>Ga0209086_10000856_pt1 | contig 25051 bp, 20 predicted proteins | sample M_130207_XF_Meta_FD_187312 | JGI IMG/M metagenome (GOLD analysis project Ga0209086, IMG submission 187312) | Freshwater microbial communities from Lake Montjoie, Canada to study carbon cycling - M_130207_XF_MetaG (SPAdes) (version 2) | ecosystem: Environmental > Aquatic > Freshwater > Lake... | reverse complement strand
GGCCAGTCCCACCCTATGGGTATTTTCAACAGGCTGTTCAGCCATATCGTGGCCTCACTGCCACAAGCAGCGCTCGTTTCACCGCCTGTTGAAAAAGGTGCGTACGAAACGTGCCATCCTCACCCGCCTGCGGGACATTCGATCGCTCGGCCGTCGCGGATGCGGATGACGCAGTCGGTCGGTTGGATGTGTTCCGGTTCGTGCGTGACCACGACGACGGTCGAGCCTTGCTCACGGCAAAGTGATCTCAACGCGGCGAGGATCGCGGCGCTGTTCTCGCTGTCAAGTTCTCCCGTCGGCTCATCGGCCAAGACGAGCTTCGGTTTCTTGAGCAGCGCGCGGGCGATCGCGACCCGTTGCTGTTCGCCGCCGGAGAGTTGGTTCGGTCGGTGATGAGCGCGGTCGCCAAGCCCCAACCGTTCGAGCAGTTTCGCGGCCTCGTTGCGCTGCGCTGAGGAAACGCCGCGCGGCAGGAACGGGACCAGGACGTTGTCGATTGCCGAAAGATTGGAGAGCAAATTGAAGCTCTGAAAGATGAAGCCCGCTTCCTCGCGACGGAACTGGTCCCGCTCGCGCGTCGTCATCGCACCGAGACACCGGCCGTTGACTTCGATCGTCCCTGCGGAAGGCTCGTCCAACGCACCGAGCAAGTACAGCAGCGTACTCTTGCCGCTCCCCGATGGGCCGAGGATGAACGCGAACGAACCGGCCGGAATCTGGCAGGTCACACCGCGTAACGCCTGGACTTCCAATGAACCACGTCGATGGACCTTGGTGACGTTTTTGACATCAATCATGCAGACCACTTTCAGAGGGACGACGGGCGGTGTCCGCATGTCGCTTGCGCGGCGACAGGCGGTGGGAGATCGTGATGGTTCAAATTTGGGCCGGGCGGTTTATACGTCACTGGATCATTTGTTGCCTGTTCAGGCGACCGCACTCGACAAAATCTCACATCCGACATCCATATTGACCCTTTGAAAATCTTCTCCTACAACCCGCCGCGAACCGGTGGACAATGCCGGAGGGGAGGCGTGGCGTTATGCCTGCCTGCCACAAAAAGGATTGCTCCCGACAGAGTTCTTGCCACCAGGATCAACGAGCACCCGATGGCGAATCACCCAATCACAATTCCAATTTCGCGAGCCGGACAACGGTCTCCGAGTCATTCGTCTGTCGGCCTTTGGACGACGTGCTTTGGGCTACTGGTAGTCGCGTTTGTGACCGGTTGCCAATCCACAGGCGGCGACAAGTACTCGTTCCGCGACATGCCACCCGAGTTGCTGGCGGCCAAGCGAGAGAACGCCCAGACGCTCGATCTCACCCGGCTGGCGCGTGCCTCAGCCAACAGCGACGTGATCGATCGCGGCGATGTGGTCGAGGTCTCAATTGCAGCAGGTTTGGACGAGAAGGACGTGGTCAAGATTCCGGTGCGCGTCAACGATGCTGGCGTGGCCACCCTGCCGGAGATCGGTCAGATCAGGCTGGCAGGACTCGAAACGGAAGCGGCCGAAGCGGCCATCGTGTTGGCCTGTATCGACCGGCAGTTGTATCGCAACCCGAACGTCACCGTGACGATGAAGCGGCAACGGATGAATCGGGTGACGGTGACCGGTGCGGTACAGGAACCCGGTACTTACGAATTGCCTCGCGGTCGCAGCGACTTGTTGGCAGCGATTGTCGCTGCGGGCAATTTGGCCAAGGATGCCGGTACGAATATTGAGATTCGCAAACCGGTTGTACCCGGAGAAACACGCTCCGATCGCATTGCCGCTGATGGCCAGTCAGACATCAATACCGTCGGGCTCAATGACGGTTCCTCTGAGATCTCCTCGACCGGAGCCGTGATCGGCAGCGGCTTCCAGTCCATGCGGGTTGATCTCGTTTCCGCGATCAAGTCGGGGACCGAGTCCTACTCCATTCCCGACGGCACCGTCATCAACGTCGAAAAACGCGACCCCGAACCGCTGCATGTGATGGGCTTGGTCCGGAAGCCAAATCGTTACGACTTCCCGATCGCCGAAGATGTGCGTGTCACTGATGCCATTGCTCTGGCGGGAGGCATGACTACACCCGTGGCCGACAAAGTGTTCGTGATTCGTCGCAAAGCCAACTCGACTGAAACCGCGGTGATTCAAGTAAGCCTCCGTCAGGCGAAGCGCAATTCAGCCGCCAACCTTCGTCTGTCTCCCGGCGATGTGGTCAGCGCCGAACAAACGCCGGCCACCGTTGTGATGGAAGCTCTCAACGTCATGCGCTTTGGAATCGGGGCTTCACTGCCGTTGCCCGGGTTCTGATCCGGCTCGTTCCATGAACACGAGTTCGACGGATTGAGAAGGTCGGCTGACAGGCTCCGACTGGCAAGTCATTGAGACGATTAACGACGGCATTTCATCCGCCCTCCGTGGGATCACCATGAGTTTGGACAACACGACTTCGACGCCAGACAACGCTCGGACAAACAGTCCGCTCGTTGAGGTCGCGCGCTTCCTGCAGGTCGTTCGTCACCGGATCGTTCTGCTGTTCTTCTGCATTTTTGTTGGTGGGACGCTCGGTGGACTTCAGTATTCCACTGCGACTCGCAAGTACGACTCGTCGGCCGAGATTCTGATTCTCAAAACCGAAGGCAGCGTCCTGGAAGGGAAGAACAATTCGGAGCAGCGCGCCATCCAGGACGTGATGCCGACGTACCAGAAAATCCTGACCAGCGATGCCGTTCTGGAAGGGGCCATCAAAAAGCTGCCGTCCAAACACCGCATCGACCTGCAGGGTGAGCCGAAAGCGAAATACGCGTCCATCCTGCGCAACGGCTGTACGGTTTCCGTCACGCGCATGACCAATGTGGTGAACATCCGCTACGTTTCCAAAAGTCCGCAATCGGCGGTCGTCGTAGTGAATGCCATTGTCAGTTCGTATCTCGAATTCATGAAGCAGACGCATCTCAGCAGCTCCAACGAAACGCTAGTCCTGCTCACCAAGGAGAAAGGCGAACTGGAGCGAAAGCTGGCTGATAAAGAGGACGAACTGTTAGCGCTCAAACGCAGTTCGGGTGTGCTGCTCCAGGGGAACGACAAGAACACGAACGTCGTGATCGAGCGGACAATCAAGCTGAACGACGCCTTGGTTGAGGCCCAGAAAAAAACACTGGAAGCCCGCGCATTTCTGAACGCACTCGGCGAAGCCTTGCGCACCGGCAGCGACATCGCTCAGTTCGTGCAACAGGCGGCGGGGGATGTCTCGCGTGAGTTGCTGCTGAACTCGATGGGGATCGGTTCGACGGACACTTACTCGCGTGCCCGGTTGGAAGAGCAGTTGTTATCGGATCGGGCCGAGCTAAAAAAGCGGCAGGTGACCTACGGACAAAACCACCCGCAGATTCAGCAGTTGGAGAGCCGCATTCGAGCCACTGAGCTGTGGGTCTCCGAACGGTCACAGGTCACAGCCGCTTCGATGAAAGACCTGCGGGATCGGGAGCTGGGACCGCGAATTTGGCAAATGGCCCAACAACGCCTGTCGCAATCGGCCGCTCACGAAGCCGCCATTCGCGCCGAGTTTGATCGCGAACGTGCCGCAGCCATGAACATGAACAACGACATGGCCAAGATGGAGATTGTGGATCTCGATCTGCGCCGGATGAGGAACTTCTACGACCTTGTGCTCGACCAAATGAAGAAGATCGACATGGGTTCCAACTCGGGACTGAAGATCAAAGTGGTCAGCGAGCCGCGGGTCAATCTTTCAAAAATCTCGCCCAAGATTTCGACGACGGTCCTGCTAAGTCTTTTCTTGGGAATGGCGCTTGGACTCGGCTTGATCTACGTCTTGGATGCCCTCGACGACCGCTTCCGTTCGCCGGATGAACTGCAATGGCAGCTTGGTCTGCCGATGCTCGCGATGATCCGCAAAATGGAGCCGATGGAGGGAACGGGCATGGAGCTGATCGTCACACACATGCAGCCGAACAGCGTTGAGTCCGAGTCGTTCCGCAGTCTGCGCAATTTCATCACGTTCTCGAATGAGGCCACGCAGCGGCTGGTCGTGACGAGTACCGAGCCGGGCGACGGCAAGACAACGACGCTGGCCAATCTCGCCGTTGCGTTCGCTCAAGCAGGCAAGAAGACACTGCTGATCGACGCAGACTTGCGTCGCCCCGGCATGACGCAATTGCTCGACCTCAAAGGTCCGCGCGGTTTGGCTCAGGTTCTGAACGACAAGAAGCTCGACATCGACATCGCCGAACGGTGCCTCGAAAACGTCTTCCATCTCGGTGTCGAGGGCCTCGATTTCATGCCATCCGGACCACGTCCAGCCAACCCCTCGGAGCTGCTCTCCAGCGAACGATTCAGCGACATCATCGCGTGGGCTGAGCAGATCTACGACCAGATTTTGATCGATGCTCCGCCAGTTCTTGCCGTCACCGACCCCTCGATCATCGGTCGGATCGTTGATGGTGCGATCGTCATCGTGCGACCCGACAAGAACCGCCGCAAGATGGTCACCCGCGCGATCGACTCGTTCCGCGCGTCCGGTGTCAAAGTGATCGGACTCGTCGCCAACCACGTTGAGGTCTCATCGAACTCGGACTACGGCTACGGATATGGTTACGGGTACGGGTATGGCTACGGTCACGACACGCCCCCCGAAACGGGGACGGACCACGAGGACGAACAGCCCTACCGCCGCGCAGCCTGACACGGCTTACAGTCTGATGAGATCAGCGCGGTAGGCCCGGGCATTCCGTCCACACGTTGACCAACGTATTAACGCCTCCCGTAAAAGCGAATTTCTCCCCCAAGGCCTCCTGCGTGCCCCTCGTACTGAACATTCGAGGCGCCTGCGCACCGCTGGTACGTGGCGCAATTCGCTGACACCAGCGATTGCGGCGTAGCGAAACGCCCGCGATTGCGGGTTGTAGCATCGCGTTTCGCCGATATACTCGCCGCCGTTGCCAGCGTTCAATTCACTTGATGCACGGATGCGTCTCAGAGCCACTGAGATCATGCGCCACACAAATCATTCACATTTACCGAATCACATGTGGGATGAGTTGGCTCGCGAGATCGTCGAGCACACGTCAGCAGTGATCTACGTTAAAGATCTCTCCTACTGCTATTTGTTCGTCAACCGGCAGTTTGAAGAGCTGTTTGATGTCACGTGCGAGGCGATGGTCGGCCGCAACGATTACGACCTTTTTTCGCCGGTGCTCGCAGATGAGTTTCGCCAGAACGATGAAGTCGTGGCGAAAACGGGTGAGTCGATGAAGTGCGAAGAAGTCGCGCCGCATCGCGATGGTCCGCACACATACCTGTCAGTGAAGTTCCCGCTGCTCGACAACACGGGGAAAGTATTTGCCGTTGCGGGAATCTCAACTGACATCACCGAGAGCCGGCAGACGCAGCGCGAGATGGAGTCGTTGCACCGGCACTACGAAGTGATTCTCGAATCGGTCGGCGATGGCGTTTGTGGTCTCGACCCTGAGGGCCGGATCACGTTCCTCAATCCGGCGGGTGGCCGATTGCTCGGCTATGCCGCTGACGAGTTGAAGGGGAAGTGTCGCACGCAGTTTGTTGTGGAGCGGCGCAAGGCAGCGCAGCCGTGTCCGGTCGAGGCGGTCTTGAATGGCGGCGCGGCGTGCCAAGTGACCGACACTGTCTTCCGTCGCAAGGACGGAACGTACATACCTGTCGAATACGTGCTGAGTCCGAAGCGGGACGGAGATCACACGGTCGGCGCGGTCATCGCCTTTCGAGACGTTTCTGACCGCATCGAACGACTCCGCACCGAGCAAGAGCTTCTGGCCGCCCGCGCCGTCCAACAGGCCCTCTATCCCAAGTCCGATCCCCGACGGAAGGGCTTCGAGATTTGCGGGATCACTCACCCGGCCAGTCTCACCAGCGGTGACTACTACGATTACATTCCGACTCGCGACGGGGGATTGGTCATCGTGGTCGGCGATGTCAGCGGACACGGCCTCGGCCCGGCTCTCGAAATGGTGGAGACCCGCGCGTCGCTGCGCACGATCCTGCACTACGAGACCGACATCGGTGAGGCACTCAAGCGACTAAACCAAGTGTTGGAGAGCGATCTCCCCGAAGGGATGTTCGTAACCCTGTTCGCCGTGCGGCTCGACTCGGAACGTCGGTCGATGGTTTACACCTCGGCGGGGCATCAGGCCAACATTCTCTTCCGATCGGATAAGGTCACGCGGCTGGATAGCACCGGCACGGTCCTCGGCATCTTTGAAGGGAGTCCGTACCCCACCGCCTCCGAGATTCAACTGCACTCGGGCGACATGATCGTCTTGGCCACCGACGGCATCATGGAACAAATCTCGCCTCCGAACGAAGCGGGGCAGACCGAGCTGTACGGTTGGGACCGGACGATGCAATGCGTGCGACAACACCGCCACCGCCCGGCCGAAGAAATTCTGGAACGGCTCTGTCAGGACGTGCGACGGTTCGCAAAAGGTGCCCCGCAAAAAGACGATGTCACGGCAGTCGTCATCAAGGTGCTGTGAATTTGCCGATTCCGGAGAACAACACCAACCCGAAGCGTGAGCGAGGACGGATGTCGCTCGACTCTCGTCCTCGCTCACGCTTCGGGTTGGCGTTGGACAAGTTCTATGACAACCGAACTCAACCACGAGGGCCATCGTGCTGCATGTCTTCGAGCCGCTGGCGCGGCCTGTGGCGGGCGGGCGGTTTCACCGGAGTCCCGCAGTTCCTGTCGCGTTCGCGGTGATGCTCGGCATCGTGTCCGATCGGCTGCTGGAACTCGATGCGGCGACATGGCTGTTCCTCAGCGCGATCATGGCGACAGGAGCCATATCCAGCGTTGCCTGGCGTGCGCGAGTGGCCTCGGTCGTGTTGTTGTTGCTGGGTTGCGCGAGTCTCGCTGGGGCGTGGCATCACCAACGTTGGAGCTGTCTGGAAGAGCGCGATGTCTCCGCGTGGTCCACCGAACCGGGACGGCCTGTGCGGCTGAGAGCCAAGCTGGTGCAGTCGCCACTGATCCTTAAAGCGCCCGGCACGGAACAGACTCCATGGCGAGCGGCCGAGCGAACAGTCAGCGTTGTCGAGTGCCGTGCCTTGATGAACGGGGGCCTCGCAGACCAGGCGGTCTCGGGACTCGCGCGGCTGTCGATCGACGGTCGCTGCGACATGCTCGCGATCGGTGACATCGTCGAAGTCATCGGCGAACTGGTTCTCCCTTCGTCTCCGTCCAATCCGGGTGAGTTCGATGCGGGGCGATGGCTGCGAACCCAAGGTCTGCGTTGCATCGTGGCGGTGGAATCTGTCGAGGCGGTGCGTGTCATCGGACGCGAACGAACACTGCTCGATCAGTTCACAGTGTTCAGATCGAAGTGTCGTCGCCGGGCGGAGAATCTGATCGCGCGGCAACTCAGTCCTCGCACCGCCGCTGTCGCGCAGTCACTGCTGCTGGGAAGCCGCGTCGATCTCGATCAAGATTTGCGACGTGCGTTTGCCGAGAGCGGGACGCTGCACGTCCTCGCGATCTCGGGAATGAATGTCGGCCTGTTGTGGAGTTGGCTCTGGATGATCTGTCGCGGCCTGCGGTGTTCGTCCACGCTTTCCTTGATCGCCGTGCTGGGCCTGCTGCCCGCGTACGCGATCCTCACCGACGCGAATCCGCCCGTGGTCCGCGCGACCATCGTGGCGGTCGTGCTCGCGTACGGGCAGCTTGCGGGGCGAGGTGGTTCGGCATGGAACTCACTGGCGCTGGCCGCCCTGTTCGTATTGGCGTGGAACCCGAGCGACCTGTTCAACTCGGGCGCACAGCTTTCGTTTCTCGCGGTCATTGCGATCCTGATCACGCTCAGTTTTTTGCGACCGCTACGCGGCGCGTTGATCATCGCTGATGAACCTCTGAGCGGTTCGCCTCGGTGGCGCATCGGTCTCGCGTGGCTGGTCCGCAAGATTTGCGAGAGCTATGCGATGGGAGCCGCCATCTGGATCGTCACGTCGCCGCTGATCGCGTCCGAGTTTCATCTGGTCTCACCGATCGGCTTCGTGCTGAACGTGCTGCTCAGCCCGTTGATCGTCGTGATGTTTTGGTTTGGCTACTCATTCCTGTTGCTCGGCTTGATCTCACCGCTGCTATTCGGCTGGCTCGGAACGCCGTTCGATCTGACGCTGGGCTGGTTTCTGTCGGCGGTCGAAGCGGCCGCGCGAGTCGATCTCGGGCATGTCTATGTCTCGTCCCCGCCCACTTGGTGGTTGATTGGCTTCTACGTGTTGACGCTCGCGTGCGCGATGGTCGATCGCTGGCGTGGTCGTCTTCATTGGTCGCCGCGCGGGTGTCTCGGTTGGATCGTGTTGGGTTTGGCGCTCGCATGGTGGCTGCCCGCGCGGGGCGGATTGACCTGCACGGTGGTGTCGGTCGGCCACGGCTTGAGTGTGCTGGTCGAATGCCCCAACGGACGGACGCTGCTGTACGACGCGGGAGGCATGTTGGGCGGTAGCCGCGTGGCGCGAACGGTCGAGGGAGTGCTGTGGTCAACGGGCGGAATGCGGCTCGATGCGCTCGTCGTCTCGCACGCCGATGCCGATCACTGCAACGCGATCCCCGAACTGACCGAGGTGCTGCCGACGGGAACACTGTTCGTCCATCGGACGTTTCTGGACTGGTCTCAACCACCGGTCGCCGCCGCGTTGGACAAAGCGACGACGGCGGGAATGAGCATTCGCCTGATCGCGGCCGGACAATCGTTGTCACTCGATCCGGGCGTCTCGATCCGCGTGCTGCATCCCGCGTCCGACTTTCACGCCACCGAGGACAACCCGAACAGCGTCGTGCTGTGCATCGAGTTCTCCGGACGCCGCATCGTGCTGACGGGAGATCTCGAACGCGAGGGACTCGAACGACTGTTGCATTCGCCGCACATCGACGCCGACGTGTTACTCGCCCCGCACCACGGCAGCCTCAAAGCCAACCCGCCGGACCTCGCGCGCTGGGCCACACCAGAATGGGTGATCGCCAGTTCGTCAGATCGCGCCGTCGCAGAACGATTGGCTTCGCGCTACGGCCCCGAGACGTGCGTCCTCTCGACGGCTCAACACGGAGCCGTGCGCTGCCACATCACGCCGGAAGGTGAACTGCACGTCGAGCCATTCCGGACACAGCGACGTTAGATCGCACGCAGTCAAAGGTACGATTTTGGCAGGAGTGAAATGAAATCGGCCGGACCAAGGGGTCCGGCCTACGATTGGGAATGGCCCACCGTTCACGCCTGCGGCTCGGTCATGCTCCACGGGTCGAGAGCGGTGGCGAGTTGATCGGCGGGAAGGATGTTGTTGTCGAGGCACAACTGGCGGATGGTCTTGCCCGACTTGAACGCTTCTTTCGCGAGAGCCGCCGCCTTTTCGTAGCCGACGTACGGGTTGAGGCTGGTCACCATCGCGAGACTTTTCTCCACGCTCGCCTCGCACGCTTCGACGTTCGCTTCCATTTCGATGGCACACAGGTCGATGAAGGCGGTCGTCCCTTGAGACAGCAGCGCAACCGATTCCAACGTCGCATGGCCCATCACGGGCATCATGATGTTCAACTGAAACTGGCCACCCGTCGCACCGCTGAAGGCGACCGTTTGATCGTTGCCGATCACGCGAGCGGCGACCTGCATCAGGCTCTCGCACATAACGGGATTCACCTTGCCGGGCATGATCGAACTACCGGGCTGACGATCAGGGAGCATGATCTCGTAGAAGCCGCAGCGCGGTCCCGAGCCGAGCCAGCGAATGTTGTTCGCCACGTTGAACAGCGTCGTCGCGATGACCCGTAGTTGGCCGTGGGACTCGACTAGACCGTCACGCTGGGCGTTCCCTTCAAAGTGGTTGACCGCTTCGATGAACTCGATCCCCGATTCTTGCGCGAGTGCCTCGCAGGTGCGACGGCCGAACTCGGGATGCGTGTTGATCCCCGACCCAACGGCAGTGCCCCCCACCGGCAGTTCGAGAACCGCTTGCAACGCCTGCTGCGCGCGACCGACTGACAATTCCAACTGCCGCGCGAAGCCGCCGAATTCTTGACCAAGTCGCAGCGGCGTCGCGTCGGCCAGATGCGTGCGACCGATCTTGATGATCTTGTCCCAGCGCTGAGCCTTGTCGCGCAGAACATCGGCAAACCGAGCCAGCGCGGGGATCAGCTTCGCGTGGATGCTCATCGCGACGGCGACGTGAATCGCGGTCGGGAACGTATCGTTCGTACTCTGTCCCATGTTGACGTGGTCGTTCGGATGGATTGGCTTCTTCTGGTCGAAGCGGTCGCCGCCGACGAGTTCAATGGCGCGGTTCGAGATCACCTCGTTGACGTTCATGTTGCTCGACGTGCCCGAGCCGGTTTGGAAAACATCGACGGGAAACTGAGCATCGAACTGTCCCGCCGCGACTTCGCGCGCGGCGTTCAGCATCGCCGTGACCTGCGTCTCGTTGAGCGGATTCTTGCCGGTCCCCGTCAGCTTCCCGAGATCGCGATTCGCCACACCGGCCGCCCATTTGACGAGTCCCATCGCGCGAATCATCTCGGTGCGCAGCGGCCAGCCGGAGACCGGAAAGTTCTCTACGGCACGCTGCGTTTGTGCGCCGTAATAGGCTTGAGCGGGAACTTGAACGTCGCCCATGGAATCGTGTTCGGTACGGAATGCGGTCATCGGGAAGTCTCAATCACAAAGAAGCGGGAAAGGAATACGTGGCAGTGAGCGCGGGGCGGATGATAGCGTTGGCTGACGGACTCGACCAAGCCACGCTCTGTACTGCTCACGGATAAAGATGGCACATTTCTCACTAACCCGCAGCGTGAGCGAGGACGTGTGTTGCATCCTCGCTTACGCTGCGGGTTAGTGTCAGCGTCTGACGCGCAAGGTAAATGAGCAACGTAGGATGGACGCCCCGTCCGTCCGGTTCTTCTGGTCGACTTCGGACGGACGGGGCGTCCATCCTACGGGTAAGATTTTTCTTGGCACTCCGCTTACTCTATGTTCAACAACCGGCCAGCCTGATGGCGTTCCGGGGACACCGATCGTCACAACTGGCTTCTCCCTTGAAGGACATCACATGCTTGGTCGTTCCAGCACTCTGGCTCTGGGGTTTCTGATCTCGCTCGCCACGCAAGGTTTCGCGCAGCCGGATGACTCCACCGCCAAACTGTTTCAGCGGTTCGTGCAGCAGCAGGGCCGAGACCTTCGTAACCACGATACGGCTCCCGCGACGAAGGCCGATTGGGAACAGACTCGATCCAAGCTGCGAGCCAATTTATTGCAAGCTTGGGGCGGTTTCCCCGAGGTGCCGTGTCCGCTGGAACCGCGTTCGTTGGGTGAGATCAAACGAGACGGCTATCGCGTCGAGAAGATTGTTTTCCAGACTCTGCCCGGAGTGTGGATGACAACGAATGCCTACATCCCCGAGCCGACATCGGGAGCAGCGTCCTTACCGAACAAGCTCCCCGCCGTGTTGTGTGTTCATGGTCACTGGGCCGGAGCGAAGCAAGACCCCGTTGTGCAGTCGCGCTGTATTGGACTCGCCAAGCTGGGCTTCTTCGTCCTGTGTGTTGATGCCTTCGGCGCGGGTGAGCGGGGTGTCGGGAAGAAATTAGGCGAGTACCACGGTGAGATGACCGGCGCGACGCTGCTTCCCATCGGACGACCGTTGTCGGGGATTCAGGTCTACGAGAACATGCGAGCCGTGGACTATCTCCGCTCGCGACCCGAGGTCGATCCGGATCGAATCGGCATCACGGGAGCGAGCGGCGGCGGGAACCAGTCGATGTATGCCGGTGCCTTTGACGAACGGTTCCGCTGCGTCGTCCCCACCTGTTCGGTCGGCAACTATCAGGCATATCTCAGCGCCGCCTGCTGCATGTGCGAAGTGGTGCCGGGTGCGTTGAAGTTCACCGAAGAGGGGGACGTACTGAGCCTCGCCGCCACGCGCGGACTGATGGTGACGAGTGCCACACAAGACGCCTTTCAGTTCTCGGTCGGAGAAGCGAAGAAGTCGTTCGAGCGCGTCGCCTCGATCGCCAAACTGTTCGACAGCACGCAGATCAAGCACACGATCATCGAGTCGCCGCATCACTACAACCAGCCGATGCGCGAAGCGATGTACGGCTGGATGACGCTGCACCTGAAGGGGCAGGGTGAGGGTACCCCGATCTCCGAACCCGAGATCAAAACGGAAGACCCCGAGACGATCCGCTGCTATCCGGGCGAATCGCGTCCCGACGACTACGTGACCATCCCGCAATTCGCCGCCGCACAAGCGCGCGCAGTGCTGTCGAAACACGTCGCACCACAGAGCCTCAACGAAGCAAAGGCCGCCCGCGCCGGACGGCTCGCGTCACTGGAGAAAGTTCTCGGCGGGATGCCACAGCCGACGGACCTCGCGCTGAAAGTCACGCTCGCCGATGATGGCAAAAGCCAGACGTTGACCGGCGTGAGCGAGCCGGGTGTTCCGCTGCGCATTCAACGCGACGCCAGCCCGAAGCCCGCCAAGCTCGTCGTGCTGCTCGACCTCGACACGCCACTCGAACAGACCTTCTCGGGTGAGCTGGCTGCGAAACTGCGCGGCGACGGATGGACGGTCGTCACTCCCGAACTGCGTGCTACGGGTCGTACGGCACCGGCCGGTGACAAGATTGGTCACGCCCCCGATCACAATTCGGCCGAGTGGTCGTTGTGGATCGGCCGACCGTTGCTCGGTCAATGGGTCTGGGATGTCCGTCGCACACTCGATGCCCTGCGCCAACAAGACGGTTCACTTCCGAGTGACATCCAAGTCTGCGGCACCGGTTCAGCAGGAGTCGTTGCCCTCTGCGCGGCTGCTCTCGACGAACGTATCTCTCACGCGAAGACGATCAACTCGCTCGCCAGCTACGTCACGTCCGAACCGTATCGCGGCCAGCGTCTCGGACTGATGGCCCCCGGCATTTTGCGAGACGTAGGCAACATCGCGCACATCGCCGCACTGATCGCTCCGCGCCGAGTCACGATCACGGGCGGAGTCACCGGCGGCGGCCAGCCGCTCCCCCACGAGGCCCTCGTGGAACACTTCGCACTCACGCGCGCCGCGTTCGCACAACACGAAGCCTCTCAGTCGCTGAACATCGACGCTCAAGACGCGCGATGAGTGACGCATGCCTGACGCGGTACAAGACAGAGACATTTCTGAGCGGGGCGGCGTCAGCCCCCCGGTTCTTGGGCGTAAGCCCTCTTCGGAAGACTTTCCCGTCCTTCTCTTTCTGCCGATCTCTTTCTGTCTCAAATTCTTCGTTCTCGACAAAGAGGGAGACAGAAAGAGACCGGCAGAAAGATGAAGACCGTGCGGCCGTGAGTCACATCAAGCAGGCTTCTCGTTTCGCAATGACGGTGGTTCGATCAGCTCGAATCCCACACAGCGCACAACCGGGAGTGGCGGGTACTTGGCGAAGCGGGCATCGTCGGTCGAGCGCGTACACAGCACGAACCGCGATCCTTTGGGAGTCGTCACGATCCGCACGTGGCGGCAGGTTTCGCATAGGCTTCTCGTCATCAGTGAACTCGTTCGCAGTAGGGCGGATCGTGAGATGTCGATCGGTGTGAGATGAGGCTCGCGAGGGGCGAGACCCGGCGATATCGTACCCGCCGCTTCGTGTGGCTGGGGTCCGTGCTTCGCGGCCCCCAGCGATGCGGAACACGCTTTGTTCGCCGGTGTCACCGTCTGGGTGCGGCGAAACGCCGACCCCAGCCACACCACACGTCCACCGCTTAGCCTCACGTTACCGTCTGAAGGATGCCCGAGATGCCCTCCGCTTGGCAACGCTACTGTCAGTACCTCGTCACCGATCTTGGACTTGGGTTCTCGCTCGATGTCAGCCGTGTGCGGTTTGAGGAGAGTGATCTCGCGCCGTTGTTGCCTCGGATGACGCAGGCTCTCGATGCGATGACGGCACTCGAAGGTGGGGCCATCGCCAACGCGGACGAGAAGCGGATGGTCGGGCACTACTGGCTGAGGGACTCGGCGCTGGCTCCTTCCGACGAGATCACGACTGAGATTGATGAGACGCGCGCGGCGATCACGCAGTTCGCACATGACGTTCACGACGGGAAGGTCGAAGGGGACGCGAGCAAGTTTCAGTTTGCGTTGGTCATCGGCATTGGAGGCTCGGCGCTGGGACCGCAGTTCGTCGCGCAAGCACTCGGGTCGCCGTATGACTCGATGCTGACGTTCTTCATCGACAACACCGATCCCGACGGGATCGACACGGTGTTGGGCGAACTGACCGGACAGCTTGGCAGCACGCTGGTCGTCGTCGTATCGAAGTCGGGCGGGACGCCGGAAACTCGCAACGGGATGCTCGAAGTGCAGCGGGCGTATCAGCTCGCCAATTTGAAGTTCGCACAGCACGCGGTCGCGATCACGCAGGAAGGAAGCAAGCTCCACAAGACGGCGGTCCACGAGAAGTGGCTGCGCATCTTCCCGATGTGGGATTGGGTCGGCGGTCGGACTTCGGTGCTGTCGGCGGTCGGATTGCTTCCGGCCGCGCTGCAGGGTCTCGACACGAACGGACTGCTCGACGGAGCCGCCGCGATGGACCGACTCACGCGCGTCGCCGATCCAATGAAGAACCCCGCCGCGCTGCTCGCCCTGATGTGGCATCACGTTGGCAACGGCAAGGGGGCGAAGGACATGGTCATCCTGCCGTACAAGGATCGGCTCTGTCTGTTCAGCCGCTACTTGCAGCAGCTCGTCATGGAGTCACTCGGCAAGGAACACAATCGGCAGGGGAAGACGGTTCATCAGGGAATCGCCGTCTACGGGAACAAGGGTTCGACCGATCAGCACGCTTACGTGCAGCAGCTTCGCGACGGCGTCCCCAACTTCTTCGCGACGTTCATCCAAGTCTTGAAGGACCGCGAAGAAGACCTCGACCCCGACACGCAATACGTCCGGCCGGTGTTTGAAGTCGATCGAGGCATCACGTCGGGAGATTACTTGCAGGGCTTCCTGCTCGGGACGCGCGAGGCTCTGTCCGACAGCGGCCGCGATTCGATCACGATCACGGTGAATGAGGTCACGGGCGAAACAGTCGGCGCGCTGATCGCACTCTATGAACGAGCCGTCGGTCTCTATGCGGAACTCGTCGATATCAACGCCTATCACCAGCCGGGAGTCGAAGCGGGCAAGAAAGCGGCAGCGGCGGTCCTCGACCTGCAATCGCGCGTCGTCACACAATTGCGATCCACTCCGTCCCCACAGACGGCCGAAAAGATCGCCACCTCACTCGGCGAACCCGCTCGCACCGAATGGGTCTTCAAACTACTCGAACACTTGGCCGCGAACCCCGGTCGCGGCGTGATCCGTCATGGCGGACAGTCTCCAGCCACAGCGACCTATCAAGCACACGACGAACAACCGGAAGAAGACGAGGAGATCGACGAGGAACAACTGAAACAGTTTGAGTAACCGCGCGATCAGGGGTCAGGTGGTTCAAAGTTCAATTTTCGCGGACCATCGACCTCAGAGGTTCATAACTCGTTTGACCGCGAAAATTGAACTTTGAACCACCTGACCCCGACCTCACTCACTTTCTGAACACTGAAAACTTCCATGAGCTTCTTCCGTCCCGAACTTGATCGTATGGCCGGCTATATGCCGGGTGAACAGCCGCAGGATGGCGGCTGGGTCAAACTGAACACGAACGAGAACCCGTATCCGCCGTCACCGCGCGTGGTCGAGGCGCTCACTGCCGCCGCGCAGGGGAAGCTCAATCTCTATCCCGATCCGCATGGAACCGCGTTCCGCAAAGCAGCGTCAGCGGCACTCCATCTCGATCCCGATTGGATTCTCCCCGGCAACGGCAGTGATGAGATTCTGACGATCCTCACCCGTTCGTTCACCGGGCCATCCGACCAGATCGCCTATCCGTACCCGAGCTACATCCTGTACGAGACGCTGGCCGATTTGCAGGGAGTGCGTCACGAGCGGCTGTTGCTCGAACCTGACTGGTCGTGGAACTTCGACCGCATCGGCAAGACGATCGAGCAGAGCAAGCTGATCTTCGTCCCCAACCCGAACTCACCCTCGGGCAATCGCTGGCCGTTCGATGACCTGCTGGCTCTGGTCCCCAAGCGTGGGATGCTGGTCTTGGACGAAGCCTACGGAGACTTCGCCGATCACCCGCATCAGTGCGAGTTACTCAACAGCACCGCCGGACGACAGATCGTCGTCACGCGCACCTTCAGCAAGAGCTACAGCCTCGCGGGCGTACGGTTCGGTTTCGCGGTCGCTCACCCCGACACAATCGCCGGGTTGAGAAAGATGAAGGACAGCTACAACTGCGACTCGTTGTCTTTGGCCGCAGCGACGGCGGCCATTCAGGACCAAGACTGGATGCGCCAGAACACGGCGCGCATCCGAGCGACTCGCGAACGACTGACAACCGAACTGAAGTCACTCGGCTTCGATGTCGTTCCCAGCCAGACGAACTTCGTTTGGGCCACGCATCCGACCGGCCAGCACAAGGCGCAATACGAGGCCCTCAGGTCGAAGAAGATTCTCGTCCGCTACATGTCATTCGGAAACATCACGTGGGCCAGCGACCAACGCCTCGACGGCCTCCGCATCACCATCGGCACCGACGCCGAAATCGACTCACTCCTGATCGCCCTGCGCGAGATTGTTTGAAGAGTTTGAACGACGAAACACACGAAAGGCACGAAAAGAAGAGTGAGCGATTCCAGTTGGCACACTCACTTTTAACGTTACCGACAGAAGTGGTGAGCCGGGCGGCGTAAGCCCTCGGACTCTTGAGATTGCAGCTAAGAATCCGGGGGCTGACGCCGCCCGGCTCACCTGATTTCGATTTTTGTCTGTTACGTCACTTTTGCTTTCTGTCTTCCTTTCGTGTGATTCGTGTATTTCGTGGTTCCACTGCATTTTGAAATGAAAGAAACCGACATGCCCCGTACTGCGAAGATCGAACGGAACACGGCTGAGACTCAGATTGTGCTGTCTCTCAATTTGGACGGGACTGGCGTCGCGAACGTCTCGACTGGAGTGGGGTTTCTCGACCACATGCTGACGCTGTTCGCCAAGCACGGGTTGTTTGATCTCGATGTCGTCGCGAAGGGCGACCTGCACATCGACGATCACCACACGACCGAAGATGTCGGCATCTGCCTCGGCAAAGTGCTGGCTCAAGCGGTGGGAGACAAGAAGGGGCTGACCCGCTACGGCAGCATGACTCTGCCAATGGAAGAGACACTCGTCACCAGTGCCCTCGATCTGAGCGGTCGCGTGAAGTTCATCTACAAGGTCGAGTTCCCGACGGAGAAGATCGGCACGTTCGACACCGAACTGGTCGAAGAGTTCTGGCAGGCGGTCGCGTCGAACGCCCAGATGAACCTGCACCTCGTCCTGCACCACGGCACCAACAGCCATCACATTTCCGAGGGCCTGTTCAAAGCAACGGCCCGCGCGCTGCGACAAGCCACGACCATCGACCCGCGTCAAACGGGAGTCCCGTCGTCGAAGGGAACGTTGTAATCCCGATGCGCGCCATCGAGTCGTATTCGCTGTGGATCGGAAACGCCGGGGACGTGCGGAGCGTGGCCGAGTTGATGGAAGCGGGGATTCTGGCCGTCGTCGATCTGGCGGCGAATGAACCGGTCGCATCGCTCCCGCGCGAGTTCGTTTACTGCCGCTTCCCGCTGCTCGATGGAACAGGCAACGAACGCTGGCTGCTGCGCGCGGCCATCAGCACGATTTCCGAGTTGCTTCGAGACAACGTCCCGACCCTCGTCGCGTGCAGCGCCGGTATGAGCCGTTCACCCGCTCTGGCTGCTGCGGCGATCGCGCGAGTGTCCGGCCGCGACCCCCACGAGTGCCTGCTGGCGTGTGTCGCGAGTGGTCCGGCGGATGTCTCACCCGCGCTGTGGAACGAAGTCGTCGTGATCCTTCGAAGTTCGACCATCTCGTGAATCACTCGAACGCCAACTTCATTTGCACCGTTTCTGGCACGCGAGGCGGCGTTCCGCAGCGGGGCGTGCGGTGGGCGAGGGCGTCGTAGCCGAGGCTCTTCAGTTCGGTGACGAACTCGTCGATGTAGCCGTGAGTGACGAGGATGCGTTGCGCTCCGGTGGCGGCGACGGCGGCGAGGAGTTCGTCGTGATCGGCATGGTCAGAGAGGGCGAAGCCGCGATGGACTCGGCGCTGAGTCGGCCCGTCGGGGAGTGTCATCCAACCCGAAGCGAAGGCCGTCGAATAGTTTCCCATGATTGCAAAGCCAACGTCCCATCTCTTGGCGGGGGGGAGCAGGATCAGGGCGCGCGACCACTCTTCGCACGTGACACCCGATTGAGGGGTCCGGGTCTCGGCTAGCGGCACGCCCGATTGTCGATAGAGCGCGTTCATCTCTTCGACCCACGGATGCGAGAAGACGGGTCCGAGGGAATGATCGAGTCCCGCCATCAGCCGCTGCGCTTTGCCAAGCGAATAGGCGTAGAGGAAGCAGGCTTTGTCGTGCTGCTGATTCTCACGCCACCAGTCGTGAATCTGCGCGAACGTGTCGGCCTGCGGCTCCCAGTGATAGTGCGGATGGGCGAAGGTCGATTCGGTGATGAAGGTGTGACAACGCACCGGCTCGAACGCTGCGCAGGTCGCGTCGGGCGCGACCTTGTAATCGCCCGAGACGACCCACACTTCATCGTGATGTTCGACGCGCACCTGACTCGAACCGAGGATGTGTCCCGCCGGATGAAGCGAGACTTTGACGCCGTTCAGATCGACGGTCTCACCAAACGCCAACCCGTCGATCTTCGCACCGGCTCCCATGCGATGTTGCAGGATGAGTCTTCCCGGTTCGGCGGTCAGATACTGCCGCGACCCCTTCACCGCGTGATCGCCATGCGCGTGCGTGATGATGGCCTTCGCGGCCGGACTCCACGGATCGATGAAGAAACCACCTCGTTCGCAGTACAGGCCCGCGTTCGTCAGTCGCAATAACGGCGATCCCATGTCAGTCCTTGTGAGTCGTTTCACCGCGCGGGCACTCGTCACTTCGCCTTGGGAAATCCTGCATCGAGCAGCTCTTGAATGCCCGGCTTGAGTGCTCGGACATCGTAGCCTTGTTTGGACAACTCTTCGGCAGCCGCCAACGCACGACGACCGGCGCGGCAATGCGTGTAGACAATCTTGTCCTTCGGGATGATCCCGAGCAGTGTCTTGGCGTCGATCCCTTTTTGAAGTTTGCTGTTCGGCAGCGAGACCGCTCCGTCTACATGAGCCTCATCCCATTCGGCCAGCTCACGCACATCGAGCAGCACCGCTTCCTTCTTCGCGAGTCGTTGCTTGACCACATCGAGTGAATCAGTCGTGTGCGTCAGTTCCGCCAGCGACTTGATGCGGATGTTGCGGAAGTCGACTCGATCCCCGTGGGCGAGAAACGCAACATGCCCCTTCGCACGCGACAGTCCCGGATGCACAGTGCCATCGAGCGTCCCCGCCTTCGTCGCTTCATCGAGGTCCGCATCGACGATGGTCTTCCCGTTGACGACGATCGTCACGCGACGCCCCTTGGCCGTGACCTCTTGCTGATTCCATTCGCCCAGTGGTTTGAGTGACCCGACCTTGGCGGGGACGATCCCGTAGACCGAGCCGTGGTACTGATACGGCTTCAGCGTTTTGTACTTCTCGGCAGTGTCGTCGAGAATTTGCAGTTCGATGCCATCCAGATGCAGATTCCCTTCGGCGACCTTCGGGCAACGAATCCCCAGCCCGTTGTTCGCTCCGTCCGTCAGCTTGAACTCGAACTTGAAGATGAAGTCGGAGTACTCCGCCTCGGTCAGCAAATTCCCTTTGCCACCCGCGACACAGACCAAATGACCGTCTTCGACCGCGTACCCGGCCAACGATCCGGTCCAACCGGCCAGCGACTTCCCGTCAAACAGCGAAACAAATCCCTCTTCCGCAACGACGGCCTTGTCCTGCGCCAACAGGTCGCCGCTCCACGCAGCCATCAATCCCAGTACGAATCCCAACGTCAATCGATTCATGCTGCGAGACCTTTCCAACGAGTTCGATGAACAACAATCAACCTGCTCCAACGGCGGCAGATCGTAGAGTGTGCCAAGCGAATCGCAACGCACGCTGGTCGCCAAGCAGAGCCATCGCTTTGTTCAACGTAGAGTGCGTGGAGTCTTCGCCTCCGACCAAAGTCGCCATCATCGCTCCGCGTGCTGAGCCTTGTGAGATCAGGCGTTCTCTTGCGAAAGGCTCAGCACGCGGAGCGATGATGGCGACTTTGCGGCATCGAGCAGGGTGCGGATGTTTTGTAGGATCGCCTTGGGGTCGGGGCGCTTGATGCGGATGATGAAGTCCAGTCCGACGATCTCGGACATCGTGAGTTTCAGCGTCGAGAACAAAGTGGTCTGTGGAAACGGTGGCGGCCTCGTGGTCGCCTCACAAGGTTGATCTGGAATTGGGCGTTCTCACCCGGCGCGGCTTCGTCTCGAACTCGCCGTGTACGACAGCAACTTCGACATCGGCGGCGTCCGCAAGGCGTTCGCGAAGGCCGAGGAAGTCTACTCCCTGTTCGAGTCGCTCGACGCCAAGCCCCCTTACGCGCGCCTCAAGCGCGCCACCCCCGACGCCCCTCACGACTTCCCCGAACCCGAACGCCAAGCCGCCTGCGAGTGGCTCGATGGCTTGTTGAAGTGAAGTTGGTAGGGTGTGTGCAGCAACGCGCAACACACCACGACGAGCAGAACCGTTCCCGATAATCCGGTGTGTTCCGCGTTGCTGCACACACCCTACTTGGCTGCTGCTCATCAAGCCACGGCCAGCGAAGTCGGCGAAGGAGTTCTGTCATGGGTGATTTCTTCAAAGGTTGGCGACGAAAGGCCGGGCTGGTCACGCTCGCGATGGCGATGCTGACGGCCACCATGTGGCTTCGAAGTGAGCTTGTGACTGACATTTGGACGTTCACATTTGCGGACCGAGTGCATCAGATCTGCTTGGCACGACAAAACATTCGATGGCTTGGCGCAACACTCGAAAACCGGGCATATTTCCCCAGCGGATGGGAAAGCATTACCAATCCTCTTGGTGGTGTTAGTCGATGGGAAAAGAAGAAGATTGAATACGTTGTTTTCCTCTCGCTTCTCGACGAGGGTTCGGGTGCTGAGTTCCGAGAATGGCGACTATCATTCCATTGGCTCGCCCAGCCGCTGACTCTGCTCTCGGCGTGGCTGCTGCTCATCAGGCCACGGCCAGCGAAGTCGGCGAAGGAATCCAGCCGTGCGTGAGTTCTTCCGAGGTTGGCGACGAAAGGCCGGGCTGGCAGCACTGGCGACGGCGCTACTGTTGATGACGGGGTGGATGCGGAGTTACATAATCCGTGACGCAATCCTAATTCGGTATCCCGGTGCGCATCACTTTGTCCTATCGACCAGTGGTGGAATCGGTTGGCTAAACTACGCTCAATCTCAATCTGAACCCAAATACTTGACTCAATGGAGGTCTACTAAAACTTCAGGGGCGGTGACCGCCGATCATTTGGGTGGTTTGGAGGTAGCGCGACGCTGGGAATGGTGTGGCTTCAGCGTCGGATCAGCAGCGTACCCACCTCATTCTTCACGTCCCGCTCAACTTGAAATATGGATTGCTCCCTACTGGCCGCTCGTCCTGCCGCTGACTCTGCTCTCGGCGTGGCTGCTGCTCATCAAGCCAGGGCCAGCGAAGTCGGCGAAGGAATCCAGCCATGCGTGAGTTCTTCCGAGGTTGGCGACGGAAGGCCGGGCTGGCAACGCTCGCAATGGGTGCAAGCTTGGTCGCTCTGCTCTTGGTTGCGATGGTTATAGCCCCGTTCTTATACCGCGAGTACCGCGAGGCCCGTTTTGATGAGATCCGTCGAAACGAGCGTGAACAAGCTGATCGTCATTGGAAAAGGCAGGAGGCGGAGATTTACATCGGGCGCGCGGAGCGCGACTTATACGTACGAGAGATCAATGGAGTGACGATTCGGGACGAGTTCGACACTCAGACCGGCCTACATTTTACGTTCTACGACCGTGGAGAAGCGTACAACACACGAGTCCGCGAGCTGCTCGCTAGCGAAGGTGTGCCGGAATGGTCGATGAAGCCTCATCTCGTCAGGGATACCGATTTGATTGCGATGTTGGATTCGCTCGACCGTGAGGAGATCACAAAGTTTCCGCATGAACTGACAGACGGGATCATCCTCATGCGACGAGGAACCATTTCGAGATGGAATTCTCACATAAGCAACGACAAAGACTCTCTTTCGATTGTGACAAGGTACGTAATGATTTCAGCTGGTAACGAAGTTGAACCCGTGTATGTCGGAACGAACCCGAATTATCCACGCGTCATTTTCATTCGCAGCGGATCGACCATGATCCATGCATTGCATACCGAGGGAAGACACTTATCGACCGCTTATCGCTGATGAGTCGCTGAGTGGACCGGACGCGGGCTGGGTGGCTCGGCTCGACCTCGCGAACAACTCTCGATGTGCCACTGGTTCGGAGCCTTCGGAGAAGCAGTGCCTCTGCGGGATTGGATCGCTGACAATACCGCTTTACTGAAGACTCCGAACCAGTGGCATGACTGCGCTTTGTTCGCTGGGTTGCGTTCCGCACGGGCAGGAACTGTGGCAGAGCAGACGCGAACTGTGGCACGACGAACTCGAATCGTCGGGTCACAGGCTGGAATTGTCGCGACTCGGCCTCGAATCGCCGCGAGACGAGCTGGAACCGCGAGGGAACGGGCTTGAACTTCCGCGCGACGGACTTGAATTGCGACGATTCAAGTCTGAATCTCGGCGGGACAAGTCTGTCCCCCGACGATTCAAGTCGGATCTCTGGCCCGGCGGAACGGCGAAGTTGCAGCGCAACACACTTCGAGATAGCGTGTTGCGGCGTGGTGATTCAATCCCGTCTGCCACGCGGCCCGGTCGGGCTGAAAATCTGAAGCTGATCTGTGTTTCCTGTTCACTTCCAAAGGAGACTCACGTCATGGCCAAAGTAAAACTCTCGTTGCGCGATTTACCGGTTCCGCAGAAGGTGCAATTCCTGCGGCAGGTGGTCACGGCGATGACGGGGAACGCCAACTTTGCGACGCCCTCGCCGACGCTGGTGACGATCACCGCCAAGGCCGACGAACTGGAGACGAAATTCAACGACGCGCAAGCCGCTCGGCTGACCGCTCAACAGAAGACGACGTTGCAAGACACTTCGGAACGAGACGCCGATGCCGCCGTCACGCAACTGGCCTCGTATGTCGAGAACGCTTCCGGCGGAGACTCGACGAAAATCCAAAGTGCGGGAATGGAAGTGCGGGCCACGCCCTCGCCGGTCGGGACGCTGCCGGCTCCTGCGGGACTCGTCGCGCTGATCGGTGACTTGGACGGTGAGATCGACCTCGATTGGGATTCCGTGCGCGGTGCCATCTCCTACGTCATGCAGCGCAGCGTTGACCCGCCGACCGCGACGAGCTGGCAATCGGCCGGTGTCACGACCAAGTCCAAAGGCTCCGTGACCGGCCTGACGAGCGGCACCAAATACTGGTTCCGCGTCGCCGCCGTCGGTGCCGCCGGTCAGGGAGCATGGAGCAACCCGGCGTCTCGAACCGCCCAATAACGATTGAAGTCCGGCTAACAAAGCTAAGCCGGACTTCAGCCGCCGGTTGCCACTGGCGGCTGGAATCTCGCCTCGTCACCGCCCCTGAATGAAAGCCATCACTTCGGCTCGGCTGGCTTGATTGGTTTTGAAGAGGCCGCGGACGGCGCTGGTGATCGTGACGCTGCCCGGTTTGCGGACGCCGCGAATCGACATGCAGGTGTGAGAGGCTTCGATGACGACGATGACTCCCTTGGCGTCCAACTCCTGTTGCATCAGATCGGCGATCTGGTGGGTCATCCGTTCCTGCACCTGCGGGCGGTGCGAGACCTCTTCCACCACGCGGGCCAGTTTGGACAGTCCGACCACTTTACCTCGCGGCAAGTAACCGAGATGAGCCGTCCCGATGAACGGCAACAGATGGTGCTCGCACATGCTGTTGAAGCTGATGTCGCGGACGAGGACCAGTTCGTCGTAGGTCTCGGAAAAGACTCGCTTCAAATGGCGAGCCGGGTCGAGCCTCAGGCCCGCGAAGAGTTCGGCATACATCCGCGCGACACGCGCGGGCGTTTCGAGCAACCCTTCACGGTCGGGGTCTTCACCGACTGCTGCCAGGATTTCGCGAACGGCTCGCTCCATGCGAGGCAAGTCCACCGGACGTTCGACAGGCAACGCCGCAGTGGCGGCAGGCGAGCAATGAACGCAGTCATCGGTTTCGGGCGAAGTATCGTTCGGCACTAAGTCGTTCAAGGTGCTGTTTCCAAGAGGCGGTTGAAGCGGCGACGTATCGTAGGCCGGGTCTGTAAGACATTCAAACAGCGCGCCGACGATCCGAATGCGGTGAGGCACAGCATTTCTAAAAGGTAGCCCTGTCGCTGTGCGACAGGATGCACGATCAACAAGCGATCTCGACCTGCCAATTCACGTCACACGAACGAGCATGCCTTTGGTGCGTCGTCGCTTCCTATCGCGGAGCGACAGGGCTACCAACCCTGAGCGACTGCCACCGACGACACATTGTCCCTGTTGGTCACTTTGTCCAACGGACGAATTTCGCCAAGATGAAGTCGCGATCAGGCGATCAGCTTCGCCGTGTCAGCGGGCTGTGGCTTTGATCGCGGAGTCCAGTTCACCGCTTCCCTACCGTCTCAATTTCGTCATCACACTTCTCTGACTTCGAGGGTTGTCTCCATGCACCGAAACGCCTGCCTGCTGCTGCTGTCCGTTGTTTTGCTCGCAAGTGCCGTGGGCCTCCGCGCGGCCGAACCGATCCTCGCACCCGGTGCCAAGCCAGTGCTGCTTCAAGAAACGGGGGCGGGCGAGGGACCGGCGTGGCATCCGGAGTTGGGACTGCTCACCAGCGGCGAGGGGAACATCAACCGGCGCGATCGTGACGGAAAGATGTCCATCTATCGGGAGCAA
>Ga0209086_10000855_pt1 | contig 25058 bp, 41 predicted proteins | sample M_130207_XF_Meta_FD_187312 | JGI IMG/M metagenome (GOLD analysis project Ga0209086, IMG submission 187312) | Freshwater microbial communities from Lake Montjoie, Canada to study carbon cycling - M_130207_XF_MetaG (SPAdes) (version 2) | ecosystem: Environmental > Aquatic > Freshwater > Lake... | reverse complement strand
ACTCCAATCCCAATATGGTCTTCCTGGTTTATTTGGGGCTGGCAAACCTTGTTTTACAATAAAATCATAATACTGCCTATGGATCGCATCTCCCCAATATGCATCAGGATTTGGCAAGGATATAATCTTACCAGTGCTTTTTTCTACAAATCCTCTAAATGCCATATTATGTATTTCCGATATTTGACAAGTAATTTACTGGCTTTAAGCCTTGATTATTTAAAACGTTTTCTGGAACTGCTCCCATTGGGGATTGTCCATAAAGCCTAGCAAACTGTAGGGCGGCTTGTTGCCCCATTCCACGCTGGGTAGCAAATGCTTCTGGAGCCATTTCAAACTGACGGCGCATAGCCTCAACTGAACGCTGTGGGCCTAGCTCGCGCTCAACCTGTAACCCAGCCTGGGCTGATTTTTGTAGGTCTAATGCCGACATCTGGCGTTCAAGTTCACGCTGGCGGGGCATATATTTCTCTCGAAGGCTTTGCTCTAAATCTGCAATTTCTGGTTGTTTTTGTATGTACGTCTCTAATGACGATCTGTAAAACAAATCATTCGCCTTGGCCGCATCCATAGGATCGGGCGGTGGGGGCGGTGAAGGAATAGATGGAGAACCACCCATATTAAGCCAAAGCTTTCTGCATAAATTTCATATAATCGTACTTTTTTTGAACTCCATTGCGTTTGAAGATTAGGCTCCTGCGGGGGCCAAACCTATCCCATAGGATAGTCAGCAGGCATTGCATAGCCAATCGGCTACGAGCAGTACTTCTACCATCAGTAGAGGTAACAGTCAAGTCAACAAAAGCAGTATCTCCGTCTGGTCTATGTAGATAATGGGTAGGTTCTTCTGATCCATTGATTACCCTGGCAACCGCTACACCTACTATTTCATCCCCATCCTTGGCAACTCCAACCATGCCACGCTCGGCGTACCAGCTAAACCACTCCCTAAAGATAGGCCAGCGAGACTCTGGCACGCCAGATAGCTCAACATACTCCATAGCGTTCATATGGTCTTTTGCACCTCTATGGTATCTGGGTTGGCTGCTGCCATGATCTGGCGAATAGCCATCTTGTTTGCTGAACTAGAAATCTTGATATTTATTAAACGCCACTTTTCGTACTTGCGAAGGTCGCTGGCAAGCTTCTTCTTGACTGATGATGGTAGGATGGCTGGTAATGTGAATGGCAAGACTAGGGTTGAGCTTGCAATGTTTATGTTTGGAGCAACGCTGACATCCCCAACATCGACATCACGCTGAATGAATATATTAGCATCATTTGAGAATGAGTTATCAAATATAATCTCGAAGTGACTTCCATATTTTAGCGAGAAAGGATCGGAAAAGTTAAAGTCTTTAGTCCTTACAAAAGACTCATAGGCTGTTCCTTCATCAACATAATCAGATGAAGTAGTTCCAGCTGGACTCTTAAATCCAGCATACTTACTTATCACTCCAGTTGTATTTTTAAGCATCAGCCTTGATCCTTCGGCATTGAAATTGGTCAAAGTAAACTGCATTGCTTTAAGAGTCCAGGTTCCCTCAAACACACCTAGAGCAGTGTTGTACACAAGCAACGTATCATTGGTATCATTTGCCTCAGTAGGTATAGACAAAAAGTATCTATTATCGTAATACATAGCAGTAGATACTGCGACAGCCTGCGTGTTTATGCTCTGGATAACGTCTTTAACTATCTCTGAAATTGGTATGCCAACTGAGCTAAAGTCATCCGCTACTGATCGTACCAGCGACCTAATTCCATTGTCCGACAAGAACAATATGTCGCTACTCACTTGAACCGCAGTACCAGTAGCCACGCACCCTGTGTTGTTGGATATAATTGAAACAACCCAATCTGCTGCTGTGACGGCATCGCTTGGAATATCAATCTGGAACACCCTACGTTTCTTGAATACGATAATTCTGTTCTTGTAGTACGGAACGATTGCAGTTATCTCGTCACCATCATCGCCGTTGACAACAATGCTGTTGGTCGCATCCCATACGGAAGGATCTAATATGTCCGAGGCGTAAAGCGTGTTTCGGTTTGATGCAGAGCCAACCGCAAATAGCCTGTTCTCCGTGTTAATTAAAAGCCTCAAACCTTGTGGAGGAGGGCTGGCGGTAGCTGTGGCAGTTGCCCCAGCACCATCTCCAACGATTGTGATTGTTGGGTTGGCTGAATAGCCAGATCCTCCATCAACAACAGTCACGCCTGTTACCGCACCACCAGCAACTGTTGTAATAAAGGTTGGTACTGTTCCGCCAAAATTAGGTCCAGAAGCAATTGCAGTTGCGCTTGTATATCCAGTTCCAGCAGTAGTAATTGTTACAGCGCGAACCTTTCCGCCTTGCCTAGTGATAATGCTACCATTCCAGAAATGAAGGTCTCCATCCGCATCGGCCAAGAACATCTTGTCGTTAAACTGCGCCATCGAAACTTCAGTTGCGCTATTGATTGAATAGCCATTAGCCCATTTTCTAGTGGTGTAGGAATCCCATGTGCTTGTTGCTTCAGCCCAAGTTATATCACTTGGATGCATTGTTGCAGTTCCATTTGACTCAATGCTAAAGAATCTTCCGTTAGTTACAGTTAGCAACTGCTCATTTACAGATGTCTCGTAGTAACGCATTCCACCCACAGAGCCAACCGCGCTGGTAGCAGTAGTGCAAAAGTTTGTTGTGCCAACGCGAGTTTCAAGATTACCCTTTGGAGAAAGGGTCATGTTGTATAACTGCTGTACTTGGTTCTCGGCTAGTAAATCAGATTGCAGGCCACTAGCCTGCCCACCTGTAAAACTCCTAATGCCATCAAACGTCAGGACATCATCCGTTGCGTCAACGAAGTATGGCATGGTAGTTAAATCATCTCTTCAATAGAGAGTTCGCCAAGGCTGATTGGTGTAATCTGCTTCATACCGCCAACTTGAGAGAGTTCATAGTTCGCCATTGCAGCAAGATCGGCATTAGCGGCCTGCGTAACAATCTGTGACTTACCATACTGGCGTTCACGCTCTAGGGCATCGGCATGGGTTAAAGCAAGAACAACGTGGCTTACATGGGGTAAACGAAGCTCATCATTGATTGCATTTGTTGAAGGAGGAAAGTCAACAACGTAGTTCGTTCTGGTTAGGCATTGAAGCTTCTCAACAACTAAGAGCGTATTGGTACTTGTAGTTTCCAGGATTGGGTAAAGATCAAGTTGCGCTGTCCCTCCAGTGTTGCGACCCTTAAAGTAGAAAAATACAGGCGTGCCTGTGCTGGCATCATCAAGCAAGGAAGAGTTTTGGCTTACAATGGTTGCTAGGTCCATCGCCTGCAACTCTGAGTTATTATAGGCAATTGAAAGTGGGTTCTCTACGTTTGACCCAAGAGTTACTGTCCTACTTCCAGCAGTAACAGCATAGGTAGATGTGGTAACTGTTTCGCGCCAAGCTGCAAAATTCCACACCCGCCTATAGTTTAGGCTGGCTGACTTTTGCAGGAAGGTAAGCGTATCGGCATCAGTCTTGCCAATCTTCTCGCCTGCGTATTGGGCGATTTCAGTTAGGGTCATTTGGCTTCTAGTGCCTGGAGCCTTGATTCTAGTGAGTCATTTTTAGCTTTTAGTTCTTGGATTGCCTTAACCAAGGCCGCTGTAATTGATCTATCATAAAATCCATAAAGACCATCATTGCCCATAGGGGCGGCAGATGGAATTATTGGTGCAACATCATTTGCAATAAATCCAAGTTCAACTGATGCTTCGTCACCGCGATTAGCAATATCATCTTTCCATCTATACATCTTTGGATGAATTTGGAGTATTTCATCAAGGCCAGCAATGTGCGCCCCAACAACCTCTTCTTTTAGGGAGGCATCAGATGCCGCCGAAAGTAATCCAGCTGCACTTGCGTTTACCGCCCTTGATCCAGAACCAGCAAGACCAGCAATAGTTACACCGCCACTCGAATCAATGCGGAGGCGTTCTGCTGTAACCCCAGATGCGGTTGTTGAGAACCTCAATCCAGAGTTTTGTTGCGCTAGTGTTGTAGTCCAGCCACTCTCTCCGTCAGCAGTAATTTTCGCCATTGTGACAAGAGTTCCACCAGCTGTTGTTCTTGACGAAAAGTTTATTCCCGCACCATAACCATTTTCAGATCCCTCAAGCTCAAGTTGAGTTGCACCAACAGTAGTAGTTGAGCCAACCACATGAAGACGTTTTGCGGGGCTTGCTATCCCAATCCCAACATTCCCACTCGAATCAATGCGGAGGCGTTCTGCGGCGTTACCATAAAATATCGTATTATTAGTTCCTTCAGTATAAATCATTGAGTCATTTGATGTTGACCCCCCACCTAAAATTACGCTTGCAACACCGAGAATAAGGGTGTCAGTAGAATTCTTTTGGAATTTAATAAAAGGCCCTTGATTTGCACTAGTGCCACCATTTATTTTTACAGCAGTACTTCCAGATCCAGATACATGAAGCAGGGCACTCGGACTCGTAGTTCCTACGCCGACATTTCCTGTGGCATCCTTAACAATCTGCCCACTGCCGATATTGATTGTGTTGGTGGAAGCGGTGATGGCTCCAAGAAATGTAGGAGTAGTACTATTGAAAGTTCCAATAGTTCCTTGAGTAAATATCGCCGATCCCTGGCTAATGTTTGCCGTGCTTGAGGTAAGAGTCTGAATGGTTCCAGTAGTACTACTGATCGTTCCAAGGGTAGAAAGTTGTGCGACATTTAAGTTTCCAGTTAGGTTTACGCCTGTAAAAGTACCATTGGTCAGAGTATCGTTTAACAACTTTTGAACTGTCACTCGATTGGCAGCACCACTATCCCCATTATCGACATCCGCAATAAGAAGCTGATCTGCCGTACTGACAGTTGCAGACATTGCTGTTTGCTCGGAAATTAGACCAGTATAAATATCCAGTAGCCCAGCAATGTTGTTTAACTTTGCGCCTGTTACTGTATCGCCATCGGCGAAAGATTGACCTGCGTTAAATTTACTCATGCTATAAACCTCATTGCGGTCGCGAAGATTGTTCCTGCTGGAACTGTGCCAGCTGTCGCACCTTTACTGTCGACAACATACCTTATTACGTTTGATGATATAGGAAAGAAGCTAGTAACAATCTGCGTTGTGCCAGTTGTTGATCCAAGTGAATTGATTGATCCAGTAACTATGTCACCAAGTTCTGCGCCTGTTAAGACAAATGTTCCTGTGGTTGTATCAGCTAAGTTATGTGGTTGAACTGTGGAAAGGGTAAACGCTGCGGTTCCGTAAGATACCTTTGTAATAGTTGGTCCTGCCGTACCACCGATTTCAAGGCTGCCAACTGTTGCCACACCAGTAACGGAAAGAGATCCTGTGCTACTCACGCCTCCTGTAGATAGTTGCAAGGCGGAAGACGTATTATTACCATCGGTAATAGTCTGAATTGTTCCGTCAATTCCAGTAAGACCGCTAGTTTTCATTAGCTGGACGTAACTGGTCGAAATATTCTGCGTTCCAAGTGTAGCCATTTTATCTCCTATCCGTTAAAGCGGTGTTTAAGTACATCCCACGCCATTGAGCAGGCCAGCCCAACGACTCCAGCTACAGCCAAAACCTTCGTCTTTAAGGTTTCCAGCGCACCTAATCTATTAGCTGTATCCCCATGAAAAGCAAGTGACCTTTCTACCATCGAGTACAACGTCATCTGGCGTTCTTCCATTCGAACCAAACGCTCTGATACGTTAGCGACCCTATCGCGCAGATCCGCTACCTCATCAAGACTCACGACCCTTGCCCTCCAAGTATCTTAGTGCAACTGCAAGATGGACAACCGCATCCGTCACCTCGTCCCGATTGCGTCCATCGTCCACAATCCGCTTGATGGATCGGTTGACCGATAGTAGGTGCTTCACCTTGCCCACATACTTTGTCTCCTTGACCATGTTGTTGTTCTCTACCGCAAACTTTAAAGCCTCCTTGAAGCAGGCATACTCGGCTCGCGTCATCACTAAACGCAAACTCAAATTGATCAGCCAGATGCCTATGGTTTTCATGTTTAATAAGGAAAGTGGTTATTCAAGTTTGGCGTATTTTCTTTGCACGTCCGTTTAGTCGTGTTAAGCGAACGGCGTTTTAGTATATGTGCGCCAAGGGGTTTTAACTTCTTTTGCAAATTAGAAGTTTTCATTTGACCCCTGCCGATTCTGGTTGGGCGGGGCTAAAAGCGGGGGTACGGCCTGCATCGTCGGCGGCTCCCATGTCGCTATATCTAGGAAATGGGTTCATGTCATTGCCAGCATGTTGCCGTGGGCTACATGAAGCGAGGCAGAGGACAAGGAGGAGGAGGGGCATTAGGCTATTTTTGTGTATTTTATGTAACAACCAGTCGACATAATGGCGGGATTGCTTGCATCGGTTATTGTCCTTTGAGCAATTTGAAGGCCAAAGGTTTGTGCGCTTGTTAAAATTAGAGTTCCATTGATCCAACCAGAAACATTCTTAGCGGATGCACCGCCATCCATATTTACGCTTGCGTGTAGTTGAGTATTTGAATCTGCTCTGCGTGATGCTCCTTGGTCTGTGGTTAATGAAAAATATCCGTTACCACGGCTTACTCTAATTATAAAGCAACCAGACCCAGTTAATGAGGAAAGTTGAAGGGATACTCCCCCTGTGATTGAGGCAGTATCGCCGCCCACCCATCCTTCATATTGGTATGTTCCAGCAGGAAGCGTGATCTGTTTAGCAGAAGAAACAAAGGCAGTAGAAACTGCTTGCGTAAGTGTCGTGTCGTAAAGCGTGAAGATTTGCGGAGTGGAGCGGAAAATTGGCATCGCCTAGTCCTTAGGTTAGACTTGTGACGTATGCCGTCCCAGCAGTTGCAAATATACCACCAACAAGGCCAGTATAGGTTACTGGCATTTCAAATAGATCACCGCTACTAAGGCGCACTGTGTAGGATGTGGTGCTGGTAGTTCCTGTGCCAAGGGTGACGTGAAGATTTCCAGGGCCTTCGTTGTATATCTCTAAACCAAATCTAGTGCTATCAGCAACTGCAATAGTTCCATAACTTGTTGAAGTAAATGTTTTAGGTCCTGTTCCACCACTAGTACTCGGAGCCGTCAACACGCCGTTGGCAACATCCGCCTGGAGCGTGGTCAGTAACGCTTCAATGTCACCAAGGTTAACATTGATTACAGAAGTGCCACTTGAGATTGCCTCAAGATCATCAATGATCTTATTCCACTGGCGGCCCATGTTAAGACCTTAATCCTTGCGAGCGTAGATTGCCATTGCGCCACCTGTCAACGCCACCTGGTCAATGTCTCCAAAGACAGTAACTCCAGCGTTAAAGGTTGCAGCGGTAGTCGCACCACTAATGACAAGAGTTGCGGTAGAAAGCGTTAGGGCAGTTACAGCATCGTAGCTTCCAGTATTAGTGGAAGCTGACGATGCAATAATTGTCCCGCCATTACCAAGAACAAGGCGAGATAAGAGTCGCATTAGGTGTGAAGGGCAATTCTGTACGAAGTGCCGTTAAGAGTCACATTCAAGGACGCAGGGGCTGTTGCAACAGTATTAACTGTTCCACCGCTGGAACTTGCAGTAATCTCAAACACGTTAGCAAAGCTAGCAGAATCAAAGCGTAACGCCTTGTTCTTAGCCTTGCGAATATTCCGCATAAACTCAGTAGCCATATTATTTTCTCCTTAAGGTAGCACGTTTGATACTATCTGGCGTGTACTTGCTTTTGAACCTACTGCCAAGCTTTTGTTCCTGGCGGTAGTACCCCTTCATCAAATTTGTTTCATTAACTCCCAGCGGGTTGTCGAGGGGTTCGCCAACACCCACTAGGGTCAATTTTCTAGGTACTGTGAATCTTTTAAGGTAACGAGGGACTGAATCCCTTTCGGCTACTGTCTTTTCGAGTTCGACAACTTTTCCATTTCTGGTGTCCTCGTACTCGTAAATAGGCATTAGCTATAGTTTTCCTTATCAGATTCCTCAGCCATCTTCATCATCTTCTCTTCTTCGGACATTGAGTTTTCGCCTTCAGACATATCTTCCGATTTATCCTTAGGAGCATTCTCACCAACGGCGTGTTCCACCATAACGTGTGCCACGCCATTCTTGATCATGTCAATCGTCCCAGAAAGTTCAACAGAATCGCCAACCTCAGGGGCAACATTTTCACTGCCATCGTTCATCTCGAACTTTGACATTGGTAGCATTACCATTCCAGATTTTAGCATTTTATCCATTGGTCTTTCAGATGAGGAAGAGGCTGGGGAGGTTTGACCCTCCCCAGCTTTCCTAGGTCCCATAGCGATTACTAGGGTTCCCATTTAATTATTAGCTGTAGTTAGACTTCGAGACAATGACTCGGAAGAACCGAGGATCAAGTTGTTTCGCAGCGTAGAACGTCTTAAAGGACGCAATAATTTTTTGGTTATAGGGGTCGCTTTTGTCAGCCGCATCAAGGATCGACACCTTCGGGGAGAAGGGCGAGCCAGAAGCCGCAAGACCAGACATATTAGGAACACCAAACGCGCCACCACCGAGGAGGACGTTTGCGTAACCAGTGTTAACACCAGTTGTTCCCACGCTGTTTTCAGCGATACCAGAAGCAGACGTGTTAAAGGTCTGAACGTTTGTTGACGAAACGCAGGCCACGCCAAACAGTTTTCCGATTTCACCTTTATAGATGGCATCGGCGTTCTGATAGCTGGACACCTTCAACCAATCATCGTCCTGCATCAAATCACGAAGAACGGCGGGATGCGCTACGAGAGCGTAGCCGTCTTTGATCTTAGGTGCGCGAGCGATGAACAACGAAGTCGCACCATCGAGCAAGTCGGTGGCGGTCATTGCGCTGTTAGCAACTGAACCAGTAGCCCAGGTCGTTCCGTTAGTGCTGTTCTGAGCATAGCGGTTATACGATTTGGTGGCTACACCAGTGCCAGTGCTGGTCGAGGAATCTTGCACCAACGCGCGGTGACAGAGTGTGTCAGCGTGGAGTGCCGCATCTTCGCCCAATTGTTTAGTGGCCTGTGCCAAGTGCGAGAACAGTTCTGTTGCGAGCAAAATATCCGTGAGGATGATCTTGCTGCCGTACTGAACCAGCGTGGCTTCCACCGAGGACAACGTGAGATCACGCTCGTCACCAGAGGCAGGAGTCGTTCCTTCCGAAAGAGCAGCGATAGCAGTGATGCTTGGATCGCCGAAACGGAAAAATCTGACTGTTTTATTGCCACCAGTTTTCGTTGGGTAGGGGGTTTTCTGTGCAAATTGCTCCATCTGGAGCAATGGGATCGCACGTTCCAATAACGCCTTCGAGAAGTACGTCTGGAACTGTGCGCTGACTGAGCCTGAAGTTACCATATAATTTAATTACCTTTGTTGTTGTGACTAACTGTTTCTGTCAACTTCGCCAGCCATCTTCATCAATTCACGTTCTTGCTCATCTAGTGAGAGTTCGTGAAAAGCTTTAGTCTTGGCTGGACCTGTTGGTTGTCCAGAACCAGGTGTAGTCGCTTTTCTGAGTTGAGCCAATTCTGACTCATACTCTGCAACCTTCTTCTTCAACTCGGAAGCGGTCTCCGCCTGAAGCTTCTGTCTTGCTAGTCCAACCGCATCCTTGATCCCCGCTGGATAGTTGCGAAGGATAGCGTGGTTTTGTAGCATCTCAGATACTGCTTTGTAGAGTTGGCTTTTAGAATCTTTAAGGTCTGGGTTAGAATCTACTTCTTCAAGTAGGTTTTTATCCCATGCTGACTTTAATTCAGCTTGAGTTTTTTGCTCAAACTCCTTGCGATCCTCAGATTCGATTTCAGTGGACTTTTGTTCTGCGAGTTTTGCAAGATCATCACGGCCTTCGTCACGATAGCTTTTTGCCGCTTCCCTGTAATCCTCCGCAGTAAAGCGGCGGTTTCCAGTTTTCTGCGCCTCAGAACCAGATTGCGAAGTCTCTCGTTGGGCTTTGGCCTGTTCGATTGATTCACGCTCTGATTTGAGTCTTGCTTTTTCCTCTCTAACATCGTCCCACTCTTTTTCGAGTCTGCTTTTTGCCTTCTCATATCGGGTAGGCTTCTTTTGTTCGGAAGCCGATTCCGAGTTGTCTTCTGAAGGTTGCGTTGTTAAAGAACTTTTCGCTTCTTCGGATTTCTCCTTAGAGGCTGGAACCTCATCCGAGGTTCCTAGTTTGTTTGTTTCGGCTTCTCCAGCAGGCGCGGGTTTCTGCTCGGTATCTCCGCTGGCCTTTTCTGTAGCAGTTGTTTCTACTTTGGCTTTTTCGTCTTCCTTAGGAGTGGGACTAAAGTCCCGCCCTTCGTCAGCCGCTTGCGCCATCGCCAATACATCCGCTTCAGTTAGGTTGTTTGAATCTGCCATTTGACCCTTTCTTACGCTTATGAGTAGGGAGTCATTCTACCCAAAGGTTAATCGGCTACTGGTTCATCCGATCCATCCCCATAGCCTGGGACGGCGGAGTTAAGTTTTTGAGATGCGAGCGATTCTAAGGTCGCAACACACGCCCTATATCCATTAGCACGCCCGCAGGCTTCCGCAAGTTCTTCTTGCTTTTTCATTACTGCGGATGCGTTCTGGCGTAGGGTTAGGTTCAAAAGTATGAGACTTAGCTTCTTGCCTGTGGGTGTGGATAAGAAGCCTGTCCACGCCTTCTCATCCTCATCTTCCCACTTAGGTTCGTTAATCCATTCCTGGTCGCGTATGAATGCTAGTGCTGCTTTTAGTTTTCTCATAGCTTTATACCCCATGAATCCCCCTGAAATAGAACTGCTTCATTATCCTTAAATACCTCAACTAAAGCCTTTTGTACTGACTTAAAGCTAAAGTCATGCCCAGCCATTATCCCACCAGCCCTAAGTTTAGGCTTCCAACCATTCAAGTCTGCAAGCACGCCTTCGTAGCGATGGTCTCCATCTATGTAGATAAAGTCTAACTGACCATCCTTGAAGTATTCCAGCGCATCTAAGCTTTTGCCCCTAGTATATAAAACATTGCCAAGTGGAGTGGTGCGTTCTTTAAAAGCCTCAAAGACAAACTTCATCGGGCATTGCTGACTTGCCACATCGTTAATGTCATATCCATTCATCCAAGGATCAACCGCCATAACCTCCTTGAAATGTTTAGCAATAACTACTGTGCCTTCCCCGCTGTAAGATCCAATCTCAACCGCCTTATTATTCGCACCCGCCTCATTCGCCCACTCACAAAGTTTTGTTAAGCCTTCCGCTTGGAAGGCATCCCGCATTACTGGTACTCTCAAGCAGGCATCGGTGCTGGTGCTTGGCCTTGCATCGCTTCAGGTGGCAGTTGTTGCCCCTGTTGTTGCACTTGAGCCTTGCCTGCATCTCGAAGCTGTTTCTGAATTGCGCGGGATGTGTTGGGATCAATCTTCTCCAATGCTGCTAAATGCTGTTGGAGATGGGCCATCAGAACTTGCATTGCGCTCTGATCGACCTGCTGTTGCCGCTGTTGAGCAGCTTGGTTAAACGCGAAGAGAACGGATATATGCGCCTTGTGATCGTCCGAAGGCTTGATAGCGACAGGAAAGCCTGTGGTGAGCATTGTCGCAATTTCAGTAGCTTGATCTTCAGCTTGATCCCCAGAGGCAGCGTTAGGATCTTGGTAGAGCCTACGGACCAGCGATGGATCGTCTTGTTCAAGGACTGATTTAACCAGTTCTCCCTGGTTGATGAAAGGATTGTTTTGGAACATGGCCATACGGCTAACTGACTTCTGCAATGCAAACTGGCGGTTTATAAAGTCTAACCCACCCTTTGGTTCAATCGAATACTCATCATGGATGCCTTCTGGTGGCATTGAACCAGTTTCCTCCGCATACCGATACATCAAGTCTTTCTTGTTGTACTGCGTGTAGAGTGACCAGCACTGTTTAAAGAGATGGGATAGACCCATCCTAAACATACGATTGCGAAGATCGCCAGAAGATGCTGACTGCGATTGTAACGCTTGAATCTCGGTGGCAGTCTTTCTGTCACCAGCATTATACTGCGAGCCTGCGCCAAAGTCTGGGTTGCCCATGCGCTGTTCAGCAAGCTGACGTTCTTCAAGCATCAAACGCTGGAAGTCGAATGGAGGTTGGCTAAATTGAACTGGCTTTAATCCTTGTGGCAGGATCTGGCCAGGTTGCATCTTCAGGTTCGCTGTGTTTAGCGAGATAGGATTCTGCGCTTCAAAAACGGGTCGGTTGGCTAGCTCAACGTAATCGCTCAAACTATTTTTGAGCTTACATAACAGATTCTCGCTAGGGAGGAGGATCTCTGCAACTCCGCGAGGGCTATACCAACCGCCCCCTGTGACCTCATAGGGGAAATCTACGAAAGGTGGTTCACCATGTCGGTAGGGTAGCGTGAAAGGTTTGCGAATGTCTTCGTCTATAACCAGAGGACTGTAGGTTTCAACCTTCCATCCATCTTCAGACGGCGTGTACATTTCCCAAAGGACAATACGATCATTGTCAGCTTCTTGAGTAATTCCTTCACGCCTGTAAATCTCGTCTTGAATCTCACTTCGTAAGCCCACTGATTTCGAGGGTTTACCCGAAATGATTTTAACGAATTCGTCCCCCTGCTTGTAAAGCGGATTTGCCTTATAGGAATCGACACTCGTTGAGATGATGTGAACAATGAAATCGGCATCTTTAAACTCCTTTGTGTAGGAAGGAACGATGATGTGGAAAGGGTCAATCGCCTCAAAGTCAATACGCTTCTTGTCCTCGTTCCAGATTACTTTAGATACTCCACGCCCATAGAGCAGGATGTTATCGATGACGGAAACAATCTCCTTCTGGAAATTGGTACGCTCACGCATCTGGTAATCAAACCAACGCTCGGCTGAGACTGTTAGCGGAGTCAACTGCTGGCGCATAGGAACAAAGCTAGAAAGGATGTCGTTACCAATTGCGCTATTGACGAAGGAAGGTTTTAACTTCTCGATAGCAGAGTCAATTAACTGAACGTGTAGGTCGGCTGCTGTAGGCCAAGGCTTAATCTTGCGCCGTACCCCAAAGTAGCGAGCTTGGTAGAACAGCCGTTGACGATTCTCCCAAGTCTCACGCTGGTTGAGTGAGTCAATAATCCGTGTGTAATAACTATTCCTGCGTGTATCTTTAGCGTTCATTTGTTGCGCTCCGTTTGAAGTTCATAAGAAAGGTCGTTGACATAGTTAAGTGCCTTCTTCGCCCAGGCACGAATGGCTGGAGAGGCACTACGAACCGCAGGGTAGCTATCGTCTTTCATTAACGACTCAACTGCCCCTGTCGTGTTCGTTATCGGACTTGTTGTCGCGCACCCACCAAGCAACAGAGCCAAGTTCACGATCAATAGCTTCGCGATTGTTCTTCCACTCGGTAGCGTTCTTGTCAACACGCTTCTCATACCAACCTGGTATGAGGCGAAGGACTGATGCGATGATTTGAAGTATCGCACCGATCACTTAAATTTATTTGATGTTTAACCCAACAGTCTTCAGGAATGCAACAACCTTTTCCAAGATCGTATCATCCGCTGGAGTGGGGGTGAGCTTAACTACAATGCGTGCAGCTAATACAATGCCGCCAACCGCAGCAACTACGTCTGTCCAATTCGATGTGATCCAGTTCCATATATTCATAGTTTTATCCTCCTGCTTCAAACCCAGCCATGACAGGGTCGTGAAACTCCATCATGGCTTGAAGTGATTTCCAAGTTGGCCTTTCAATCTGAAAGGTCAAGTCGAACCTCATGTTGCCACCATCCAAGCATAAAGCAAGTGCGTCAGCCTTGTCGGGCGAGGCAAGACCTCTGGCACGCATCGAATCCTTAGATTCCACGCCTAGCTTGCCTTTCGAGTTAACCAAGCTTTTCCTACAAGTTAGCTGTGCAGTTAGGTCATCGTCTTCTGGCAAGATGATCTCAGCCCCATCAATCTTCTTTGCCATGCCATACCACATCTCAGAGGACCGATTGGTGTAGGCATCCGCATCGTAGGCAGTCGATCCAAAGTTGACTCGGTTGACCTCCCAGCCTGCCTCTGCCAGCGCATCGCACATAGGCATACCCAACCCACTCGCATCGGCAAATATGTTGTTGGCCTCTAGTCCAGCCTTCTTAAACTCTACGATGAATCTTCCAACGGCTGCCATCGTGTCACGATCACGCCAAGCTAGGAATGGCAGAACCTTATTGCCATCTCTTATCGCCAGCACGTTGCAATCCCCGCCTGCTGCAAAATCCACGCCTGCTACCCTAGTGCCAGGTTTGAATGCTGGTGGAGTAGTTAGGCAATGCTGGAGTTGATTTAAGCTGATGACAAGGCTCTCTGAACCTATGTCAACAAACTCGCCGTAAATCATAGAGCGGGTTAGCGGGTGCTTCTCGCCGTAACGCTGGATAACCTCATCAATCTGAGTCTGCGTGATGTGGGGGCAGTCAAACGCTGTAACAGCGTGCTTCTTCCACATATCCGCCTCCTTGGTGAAGGCGCGGTAGAACGCGCCACTAGACCCGCCTGGGCTGGATGCGATCAACAGTCTAGTTGGTTGGCAACGGCTGATAGCCTCGAATAGAGGGTCGGCTACAGTCTTGGCTTCGTCCACTACCATGAGCAAAGGATGGTTATCGTGGTCTTCAGCGTGCCAACCTTCTGCACGCCCTGCATCGGTGGCTGAGTATCCAATAATGCGACTCGTGTTGCCGTTGGGGTGGAGGTAGCGGATCTCGCCAGATGTCACTTCCCATGCACCGCCAAGTTTAGAAATGTGATGGCGCAGGCTAGGCCACAACTGACTTTCAACTTGTCTGTACACGCCAGCGGTTGTTACGGCAATTGAGCGCGGGTAAACGAGAGCGTGCCATATCAAAATAGATGAAATAACTGTGCTGGTCTTGCCAGAGCCGTTGGCTGCACGCAGGGCTACGCGACAGTCTCTTGGCTCTAAATCGCGCAGTACCTTGCGTTGCCAGTCATAGAGATTGATGCCCAATGCGTTAGATGCGAAATTGGCTGGTTTACCAAGGTCTTCTAACGCCTCTTCTTGGCTACGCTTGGGGGGTTTTGGCATAGTGGTGTGCTAGGACTTCTTTTTGTTTTGAGCCACAATAATTTAGGGGGGGTTATGTATATCAAGCGGGGGCTGGGGGCGTGGCGGGTGGTGTCGTGGTGGGTAGGCTAGATTTGCGAGGCTTGCGTAATCTCATTCGCTTATGTTTAAGTTTTGGCAACTTGCCTTCTATAAGTGGTTGTGCATCAATGTTTTTGTCTAAGTTGATACACTGTCTATTGTGCGACAAATGATTTGGGGTTATGTTGGTAAGTTGTTTGCTTTCAATGTCTAGCGCATCATTCGCAGACTGCGCTATTTTCTCGCTCTGTGATTTCTTCTTAACTGCGATGCCAGCCAACAGAGATGCCAAGTTCGAGGAGATGCCGTGCGTGACATCCTGGCTAACTTGCAGTCGGGCAGAGGGTTGCGAGTATAAAAATGAACGCTCAAGAATCCACGCTCGGGCTTGCCACGATTTTTCCCCAGCTAAGTTTATGGAATCGAGTAAGGATACCTCTAGGTCACGCCGTGCTTTTTTGAGGGCATTGTCAAACTGCTTGTTTCTTGCTTGCCAGTTCTGGATTGTGGCTGGTGATATTCCCAACGCTTCACCCGCTCGCTCATAGGTCAAACCTTTGCGGATATAGCCTAAGAGTTTTTCTTGAATCTCTGGAGTGAGTGAAGTTTTGCGGCCAACCTTGCTTTCTTCTATTTGCTCCACTCGTTTATTGTATCTCAAAATAAATCAAAATAAAGTGTTGACATACTTAATCGGGTTAAGTAGATTGAGTTTATGGAAACAAAACACACAGCAGAAAACGCCGAAGCGAACACGGCTAAAGATATTCGCATAGGGGAATTACTCGAAACTATTTCCACGCTCAAGGCCACGCTGGAAGAGTGTTTGGATTTTGTGACGGAGAAACACGACTTCGACAAACCCAAAAACAAAACGGCTTTTCTTATCTCGTCCATTGATGAGGCGATATATCAAGCAGACGAGGCAACCAAATGAATAATACCTACTCCAAACAACTCCACACCTTCACCGAGAACGGCGATACTATAAACGCCGTTGTATATGGTGGAATCTATAAACTAGACGAGGCACAAGCCAACATTATTATAGAGGATCTAGGAGAGAGAAATGATGGTGGGCGTTATATGCTCACGATTGGAAATGATGGATGGATGGCCGACAAGCTGGAAGAACTTGAGCCTCGTTTATTCGAGTGGATGCAATCGGAGGGTTTTGAATACGATTCACAGAACTAGCGAGCAGACACTCTGCCCCGTTGCTAGACGGCGGGGTAGAAGTCTGGCCGATAGGCTGGAAACAAAAGAAACCAAGACGAAAGGAAACACATAATATGAGCGCACTATACGGAACGATAGAAGGAGCAAAAGGAAAGGCTACTCGTTGTGGTCATCGTGAATTGACAACCCACTCTGCTTGCTGGAATGGAGCGGTAAGAGTTGAATTGCAACACGACAAGGAAACCAACTCAACATCATATCGGGTTGAATTAGTTCCTTGGCACGGAACTGGAGAGAATAAGTTGCTTGCTGAAGGAGTAATGGAGACTCAGAAATGACTTGCTTCGCCATCTACACTCGATCGGGTTCATTCGTCTGCCGATTCTCTGACCTAGATCGTGCAGAGTTCTGGAGGAGTTGCCGCCAAGTCCAAAATTATACAATCAGAAAGGAGGTGTGGTGATGATTAAGATTTATACGATTCTTATGGTTGGAGTCTTGCTAGGTATGAGCCTATCAAGTTGGCTCGAATTGCTCTGGAAATAACTTTCCCTCGTCCGTCCTCGTCAATGAGGGCGGGAGAGGTCAAGTCGATAGATGAGACCTAATAAAAGAAATAAGAAAGGAAACAGAATATGTACACACTTGAAATGTTAAGAGGTAAAGAATACTTGGGTAAGTTTGATTATTCAAACTCATGGCTTGAGGAATCGGACAAAATCCCAAGTCTAAAAGAGGCAAGCAAAATGATGAAAGATGAGTTGGAATATCGGAAATCCCCCAACTTGCGTGATGTGGTTTTGAATGTTTGGAAATCTGATGGTGACGAATGGAGGTCAAAACTTGTGAAAAGCTTTTGCAAGTTTGTAGAAGAACCGAAAGCGACTTACGCAACAAGCTGAAGTCCTTCCTCGTTTCCCCTCGTAACGGAGGGGAACGGAGGAATGATCTTGGGCGATAGTCCAGGCATCCTATAAACGGAAGCGCAACCTATAAGGGGAGCGTGGAACTATAAAGGAAACATGACATATGAAAAAGAAGATTGGAAAAGGAAAGTTCAAGGTTGAGTATAAGCAGACGGAAACATTCATCGTGGATGTTTACGCCAACAATCAAAAGCAAGCGGAAGAACTAGCGGGCAAGAGGTTTGACGCTGGAGACTATCAAGAAGTTGGAGACTGCGAAGTTGTGGTGAATCAAGTCTATAACGTCACCAATACGGAAGACCCATTCTGCCCATAAAGTAAATATAAAAACATATGAAACATCCAGAACAATTAGATGACGTTGGAATCACCGAAAGTTATCTTCGAAAGATGGCCAAGAAAGAAGGTGTGTCTTACAAGGTGGCGGTACAGATAGCGATGGAGCAGTGGGGGGAGTATTCGCTGAAACTTATCAACAAGATGGTGGCTGAGGATATAAAAGAAAGAAGGAGGAATTGAAATGAAATATAAAATGTCTTATTTAGCCAATCTTCGGATTACCAGTAAAGATAGAAACTCTATTGAAAGCATGCTTTCCATGATTGGAGAATCTCAATCAATGGGATACCAGCCAAAGGGAAGGACTAGATATTCAATCTCTCGTGAAGATAATGGATTCTTGGTGACAATACAAAGATCCATGGGAGCCGATCAAGAACAGGTTGCTGTTCATGGAGTTGATTTGAATTAGCGGAATAAATAAAATATAGGCTTTCGCGCTTGCAATAGCTCGCCCAAGTAAGCTATTCAAACGGCAGCGTAGCCTTTATGCGGGCGAGATGCATAAGGGGTATGTAAAAACGGAAGCGCAGATATTCTCGCGGGAGGGTTAACTTTATGGATAAGGAACAGATCATTCGGGAGTACATGGCAACCATCGGGCGAAAGGGCGGGAGCGTAAAGGGTCCCACCAAGGTCAAGACCAGGCAACACTATCAGAAGATGGTGGCCGTGCGCTGGGCTAACTATCGGGAGCGTGAAAAGCGTTTAATGCAAATAACGGAAGGGCAGCGGAGCGTCAAACGGAAGTCTAGTCTTATACAAGACGCTAAATAGACTCTATAAGGGCACTATAAGGAACGTATAAGGGCTATATAAACGGCAGCCTAGCGACCGATACGGCAACAGCACGCTCGGTTGCCTAGAGGTCTGTTTGGAACGTCCACTGCATCAGCCTTGGCTTTAAGACGCTTTCTAGATGCATCCTTGCTCGATTGCGGGGCATTGTGGCGTGTTTTTTTTGGCATAGTTGTCACCAGTTCTTGCAACTCCAGTGCCTAGCAGTCAGCTTGCCTGGTGGGTTGCTGTCACACCTGTGCCTAGCCCGAAAGCTACTCCTGCGGTCTGGATTGCTCTTCTTAATAGTCATCTTTGGGTCTCCGTAGCGGATTGTCTTGCTCTCACCGCCTTGGCAGGCTCGGACTACGAACTTTTTCGGCCCCCCAGGTGTACGCCTTGGGCTGTTACAGGGTAAATCTTGGGTGCTCACGTCTCATCTACCTCATCTTGGTCCCAAACGGCAGGGCAAGCCTCCTGGAGCGATTGTAGGGCCTTCTGGTGTATGCAAAAGAACTCTGACAAGCCCTTAACGTAGGTAGTCAACCCTTCCCACTGCGCCTCGAAGACCTCATAGGAGCAGTTAGCCTCCATATCGTCCACTAGCCCACCCAGCAGTCTCACAACTCCATGCAGCTTCGCATTCTCGAGTTGAAGGAGACTGATAAACTTGTGAGCCATTTTAAGCTCATCCCTATCGGGGTTCAGAATGTACCCTTCTTAGCTTTCATCATACGCCATATCTTAGGCTTGATGGTGCTTTGCGATTTAGGACGGCTAGTGCCATCCTTACGGCGAGCGTTGATGTTGGCATACAGACCAGATTTTGATTTATTCATTTGCGTATTTTATCACACGCCGACCGCGATGCCATTTGTTTTTTTTTAATTCACGCTCAAGGCTGCTTCGGATTGGTTGGGGGGAAGGCGGATTCAGGGAGCCTTTCCCCCTCTCCTTTGCAGATTGTATTTCTATATGTACTATAGGGGTCTGTCATACCTTAGATGTCAGCACGTTTGGCAGTACCTTTGTCAGCGACTAAAAAGTGGCTTGGTTGGCAGAATAGAAGCCGTTGTCTATCACGATCTTGCCAGCGTTTGTCAGCCTCTTAATGTAGCGATAAACAGTCCTGTCCGAAACCTCCATCTTTTCTGCCATCGTTTTGACCAAGTCATTTGCTACCCAAGCTTTGCTACCCATTGCTTTTAGTAGGTCAGAATCGTTGATAGCTTTGTGCGCTCCAGCACGCTTTAAATTGTCTGGATTGAGGCAGTAGTTGGTCAAGAAAAGCGGATAGTGCCATTGCACCACGAAGCTGTCTAAGGGTGGGAAGTTACGGAGCGTGACCTCACAGGTAAAGCTCCTCTCATCCTCCTCATGTGCCGTAAGTACTACAAGCGAGTCTGGATTGCGTGCGAAGACACCACTGCCACTAAATCTGTCAATTGATTCACTTCCACTCTTGTTTCCCTTGCCGAAATGATGTGACAGAATGACGCTAAGATTGTGCCGAACTGCCAGTACCTCAAACTCATTCATCAAACTTGCCATATCCCCCGCGCTGTTTTCATCCCTGTCTCCCATCAACATATAATTTGGGTCAAGAATGATCGCCTGGTAGCCCTTGCCTTCGATCTGCTTCTCGATGATCGGGCGTATAGTTGTCAAGTCAGCAGCGTAACCCCTCAGCGTCCACACATCGAAGTCAGCCACTTGATCTTGGGTTAGATTCTTGGCCTTCACTACATCAGCTAGACGATTGCGGAAACTCCACTCTTGTATCTCGAAGTTAATGAACAGCACCTTCGCACGCTTGCACTGCTGCCCCCACCACAACCCCCCAACCTGTATCGACAGGGCAAGGTCAATCAATGCCCACGATTTAAAAGACTTACTGCCTCCACCAAGTAGCAATTTGCCACCTTGATGCAGGATGCCAGCGATTAGAATCTCTGGCTCTGGTAGCTTCTCCACCATCAATTCATCATAGCGTTTAATCGGTGGCCACTCGTCCGTCTTAGGTTTAATTCCTAGTGCTACTGCTGGTTCAATCATCTTACTTTCCTCCTTGGCAAAACCATAACAAGCTCTGCGTTTTGTCGTTTCTTTTTACACCTGGCATCCGTACTGGCTGACTTGGTTTGAAGGTAGCAGGGTCGCACCCAAGCGGGATAAGGAAAGCTTTAAGTTGATCGAACCATTCTTGCTTGGGCATCTCCAACCAACCATGCAAACTCTTTCCCGCAGTATCTACAACGGCGTACAACTTCATTTGGAATAAGTCACGCATCAATTGAAATACCGCACCCATCTGCGGTTTGGTCAAGACATCCGATTCAATGACAAGGTAACGGCGTGACAAAACATTCTCATTGGCTCGGCTGATAGTACCAGCCGCAAACACCCCAGCGGTCGTAAACTGACCGATGGGCGGTGTCTGTAGCCATTCGCGTGCCGTCTTAAAGTGAAGTGGGTGATTCCCACTATCCTTGACCCCACCTATCCATACGATGTCATCTGGTCGGAACAGCGACAACATGGCCTCGTACTGCGCCTGTGGCTCGTCTGGTATGGGGGTAGGCGATTCCTCGAACATATCCGCAGGGTCCCAATTGTAGTGGGTTAGGTAGCGTTGCTTGTTTGACTCTGCGATAGTCTTAATGCGGTCTAGTACTTCTGACTCTGGATCTTTCTGTATTACCAAGGGCCTTGGTATCGAAGTACCACCCGACATGATGTTTGCGGGTTTGTACAGCGGGTCGCTGGATATAGCACGCCTCAGCTTGCGGTTGGCCTCATCTCGGTATGGCGTGCAGGAGGAGTGCCAGCAGAAGATTGTAGGTGCGCCGTCAATGAACACTGTGGTATCTCGCACGCGGGTGTGGCTGGTATGCGCGGCTTCACCTGGGCATTTGCATAGTCCGTGATTCTCGGACTGCCAATCTACTTCCCCGACTATTGATTCAGCGATGCGTTGTGGTGTCATATGAAAATCTACATCTTTGTTTCAAGTGGTTCGACACACAGAAGGACCAGTCGCAGAATCTCTCTGCGCACCATGCGATGTACTCTTTCTTACTTCTCTTCTAGCTCCATCGCTTTGTGCGATGCAACAACAATATCTTCTGCCGTAATGTTTCGCAGAGCATTGCACCAGTACTGCGTCTTAGGAGTCTTGTTGCTCGCATCCTTACACTTCGCTTGTGGCAACCCACCATGAGGACGGCAAGGTGCGTGAGGACAAGTATCGGGTTTGAACACCGATACGTTCTTAGGGTAGTAAGTCATGCGGTCAGCGGGATCGTAACTTCCCCACAGCGACACACACGGCACATCTAACCCCGCAGCGATATGGTTGACTGAACTATCTGGAGCCACTACGAAGTCAGCGTTGGCAACCACAGGGAACAAGGAGCGAATCGCCTTGGTCGTATTGAACAAGTCAATCACCCTGGGATGATCCACCTTGAAGTTGTTTGAGTTATCTAGGCCGATAATAACAGCGTGATGCTTGGGGTAAGCTTCTAGCAACGCCAGCACCGCCTGTTGCCCCATAGCTGGCGGGTAGGTGCGGGTAGGTCCACTCGATGAAACGTGGTAGGCAAAGTAGGGATCTGGCAGTGGCCACTTACCCATCGCCTTTAACTCTTCGTGATCTGGCTCGATTAGATATAGAGATGGCCTACAGTACTTCGCCATCGTCTTCTCATCCCATACTCCCATCCACTCGTACACCCGCTGGTAGCAGTTGCCTGGGCCAGTGCCTAGCTTGGTGTTACCAACCTGACCACTGAAGAGATCGTCCGTGGGCAAGTGTGCATCATAACTATCCCACGCCTCCAGCGTGCAAGGTAGGGGGAATAGCTTCGCGCCTATGCCAGCGTACAGCGGTAAGTTGCGAGCAGGGGCGTAAACATCTACCACTCCACCCGACTCCTGCACCAGGTAATTAACGAATGCAGTAGCGATGACAGCATCCCCGATAGCACCAGCGCGGTACACTGCGGTTGCTCCTCCTGCTGCCCTACCCTTGGCGTATGGCTTAATCTTGTGAGGACAAGGAACAGCATCATCCCAAAGCGCACCAGTTAGCTCGTCTGGAATGACGTAGGTGTTGCGAGTGTGAAGTAGATTGTCATCTACCTTGTGGATTGAGTTGGTGTTATTGATCCAGAGTTTCATTTAGAGTTCTCCATTTTTGCCGAAACAACCGCAACATAGCACTTAGCCAAGTCATCAAGATCAAGCTTGCAAAGATTATGAAGCTCGCTTTCTGGAATGGTTGTCATTATTTCTTTTATCATTTCTTGTCTAACATTCATTTGTTATCCTCCATTACTTGGTTGATGCATCTGATGATTTCTGCCGCGACTTGCGGGACGATGGAATTTCCGACTCCTTTAATTCTGTCCACCCTATGGGGTATCCCATTAGCCATTCGCAAAACTCTGGGGTCATCTCTAAACGCATCCCTCTCTTTGCCCCCCCCCCAAGATACTCCGTCCTCGCAACCGCGTTCTCTATCGTGTCCCAAGCTCTGTGTCCTGTTTCCACTCGTTTCCAATTTACATTCTTCCATCTTGATGCCGCCACTGTTGGCCACAATCCAGACCCTATCCCTCTTATGATTGGCTCCAACGCTGCAAGCTGGAATAATGATCGGTTCGACTTCGTAACCTTCACCTTCCAGGTCAGTGCATACTTGGTCGAGTGCCATGTTGACAATCCCAACAACATTCTCACCAATGATCCAAGTGGGCCTTGCTTCTTGTATAACACGCAACATTTCTGGCCAGAGATAACGGACATCTTCTTTTCCCTTTCTTTGGGATTGCATTGCGACTGAGAATGGTTGACATGGAAATCCCCCTGTGAGAAGAGTGACTCCTGCGTATAGCTCGCCTCGTACTTCGCGGATGTCTTTGTGGCACGGCACATCTGGCCAGTGTTTTTTAAGGACTGCTTGGGCGTAGGGTTCGTTGTCACAGAAGCCAAGGGTTCTATATCCATTCCACCCTGCTGCCAAGGCAAATCCACCGATCCCACTGAATAAGTCGAGGTGTGTCTTTTCATTCACTTTCAAGTATTTCCTTTGCGATTAACGCCGCTGCATCCACCATCGTGATAATCTGAATAATGTCAACCGATCTTCCACGATCCGCGCGATTCTTCTCTACTACTAGTTTCTCCCTGGCAGTGAGAAGTATATCGCGTGACCATTTGAGTCGAGCCTTTGTCTCTACAAGCATTAGGCCGACTTCATTTTGTACTTAGGCTTTACCCCTGCGGAACGTAGCGCAATGGCTAGAATCTGTTTAGGTCCGCGCACCTTACCACCAGCACCGCGAGCCTTGCCTTTCTTCATATTGTCTGCACGCAATTCTTTAATGTTCTTTCCAATATCTTTTCCGAGCATATACTATTCTCCTTTGTATTCTTTCCACTCTTTCCAATTTGCTATATCCCATTTGAGCAGACACTTATCTGCTGGGTCGCAAAAATATACAAACCTATGTTTCCTTGTCCTTGGAACCATGACAGCATCCTCCATTGTCCTAGAATGCCTGCTGTGCTTGTTGCCAACCACCTTGTCACCAGATGATCTTTTATCTGATAGTCCAGTATAAGTCCAGTTTGTGGCCGCATAGATTGCCCCATTGTGACCAGCACCAGTATCGGCATAGCTTACAAGAATTAAGTATGGGCGTAGCCTAGAAAGCTCTCTTATGCTCCAGGCAATAAACCTACTTTCAGAGTTCTTTGGGCATCGGTCATCAAGCCACAATCTGTTTAGCTCATACACCCTGCTTGAATTATCTTCCCCGCAAATACCACGACAAAGGTGTGGAGATGCTGGCTTACCAAAAGATATTACCCCAAGCAATTCGCTTGAATTAAAACATCCAAAAGACCAACTACAGGGTACTGCCCTATGAGCATAATGGTTCTCAACAACCATATCATTAAGCGTCTGCGATTTTATAGTTCTGAATTTAAGTTGGAGCGCAGAGGTCGGAATTGCACCGCCGTCCTCCCCTTGGAATAGGGGAAGTTCTACTACTGAACTATCTGCGCGTAAATTTGTCATTTGTAATATGGCTTCGGAACTTCTGGTGCTTGCACCCCGAAACTTGGGTTCTCACATCTGCGACAATCGCGAAGATCAAAGTCAAGAATCTCGCCGTGATTAAGCATGATCGTAAATATTTTGTTATGATCTAATCCGTAGTCTGTCACCAGGAATGCAAGCCCCTCTCCCTTGGGAGTCATCATCCATAGTTCGGGATTGAGTTGGACTACTTCCACGCTGGTCCTGTAAACCACGCTACCAATACCCAGCGTGTACCCCAGATAGGAGCGCGAGCGCGATGCTCGATGTAGGATGGGAACCAGCAGCCAGCCCCCTGCGCTCGTATAAACCGAGCATTATCCAAGTCAGCCTTAACTTGCAATCCACCGCCCAGGTACTCGCTAGGATCGGATAAGTTGACTACAGCGGTCAGCTTCCGCACTGGAGCCTCGGAGGTGAAGGTATCGTAGTGCCACCAAAACTGTTGCAAGGGATTGTACTTTAGGATCTGCAACTGCTGGATGCCTTGGATGTCGAATCGCCATACATCGGCATTGATGCTGTCTGTTAGCTCTCGCATCACCTTGTATATCCACTCGTAATGCGTAGCGAAAGGAACCCAGCACGATGAG
>Ga0209086_10000851_pt1 | contig 25216 bp, 21 predicted proteins | sample M_130207_XF_Meta_FD_187312 | JGI IMG/M metagenome (GOLD analysis project Ga0209086, IMG submission 187312) | Freshwater microbial communities from Lake Montjoie, Canada to study carbon cycling - M_130207_XF_MetaG (SPAdes) (version 2) | ecosystem: Environmental > Aquatic > Freshwater > Lake... | reverse complement strand
TCCCCAAAGTAACTTAAAGAAAATATAAAACCGATTCCCAAAGTTCTAAAATTTGGGTTTTACATTTTCCCCAAACAACAAGTTTGAAATATACGCGATGTAACTAAATACGGATCCATATTTGCCGCTGGCCGTCTATCCTCAAAATATCCGAATCCATCCTTCACCGTTTGGTTTGGTATTCTAACAGAGGTGTTTCGAGTGCCAACGCCAAAGGAAAATTTTTCCATTGATGCAGTCTCACATTTTCCGGTTAGACGTTTATCATTATCTTTCCCATAAACAATGATATGTTCTTCGTGGGCTTTCTCCATTTTTTCCATACAATTATAGATTTCCGCAATGCCTCCCTCGGACCGCATAGTTAAAGTACTAAAATTAGTATGACATCCAGAGCCATTTAGGTAAGGATACCGTTTCGGTTCATAAGAAATGCGCACATTATATTTCTCGGCAATTCGTTCCAATAAATAACGCGCCACATATAATTGATCCGCCGCATCAATACCCTCACAAGGACCTACTTGAAATTCCCATTGATCATATGCAACCTCCGCGTTAATTCCGGATATAGTCAATCCGGCTTCTAAACAAGCGGCCAAATGTTCTTCCGCGATTTTTCTCTGTATATCGCCAAGGGATGTTCCACAATAAAATCCTTTTTGATCGCGTATTTCTGTTGGATCTCTGTTACCCCAAGGTTCATTTTTATACATGAAATATTCTTGTTCTAAACCAAACCACGGTTCTTCAGATGGCTGTTTATTAAAAATGTGAAGAGCGTTATTTCGACTATTTGTTGTTAATGGACTATCATCAATATGAAATGTTTCGCATAAAATTAAATAGCAATCGTAGTTTTTGATGCTACCGTTTCGCAATGGATCTTTGTAAATACCGCATGGTTTTAAAATGACCTCTGTATTACCAGCGTCAATATCTGCTTGATCAGTAGATGATCCGTCATAATTCCATATTGGCAAATCTGTAATACTTTGATACATTCTTCGATTTATATCCAACACTTTTGTTTTTGAATGCAGTTCCCCATTTCCTCCAATCCATATATATTCTAAAACCAATCGATTATTGTTATTTCGAATCATGTAATAAAATATAATATATTTTATCTTTAAATAAAAAAATATATTATTTGTCTAACTACTTTTTCCTCCAAAGTAAATCTATATCCAGGTATCCATGTATTTCTATGTATTTCTATGTAGACCCAATTATAATTTCTAAAAAGTAATCATCTCTAGATCCTTCAAGCTCCAATATTCGCAACTACCGTTCGACAGTGGTCGTCTAATAATAAAAGGAATTCGTTTCTGTTGTAATTCTAGTTCAGCAATAACATAACTATCAATAATATGTTCAGAAACCTTGACTAACGGTTTTGCTCCACATTCAATTTGCTTGGCGCGTTGACCTAAAATGCGAGCCTTTTCATATTTTGTTAAATATGGTATAGTTTTATGAAGAGGATCGATAATAATATTATTTTCATCTCTAACTACGTGGGTCAAGATAGCAATTTCGTCATAATTGTGACTCAAACACTCTGGATGAAAATCCTGAATGTAACGTTTTGTAATTTCACCATCAAATTTTTGTAAATAATTTTCATCTAGGTCATCATCGTCGTCATCATTTTCATCCTCATCATCGCCGGAATCAATTTGAATGGATACCGCTTCAGTCTTTTTTTGTTTATTTTTTACTTGTTTTATAATGGGTTCTCCATCCTCATCTAATTCTAAATCCTCCTCCTCCTCATCATCATCTTCTACCTCATCTTGTATATCAGGATCTTCGTTAGCTCCGCCAATTTGCGCATCTTCCTCCTCATCCGAATCAGAATGAACCACTTCGTCATCTTCGTCATCATCGTCGTCATCGTCAATATTTATATGTTTTAACGCTATATTACCTCCAACAATAGGAGTTTTTAAAATTTTTATTTTGGGTATTTCATTTTCGTTAGTTGAATCATCGCTATCCGAATCAACTTCACTATTATTACCACTATAAGATTCGTTATCGCTCATTGTTATTTATATTTACTAAAGATACTTTTAAATATAAATCATTCAATTTTCTTTTAAAATAAAATAAATAAATACGAAAAAAAATATACAACATACCACATATACTCAATATGTCTATATAGTCATTACGTATACATAAATAGAAATAGAAGCAGAAACAGAAACAGAAGCAGACACATATATATTTATGCTTGATCGTTCGTCTTCCAAACAGTATCACATTCAGAACAAACATATACGTATTTCATATTCGTATCATCATAACGAATATAAATAATTTCTCTTTCTTTATCCTTGGTATTCGTTTGGCAATCCGGATTAGGACACAAAATGTTATTAATTCTTGGTAAAGTAGGGTCCAATTTGGTATATTTATTAATGATATGACTAAATGACTGCTCGTTTTTTTTAATTTGTGTTTTCGACACACACACATTATCAACCGTCAATAATTTATCTTCATTGCCACAATTTCGGCAATAATAGACGAGCTTATTAGGGTCGTCCGCATTAATGCGAATATAGTACATATTTTTACAGTCAGAGCAGAAGCGCATGTTTATTATTATAATATACTTTCACATTATTTATTTATTTCAATTTTGTTTTAAATAATAAATGATAAATAAACATGTTGAATAAATTGGAGGAAAAAAAAATTACATCGTTTCAATCGAAATTCGACATACTTTTAATTTTTCAATTATCTTTGCGTAATCCACATTTACAATCAAATTATAAAATCCGGTTTTAATAATTTGTTTCTTTTTAAAATCATCCAGCGCTCTCTTTTTTTCACAAAATGCCAACATTTTATCATAATTTTTAATAAAATTTTCTTTTATAAATGGGAAAAACGATTCAAAGAAATCAACATACACTCCTTCTTTTTTATTAATTATATCGCATACAGCAACATCAATGTTTGAAAATTCAATAATATCCGTATATTTATTTAAATCAACATGATCTTTGGAAACACCAGGTTCATTTAACAACGGATCTTTACATAAAAGTGTACATAATGTTAACAACACAGTCGAAATACTTTGGCAAGAGGTCCATTGTTCGCCTCTCCACGTATTTAATAAAGAAACGCATACTTTGCCGCATTTATACAGATTCGGATTAAATCGAATGTCGTTCCCATTTGTCCAATATTTAACTTTTGGTGGACTATGGGGATAATCAGCAGGATACTGAAATTCGAAAAAATAATTACCGCCGTAATATGGTGTGTCAGCCGGACCGATAATTAAAGCATATCCTTTTAACATATCCGTGTCATCGTGAATATAATATATACCATTATCAGTAAGAGGCTGTTTAATCATTTGTTTCACATCTTTTAATAAACGTGTAATAGTTTCTTTGGATAAAAAGACAGTCATAAATATAATAATTATAGGCATTATATTTCTATATTAATTTTATACATATTATAATGAAAAGTCGTATAATCAAAAATTATCTCCGTTTTCAAAAATGTCCGGTTTATAAAAATTGTTTTTTTAAATTATTAAATTTAAAAAAAAATGAGATAGAAAAATATTGATATATTATATCAACAATGAATAATAAAATGATACAAACGTCACAATATTTAGATTTAAGTGAATTCTTGGCAAAGCATAGTGCTAAGAATACGCAAGGTATAACACCTACTCATACAAGAATCCCAGATACGGAATTGAATATATATGGCGGCGCATATATTATACCAAAAGAAGAATTATCCGTATTTCATAGCTTGTATCATGATCACATTTTCAATAAAAAGAGGAAGGAATATCTGACCGAAAAACAATTGGAAAATGGCGGTCCTATGGCGGTTGATTTTGATTTTAGATACAAATATGATGTGGAGTCAAGACAACATACAAAAGAACATATTACTGATATGATTCTTCTTTATTTGGAAGAAATTAAGGGATATTTCTTATTTGAAGAAAATAAGCCATTCGACATTTTCATTTTCGAAAAACCAAAGGTAAATAGGTTAGAAGATAAAACGTTGACAAAAGATGGTATTCATATGATAATCGGTCTTCAAATCGATCATACTATGCAGACCATGATTCGTGAGACTATGGTGGAAAAGTTGTCAGAAGCGTGGGCACTTCTTCCATTAATTAATACCTGGGATTCCGTATTAGACGAAGGTATTACCAAAGGTAAAACCAATTGGCAACTTTTCGGATCAAGAAAACCTGGATGCGAGGCATATGAATTAACATATCATTTTAGTATTGGATATGATAAGGCGGATGGAGAGTTTACGTTTGACGAACTGAAGGTCCAGGATTTTGACCTAAAGAATAATTTTATTAAATTATCCGTTCAAAATGATAGCAACCCAAAATTTGAAATAAATCCTAAAATTGTCACTGCTTACAACAAACGATTAGAAAATAAAAATGTCAAATTAAAAAGACCAGCAAGTAAAACAAAAATGAATTTACTTGTGGAAGATGACGAGACTGATGAAGCCGAAGAAAAAATCTCTTTGAGTGATATTAAAGATTCTGAAACTTTAAAGAGAGCAATCGATTTAATGTTAAAGAGGCTCAAAACCGACGAATATGAAATAAAAGAAACGCATGAATATGCGCAAATATTACCACCTATGTATTATGAGCCAGGGTCTCATTTATTAAATCGTCAGGTGGCATTTGCTTTAAAACACACCGATGAACGCCTATTCTTATCATGGGTAATGGTTCGAAGCAAAGCATCCGATTTTGACTACAATACAATTCCGGAATTATATCATCAATGGAAAAAATATTTTAACATGTCAAAAGATGGGATATCGAGGCGTTCCTTATTATACTGGGCGAAACAGCATGTCCCAGAAGACTATGAAAAGGTAAAAAGCTCGACAATTGATCATTTTCTGGAATTATCATTAGATTCCCAAACAGAGTATGATTTGGCGCAAGTATTAAAACAGATGTATAAAGACAAATATGTGTGTGTTAGTTATGACGGCAAAGGTGTATGGCATGTATTTAAAAGTCATAGATGGATGCCAGATAAAGGGCTAAGTCTTAGAGAGGCTATTTCAACAAAAATGTATATATTGTATGTTGCTAAGAGGGATCAGTTAAATAATGAATATCATCATTATGAGCCAAGTGATGATAGAGCAGTATTTATTAAAGGAAGACTAAAGGTTGTTAGTGAGGTTATGCTTCGCCTTAAAAGAACCGCGGATAAAAATAATATTATGCGTGAGGCGATGGAATCATTTTATGATGGCGAGTTTATTAAAAATATGGATACGAACAAATATTTGTTGTGTTTTAATAATGGTATCGTAGACTTTAAAAACAAGATATTTCGAGACGGTTATCCGGAAGATTATATTACAAAAACGACTAGAATAAATTATGTTCCGCTTGATCTTACGCATAAGGAAACCGCAAGAATTGCTGGTGAAATAACCACATTTATGAATAAATTATTTCCAGTCGCGGATTTAAACAAATATATGTGGGATCATTTGGCGTCGTGTTTAATCGGAACAAATAAAAATCAAACATTTACAGTGTATCATGGAAGCGGTAGTAATGGAAAATCGATGCTTACCGATTTAATGTCTTGTACGTTAGGCGATTATCGCGGAACTGTACCGATTACTCTTGTTACGGATAAACGCGGCTCTATTGGTGGTACATCGGATGAAGTAATCAAATTAAAAGGTGTTCGTTATGCGGTTATGCAGGAAGCGACAAAAGGTTATAAATTAAATGAAGGAATTATGAAAGAATTAACTGGCGGTGATCCGATTCAAGCCAGAGCATTATATTCAGAAAGTGAGATATTCGAACCACAGTTTAATTTGGTCGTGTGTACAAATAATTTGTTTGAAATTGAGAGTAATGATGATGGAACTTGGAGACGTATTCGAAAAGCGGACTTCTTATCAAAGTTTAAGGATGAAGGCGAAGAATATACGGATGAAACGCCTTACGTATTCACCAAGGATAAAGACTTGAAGGATAAATTGCCTTTATTTGCGCCGGTGTTTGCTAGTATGCTCGTAAAACGTGCGTTTGAAACAGATGGGATTGTTCTAAATTGCGAGACAGTAATAAACGCGTCTAGTAAATACCGAAAGGGACAGGATCACATTTCGGCGTTTATTGGCGAGACTGTTGAGAAAACCGGAAATCCAAAGGATAAAATTAAGAAAACGGAAATCACGAATCAATTCAAAATATGGTTTCAACAAGAACAAGGAAATAAAAAAATGCCGAAGGGTCAAGAATTACATGAATATATGGATAAAAAATTCGGTGTTCATAATTCTAGTGGCTGGCAAGGCGTTAAAATGATTTATCCTGAATTAGACGAGATGAATGAATTAACAAATAATAAGTAAAATATGTTAATAGATTAATAGGTTAATAGGTTAATAGGTTAATAGGTTAATAGGTTAATAGGTTAATAGGTTAATAGATAAAAATAAAACGCCTTTTTTATTTTTACATATTTTACACCTAGATATTTTATATATTTCGATGAATATTTGTTGGTAACAAATCATATATTTTATACGTAAAATCAATTATATATCCTAATATCTTAGTCGAAAAAATAGGTAAAATAATAAATCCGATAAGCATAATTAGTTTCATTTTCCAAGATGTCTGAGATGGATATATAAAACTAAATACAACAAAACAAATAACTACAATAACATAAATAAAAATAAGAATATAATAATAATTATTCAATGCGGTTATGCCTTGATCTTCGTAAAACGTTTTTCTGTCATTTGTCAAAACATCGGATGTATCATCTTTTAATTGTTGACTTAATTCTTTATTTTCAACTAGATATTGTTTATATAGCTCAACAATGTGATCATAATTTATTTTCAGTCCATTGTAAGTATTAATCTCAAATTCAACATCAGCAATATCGTTATTAAAATTGGTTTGAAATGTGGTAGCTTGTTCTTCCGCATCTGATTGTATTGTCATTTTACTATTATATATTATAACTATTAAAATATATAACTTTTTACATGAAAAGTATAGAGATATATCCTATTCCTTCGGCTGTCGCCTACAGAATATAATCGAAAAACTTCGACTCGCTCCACTTCGTCTACGTTTTCCTCCAAACGACTAGCTTCGCAAAATATCATCTAAACTTCATCATACGGCTCTAAAAAATCTAAATTATTACATCGGTCCTTATATTTATTGGTATTCGAATTTTTGGTAAGGATATTATTCACAAAACTCTCTACCTCTATACATTTGTTTGTCGCGTCGTCATACGTTTGAGTTTTTTCCGTACAACATGCTTCACCTACACATGTACCGATTCCACTCAATTTTGCCCAAGGATCTTTACCAGCCACACCAGAAGATTTGGGAGCATTTTTTGCATCAAATCCCCAATCATATGCTTGGTATTCCATATTATCGCGCGTCCAAATAGAAAACATACGTTTCCAGAAATAATATGTGCCTATAATGGAAACAATCGTTACTAAAATATAGTAAATTGTATTTGGAAGAAATCCCTTATTGTTTAATATTGCTAAAATAATAACAGGTATTAACACAGCTATAACAATCTTCATTAAATTCGAATGTTCTGCATATTTATCTCCGTAATATTCATTAATCTCTACAAGTCGAATTTTATTATGTTTTTCGGTTTCCAATGTTTGTAAACGCGCTTGAGATTGGTTTAATTCTTCCTCAATAATTCCAATGGCGGTGGTTTGTTCATCTAAAGTTCCATATGATGATGTCAACGCATCTTGGAAAAAATTATTTACACCGCGCAAAGTCTTGTATAAATTAACACGCATTTGTGATAATTGGTTAATTTTTGTAACAATCTGTGTTTTTTGTGTAGGCGTTAATCCTGGATTTTCTAAACTACTAAATAAGTCGGTTTCCATAGTTTGTAATGTTGAAATATCAGCAAGTATTTGTTGATTATTTTGACTAATAGTAGGTAATGGTGGCATATTATATAAATTATAAGAAGATAATTATATAATATATTTTACACCTTTTCTCCTTTCAAACGCCCAAATTATTATAATTACAATTGAACTTTCTACATTAAGTTTTTATTTATAGAACTTGGTAATCCATGTCCAAATAATATCATATATACCAATATTAATGCGGCTATTAACACACTTCTGTTTTCCGCCATTATTTGGGCTTGCCCTAAATAAATCATAAAAATATAAATAAAAATTCCAATTATTATTGAATGTACTACCATAATTAAACCTCTTTCCATTTTTATATAATACAATTATATAAAAATTTGGTATAATCAGTATTTGAAATGAGAAAAGGTGTAATGTTTGTTTTGAATGTTTTATTTTTGGAGGAAAATTACTTCTTTATAATATTCATAGAAACCAATACAGTTCCTGCGGTTAAAATGCTCCAAAACATATAATTATAATTTCTCTGAAGAGCTTTTATATCACTATCTTTTAATATATTATCCACATTTGTATCAAATCCACTAATTTGATCATTCGTTGTTTCAATATCAGATAAATAATTACTCATACCTGCAACATTAGCCGCAGTTTGATTATTCACTGCGGCATTATCATTGCTATATTTATTCGTTTTTTCGTTAATTTGCGAAGACAATACATTCAATTGATTTTGTAATTGTGATAAACGTTGTCTTTGCGCACTTGTGGCATTTGCTAAACCATATGACGCCCCAAGTTCTTGTCCACTTTTTCTATATTTGCTAAATGTTAGCGTATCCGTATTATTCACTATATTTGACACACCAAGAGGTGTAGTTATAGGGCCTTTATTTCTCGTATAAGTATCCATGCCAACCATTGTCTGTAAATTACCTGATGGATACATCCCATTTGTTTTCGGATAACATACCTTATTTGTATTGTCAAATACATACCCATAACAGTTCGCATTAGCATTACATGTTAGTTTACATTGATCGCTGGTAGCACTTGCACTTGTGTATGACGCACCAGTAATATCATTCCCAGGACTATTTACACCGGACATCTTTGTGTAAACATTGGTTGACTGAATATTAGAAGAAGGATAAGTAAATAAATTGGAATCGTCGTCAACATATGCCAATTGTCCCATATTATTTTTTATACCAGTTGCGTCCATTTTATATAAAGCGTTCGCACCTTGACCTCCACCAACACGCGTATCTGTCATAGTTGGGCAATTTAACACATTGGTTGAGGTATATAATACTAGATTTCCATCTGCCTGCATTATTAAATAGATAGATCCAGATGTCGAACCTACAAATTCACCAGCTGCTAATGGTTGATTCTGCGCGATCCAGTTTTTCCCATATTTACCCTTTGCCGCAGCATAATTAGGGTTCGCATTACGTTGTTTTCCATTTGTCATTGTGCACCATATATATCCTTGATTATCATATGGACCGGTGCCTCTATATACACACATATTTCCATCGTCCTGTAAAATTAAATAGTAATTACTTGATACACCGTCTGCGCTATAAATTGCGTTAGACCAACCTCCTCCGACACCAACATAACTATTATTCACTTTATTACAATTCGCAGCCTTTCCATATCTTGTAGCATTTGCCAAACTATTTGAGAACCCTGCTTGTCCTTGACCATTTGAAGTATTTGCGGCTTGAATACTAAAATATTTATAGTTATTGGCTTGCGCATATGTAAACGCGGAAGAAACTGTATTATCCCATTTTGTTCCACCCCATATATAACTTAAGGTACCATCACCATTTAATAGAGGAAGTGCTCTCCAAAAATTATCACCATAACATCCTAAATAATTTGCTGGAGTTGCGTTTGTACTAGGTGAAGCATATACAGATGCACTGCTAGAATTGATGACACTCAATGATCCAGAAGTAGTAAGTTTCGCAGTATTACCAGTTTGTCCGCTAGTATTAGATGACCATAAAGGAAATGAACCGGTTGGAACATATGAATAACCTTTGCTTGTAGCACCAACACTATTGTTGGTTACCGCACAAAACCCTTTTGAGGTAGCAGGATTAACATTTTGTAATGCGAAATATTGATATTCTCCATTAATGGCTGATTGTTTACACATATCATATGTATAATTGCCAGAACTCGACCCCCCACTACTAGACAGCGTAATACCTTGTATTGCTGCCGAACGATCACTTGCGGTCCATGCTCCTTGAAAAGTTATTGTGTTTTGTCCAGTTATTAAAATATTCACATTTGTAGTATAATTGGTCCATGAACTAGTGGGAGGTTGAAACGTAAAAATTTGCGTGTTGTTTAACAGAATATTAATTTGATTTGACCCAAATGATCTTCCACACGCACTCCAGGTTAGGGTATATGTGCCAATACTTATATTCATCGTTTGAGACATACTTTGACCCATCTGTATACATGCGCATTGGTTACCATTTGGATACGGCATTGGATATCCCCACGCAGACGAATTATTTATTATCACCGCGCGAAAATTCCAACCAGGAACAACCGAGGAACTTGTTATATATCGATATGAATTCTTTGCGATCTGAGGTTGAGTAAAATTTCCATTTTGGAATCCGGCATTTACTGGAGGAGCGCCGCCAATAAAGGTCATGGTTGGGCTTGCTGCATTATCCGCATAACATCCTTGGTATGTGGCGTTTGTATTTGTAATTAACGTGTCTACGAAAATATTACGGCCTTCATTCCCAACGCTCTGATTCGCTCGTAAAGGGGTGCCAATTATTAAAGGAGGAGTAGTTGCTACCTTTGTCCCTTCCATATTATACGATGCTAACCATGGAATAGTAAGAGTAGTAAACGTGGTGGGTATTCCTGTACTAGTTAATATAGCGTTTGTATCAACTTTTTTAACAATACCTAAATTTGTTACATATGCCATCTCTCCTCCGCTGAATTTAATTGTTTTATTTAAATATGGATTTGTTGGGCTTATTCTTGCTAAATAATCATCTGTCATGCCGGTTATTTCGCCGATCAATGTTTGGTAACTAGTTAAAGCTGAGTCGTATTGACCGATTAATCCAGATAACGCACTACGTTGTTGCGGAGATATTTTGGTGTTATTTAATACATCTCTAGATTGTTGAGTAAGTCCGTCATTTTCAGTATTTATATTAATAAACCCTTCCAAATTATCCGTATGTTCCAGACTATCGTCCTCCTGTTTCAGTATATTATTTGGTTTGAATTCATTGTTTTGTTTCACTGTATTTTTTTTAATTTGCTTTTGATATTTTTTAAATTTTTCCCCTTGTGTTAAAGACGTGGAAAGAGTTTCATTATTCAACTTAATTTCCTTATCTTGTTTATATTCTCTTGCGTAATCTGTAACTGATTTTGTTTTTGTTAAATCATCTAACTCTGAAAATATATTATTTATTATATTAGACATATTAATATACTAGTATACAAAAAAACTATTATATTACACCGACCGAAAAGAAAAATGAGACAAACTCATTCTAAATTCTGGTGGTTGGAAGCATTACCTTCCGTAAAATCAACTGATTGTCTAACTTTTTCCTCTTTTTTAGAAGAGGTGAAAGACGAAATACAAAATTCATTAGGACGTTGTTGTTTGTATATCCAACATTTTCCTAAATTCATTATGTTTATTGCTGAATTAGCATCTCGTGTTCTAAATACGATTTTTTTGTTTTCGCAACTCACGCAGTTAGAACACACTAATAGACGAAATTCTTCCTTATTTTCTTTATTTTTATAATGTTTCAAATCTTGAAAGCAATCGCAACATTTCTTACTTGTATTACATTCATTGATTGTGATTGTATCATATCTTTTATGGATTAATTTCCTTAACCCTTTATTCATCGTAGGCATAAAATGTTTCATTTGAGAAGACCTACTCCAATTACCATAACAAATTAAAATGTCTTCTCCGAATGTTTTTTCTATGTTATTTAAAAATGTATCTATTGATTTATTACCATAACTATATTGTCTAAATTTCATTTTTCTCCATACTTCTTTCTTATAAAATTCACTTGTTTGTTTATTCAACTGGTCTTTCTCAACTAAATAAGATTTGAACTTATTGTAATTTACTGATTTGCTATTTTGTAAAGATAATATATTCTCATACTCATTTATGTTTTTAATTTTTTTTTCTCTTTGTAATATTCTTTGGTTTCTCTTTGCCATACTTTCTTTTTTTCTTTGAGGTGCTGTATATTGTAATTTATTACCAAGTCCGTCCATCATATAAACTAATGAACGCTTACCTGGGTCTACACCCACTATATTTCTTGGTTTTAGATTTTCTAATTGTTGATTATCCAATTCTTCAATACTAATGTATTCAAATTCATCACTATTTATTTTTTTGTTTTTATTTTCTTCACCTTTACAATCTTTTCTGATAAACAATAAAGAACAACTAATACCATCTGTTGTTATTTCATTATGAAAAATATAATGTTTATTTTTGAATAATCTATGTTTCATATTCAATAAACTACTCCAAAGAATACCTTGATAATTTGTAACCTTCTTCAAAACTTCTCCTTTTTTTTCTCCATCAGGGCAAAATAATTCAGCAATACATGAACTATCAAACTTTACATTCTTTGGAATAATATTGTTTCGTAATGGTAAAGGTTGAAATAATTTATTTTCTTGTGTTTCTAATACAGAATTCATATACAACAATCCTTTCAAATATTCAAATTGTCTTCCTTTCACATCATAATATATTGTTTTGGTAATATTTGTTGGTAAAATATTTGGTAAATGAGTATGTTTCCAGGTATTAAATTTTTCATTTGTTTCATCTAACATAAGCAGTTTATGCTTAAATTCAAACAATTCTTTCTTATCTTCTGTAATTTCATTTGTGTTTTTATTGATAAAACGGAGTAAATGTTGAATAAAATGTTCTTGAATATTGGTTGAAATACAAACTTGTATTTGTTCTGCTATAATATTTATTAAGTGAGATTTATTGATTAAATTTGTTTTATTGTGATTGAGTAAAGGTTGGTATTCTTTGTTATAAAAATCTTGTAATGTTTCTAATAATTGTGTATCTTTTGATTTTCTTCCACTATTAGATTTAGTTCCTAATGTTTTGATACAATATTTTACAAAAGTGAATTTATCATCAAAAATAGGAAATTCTATTTGGTTGTGAAAACAATAAAGAATATATAACCGAATGAACTGATAAGTATGTATAACTAAGTCATTTACTTCAAAAACTATATTAGTAATAAGAGGTTGAATTTCGGCATGGTTCAATAAAATAGATTTGAGTGTTGTTTTGATGGTCTTGAATTTAGATTTTTCTAAATTATGAAAGGTTTTGAATGGTTCTTTCTTTTTCTTTTTTGCCATTCTATATATTTACTAAAGATTTTATTTTTAAATATTTTACCGCAATTATTTATTATTCCTAAATATTAAATATTTTATAGTTTTTTTTGGAATATTGTTTAATTTTATTGTATAATCATTTCCGATAAAAGTATAATTTTGTTTCCGTAATATACCTCGTATAATATTTAGATAAGGTCTTTTACATTCAAAATTAGGTTTAAATGAAGAAATTGTAGAACAAGCAAAATATTTTTGTATATCCTCTTTCATTTCTAATATTTTATTTTGTTTTTCAATATCTATATCTAAATCACATAATAAAAAAGTATTATCTTCTTTTAATTTTAAAATAGTAATAATTTTATTACAAATATCTTCTCTTTCATTTTGAAATTTTTCACTTAATTTAATCCTCATTATATAAAATTAAGTAATATGTTTTTATTATAGTTTTGTCTCATTATTCTTTTCGGTCGGTGTAATTTAATTCAATGGTAAAATTATACTCGCTTATCATTTTACAGTCAAATTCATTTTACAGTCAATTTCATTTTAGCTATCAAATAGGCGATAACCAATATAGAAATGACAATATAACCATTTATATTTTTCAAAATATGCGAAATCCCTAAAAATACCGTCATTATAGCAAAGAGAAAAATGGATTCCATCATAAATTTTGAATGACCACCACCACTGTGTTCACCGTTCACACCAGAGTATTTTATTAATAGAAAGATAAGCAATATGGTTATAAATAATAAAACGATATAATTATAATAATACATAGTGACATGTATTTGCCCATCATTATTTGCTGCGTTTAGTGTTTGAAAGTCGCGCGACATTTTTGCGATTTTCTCTCTCTCTTCTTGTAAAATCTCAGAGTTATGATGAATATTTTTTTTATATTGTTGTTGTTGATGTTTATCTTGCTGATATCCGTAATATGATTGCCCAGTAATATCCATAATTTGTTGATTCAAATCAATCAATTGTTGATTTAATTGCTGTAATTGACGAGCATAATATTTAACAGAAGTTATAATAGCAGTAGATCCCATCGAATGAATAATATTGCCTTCGCCGCTATTTAAAATACAGTTTTTAGTATTCGCAGTAAAAGTGCCACCGGAACATAATTGATTTGAAGAACATGCTGATTTACAACTATTTATATCGGTAACATTATTAGTACTCATTTGACTGGTTCCCATAAAAGCTCTATTTTCAATTGTGAGTAATTCTTTATCCGAGGAATTTAACGCAGTTATATAATCATTGTATGCGGTTTGGTATTGTGTTAAAACATTATTAAATTGTTCACTTAATGATTTTAATTGAGTGGATGTATTTTTATTATAAACCATGTATATTATGTATATATTATCAAATAAAACAAATAAAATAAAACAATTTTAGAATCCACGAATTCTCCAATAGTATACTACTAAACTTAGTAATATAATTCCAAAAATGAAATAATATGTGCCTGAACCTAATTGGCCTTCTGGTTGTATAGGAGTAAGAGCCTGAGTATTATTAGTAGTTCCAAATGACATTGTCATCAAAAAATAGATAACTATTATAGCAATTACGAATAATAACATCAACAAATAATGATTTTGATCGATATGGAGTGAACTTTCTATCTGCGTTTTTTCTAGATCACCATATTCTTGTATCAATTTTTGTATTTTCTCTCTTTCTGTTTGTAAGGAGGTATAATTCGCAGTCAGATCGGTTGCTTTAATACCTCTATTCGTAGCTTGAGTACTAAATAATGCAGCACCACGGTCGGTAATTAATGCCAATATAGCTGAATTTTTCGCGGTCAATTGTGTATTTAACTCGTTTAATTGTAGTAATAGCTGTTGACGCATTGGAATAATAGCATAATCATTGGTTAATCCTATAATAGGAACCGCCGTACCAGATTTAAGCGAACAATTTTGTGTATCCGAATTAAAAGTAGCACCAGTACATGTTGTCGTACTAGAACATGATGCTTTACATAGATCAAGTGTAGATGCTGGAATGGTACTAATCGCACCAGTCCCTAAAAAAGATTGGCCTTTTATAGATGTAAACCCAGATTGTGAAGCACTTTTTAAAAAATCAATATAATTTAATTGAGCCTGATTATATCGTACTAAAATTGCGTCATATTCTGCCGTTAAAGTTTCTAAATTTAAAACAAGTGAGTCGGTTCCATCATTAACATTATCATCTGCTCCCATATCTATATATATAGATATATAGATATTTACAAATAGAAAACAAAATTATATACTCTTTCTCTTTGAATAAAAATAATAAGCAAAAGAAGATAAAGAGAGAATATATAATCCAGTTTTCATATAATTATAGGGATCTTTATCATCATCATCATCGTCATCATCGTCATATCCAGCATTTTTGTTACAATTTGCTCGCGCCAATATCATTTGAACATTTTTAAATCGTTCTGTCCGATTATAATCTGTCAAATGATTATATCGCATATTCCGGCTAGCGCCTACGGAATATAATCGGAAAACTTCGACTCGCTTCGCGCCGTCTACGTTTTCCTCCAAACTGTCTTTTATATTCTTTACAATAGATCCGCTTAAGAATGGATTTATGGTTGGATTATATGCTTGTTTATATGTTTGAAACATCCGTAATTTAAAATATCAAATATTAAAATTGTATAATTTAAATTTATTATCTGGGCAAAGGGACACTTTGTCCCTTAAATACTTTTGAAATAGCCGTGCCTGCTACTATAATACCCAAGAATAATGCCCAATTTCGCAAATACTCTATATTGTATAATTGTTTGTAATTGGAAATCATTTCATCAGAGCCGTTATATTTTTGATTCAGTGCTGCCAATTTCCCTTTTAAAGTGTCATTTTTCTCCTTTTCTGTGGTAATAGCCGTATGAAGTAAACCTAAATTCGTATTTATAATACCAGTTTTACGTTGTACATTATTGGAGGTAGTAAACACCCCTGTATTTAGTGCGGTTAAATTGCCTGTACTATTCGCATATGCGTTTTGGTATTCAGTTAATGATGGGGTTGTATAATATAACACATAATCTCTTTTAAAATTGGCCAACATGCCTGGTAATTGCCCTTTGTATGTATTTATATTTCTAGTATCTTCGGTTGTAGTTTCATACGCCGTGTCAATAAAACCCATTACTATATTATTTGATTATAATATTTTGAAAAATAGAAGAAGAATAGAACAATAAAAATAAAACAAAAATCTAAAAGGTGATATTTTCTATAAAACTAAATAGTTTATCAATATGTATTTTTAATTCACTTAAACCTCCAATAAAAATACCATCGTTAAATATCATAGGAAACGATTTACATTCTTGATTTGCCTTTTGTGAAATAAAAAATAAAAATTTATCCCTATCTTCAATAAGGTATTCGTCACAATCAACCGTAACAAACAATAATCGTTTATCCTTTAAAATCGTCTTGGCTTTTAGACAATTAACACATCCACTTTTACTATACACAGTAAAACCAGTTGTCTGTAACGATTCCTCAAAATTCATTCGCCTATATATTATACACATACCCTATAATAATCCGATTCAATCGCGGTTTTGCTAGGTCTAATTATATGACATACTTGTCCAGGTCGTAACCCAATAACTCGCGCTACAGGATCAAATCTAGAAATGTCTGGTATTTGAATTTTACTAGTAATATTGTATCGTTTCATTATTTCAGTAACTTCGATATCATTCATAACACGATGATCTGGGACAAGAGTATGGTTTAAAATGTTAAACTGTAATCTCTTAATACTTTCTATCACAATAAATATGCCTTCAGACTCCCATATATGTTTTAATTCATTTGTCAAAGTTTCATTAATTTCATCCTTAATAATGATGAACAATGTATCATTTTTTGTCAAAGTTTCTTCCAGATTAAATAGATCATCAATCATCTCTTGTAGATTTGCCGGACGGATCATTTTACCTAAATAATATCGAATATAAATTTTATTTTTTCTTTTTGTAACAGGATCCTCTTCATTTTTTTCTAAAAGCATATCCAATTGATTGTTTTGTTTCATAGAGTTTACCTCATTGATACTAAAATTGGCATAATCGTTAATATTATACCCCTGTTTACCCATCAATTCTAGAACCGTTTTTCTAGAATTATACACCGTTGAAATGAGTATACTTGTGTTTTGACTTGTCATATTATATTATAATATAAACATAATGAGTTATTTTTATATTCAATTTTATTTAAATTTATAAATGTATAAGATTATAAGATTATAAGATTATTTTTTTCGTTTCATTTGAGGAACTTTCTGTGTTGCCTTCACCTGTTATAATTATTTTCTTGGAGCCATCTTCTTTTCCAGATTCTTCTCCAGATTCCTCCTTTTCTTCCTTTTCTTTTTCTTCTTTTGGTGTCGCCACTTCCAATATAGATTCTTTTGTTGGAGGAGTCGAGGACGATTTTCCTGGAACGTATTGCGGTGACCCAGGATTATATGTTTGAATCTCTGGCGTTGTTGCTATATATGCTGGCGAGGCTGATGCGTATGCTGGTGACGATTCTGTACCTGAAGTTGGTGATACTGGGTTATATACAGGTGAATCTGGATTATATGGTGCTGGAACATATGTTGGTGGCGCTAGCATCTGTTCTTGAGCAGGTGATTCTGGATGATATACAGGGGAATCAGGATTATATGGCGCTGGAATATATGTTGGTGGCGCTAGCATCTGTTCTTGTGATTCTGGTGACAATTGTTGTGGCAATTCAGGTGTTTCAACCGGAGGAACATTAAATTTCTTTTCTACGTATAGAATGTCTCGAATATCAGAACTCACTTGTATTGTAGCGCGTTTTAAATCAGTATCATCGCCTCTATGTAATAATTTCGAAATATTATCTGAATAAGACATACTCAATAATTGATCCACGTTTTCATCAGTAATAATGCGCATCTGAATATTCATTACCTGTAATTCTTGAATCAGAAGCTTCAATGAATATGGCACTCTCAATATACTAAAAGATCTACCAAATCTACTCAGATTTTTGATATTCATGGTGCCATCCGGATTCGTGTTAAACTTAATAGGCCCATCCGCGGATGGACTCAAGAATAAATTTTTGGCTTCATTATAAATAGCAATCGACCCAGTTTTGTTACAAACCGCGATATAATATTCGTCGCCTCTTACCAAAAACGACTCATTCAAGAAATAAGACATTCCATGTGCCAAAACGCCATCACGTTCCATCTCACCAATACGAAGGCCTCCGTCGTTTGCGCGCCCTTGAACCGGCTGTCTGGTTAAAACGGTATTGGGTCCGCGAGCACGATAGTTAATTTTATCCTTAACCATGTGCTTCAAACGCATATAATAAGTCGGACCAATATAAATATCTGATTGTAGTTGCTCACCAGTCATACCATTGTATAAAAGTTGATTCCCACTCGAATGGAATCCAGCTTTCACTAACAATGGCGCATAAGTGGTATAATTCGGCCCTTTTACCTGAAATGCGGTGCAGTCACCAAAAGCGCCATAACTCGTACATACTTTACCAAACAGCGATTCAATAATTTGCCCTATAGTCATACGAGATGGCAACGCATGCGGATTAATAATTAAATCTGGGCGAATACCGTCAGCCGTAAAAGGCATATCCTCCTCAGGAATAATGAGACCTAACGTTCCTTTTTGACCGGCACGCGACGCCATTTTATCACCAATAGCAGGTATTCGCTCCTCTCGAATTCTCACCTTGGCAATATTAAATCCTTCTTCCCCATTCGTAATAAAAGATTTATCGACAAAACCTAATTGACCCTTCTTCGGTTTCACGGAATCATCGGTCCATACATCTTTATTATCCAAATTAGAATTGATTTTACCTATTAACATGATTTTATCGTTTAACGGAGTATTTTCTTTGATTAATCCGTGATCGTCCAATTGACTATAATCATATCCAGGTTTAATCTTCACCACATTATTTTTTTGTATATTGGCGAATTTAGAATCGGTTAAACCGGACACTTTGGAACTCTCCTCTCGCGCCTCATACATTGAAAAATAGGTTGTTCTAAAAATACCGCGCGCAACAGCACCTTCGTTGATTAAAATCGCATCCTCTACATTGTATCCGGTATAAGTCATAATTGCTACAATCGCATTCACTCCATAGGGCTGTTCTTCGTTATTAATATATTCCATATATCTGGATTTAATCAGAGGAATTTGTCCGTAATTCAATATAACCCCCATCTTATCAATGCGCATTTGAAAGTTAGAATGATACACAGATACGGCCTGTTTACTTTGGCCGCAAGAAAAGGAATTACGCGGAAATGGATTATGTTCCGGATAAATAATTTGATTGCCCATCACACCTAACAGAAGGGAAGGATCAATCTCCATATGCGTGTAATATTTTGATTTCTTCAAATCTTCCTGCTTTATTGCGATTAACGCGACTTCTTCTTCCGCAGTATCTACATAATCAACCACGGATTTATATTTTTGTAATGTTTCGTAAAGCGCATTTTGATCATTTCCAATATCAGCATACAATTCATGTAAGTTATATATCTTATTTTTTTTGACAGCAAAATTCTCATCAGACTTCTTTTTAAACCCAGAAATAATTTGTTCCCAGGTAATGGTTCCCCTATTTAATAAATCAATTACTTCTTTTCTATCAAAACTTTCCTTGCCATTATCTATATAATAAATTGGGCGCGTAAGTCTTCCAGAGTCGGTATAAATATACACCTCATTATGCTCATAATCAAATGAAATGCTTGTGAAAACAGGTAAAATGCCGTTGCGCCTGTATAATTTGAGCATGTCAACGAGTTCAATTGGCGCGTCAATCACACCAATCCAATTACCATTGACAATTATTTTTGAACTGTTTGACAAATATTCAGGACTACATTCCAAATTAATTTTCATAGGTGTATTTGCTCGTAACCACTTAATGATCGGAAACGCTGACGTGCCACTGGTTATTTGCGCACTAATGGCCAAATGTTTATGTAACCCAATATTTCCGCCGTCAGGAGTATCCAACGGATCTATAAATCCCCACTGAGAACTATTCAAAAGTCTAGGACCGACTACTTTGGCGCTCGAATCAAGCGGTAAATTAATTTTGCGCAAATGGGACATAAATGTGTTCCAGCTTAAACGGTTTAAATCTTGAACCGCACCAAGACGTTTGGTATGCGCTTCGGAACCCCAATTGCCCTTAAATGCCTTTCTGAACCCAGACTCTACGTCTCTATCCTTAAAAAATTGTTTAAAATTGGTTTCAATCAAACCGATAAAATTATCCTTGTATTTATTCGCCTGTGGCGTCTTCATTTTTAACTGTTTTTTCTCGTTTCGGCTTAAAGTATCATCTTCTTTATATTCGCCCTTGTGATAATAATATTCTTCGTCGATTTTTTGCGTAATGGCCTTCTTTTGAATCAAATAATACTCTCTAAATAAATCATACACAAGCGATCCGGTTAATTCAACTCTTTTAAAACGGAAATTATCGCGATCTGTAGGTTTTTCATCCTTTGTATACACTTTTAATAAACGAAAGACCATATACCCTACGAAATACGCCTTATCCAAAAAATTGAGTTCCCCAATATGCGGTAAAAAATAATCGCAAAGAATTTCTATAACACCGGATACGGTGCCTCTTTTTGTAAATGAGGAAATATATTCAAGCGCGGTTTGTTGGTTAAATACTTTATTGGCGTCATGGATGGAGGGTATAAAGAAATCAACATAACTTTCATTTTTGTCAATATCTAATAGACAGGTTTTAATAATATCTTTGTCCGAGGTTACGCCGAGTGCGCGCATTAAAATGAACAATGGCATTGGCTTTTTTACATTTGGAATAGCCACTACAATTTGATTATTGGTTAATGAAGGGGATGGTGAGACAATTTTGACAGCTGTTGTTCTAATGGGTTTTGAGGTGTCTTCTGAAACAGATCGGATCTCGGCAGAATGACTGTAAATATCATCCGCTTTATTTGCTCTAATATAAAGCATATTATCTGCGAATTTTTCTTGTGAAATAATGACTTTTTCTTTTCCGTCGATAATAAAATATCCACCGTAATCATTGCGGCATTCACCCATATTAAAACGGACCTCTTTACTCAGCGATTTTAAAATACATAAATCGGATTGAAGCATAATAGGAAAGCGTCCTAGATATATTTTATCCAGTGTAATATGATGTTCTTTTTTCTCTTCTCCAATATAATATAAAAAATCGACTTCAACATCGTAATGAATGGTGATACCGTAAGTCATATTTCGTAAACGTGCGTCATTCGGATACATATAATGAGATTTATTGTCATCATAAATGATAGGTTTACCAAAATAAATTTTCGATCCGTCTTTGCCACCTAAATACAACATGCATTCGTTTCTTTTACCAGATGAGGCTCCTTCATCTTCTCTCTCAATGAATCGAACAGGATTGTTTTCTCGAAAGATTCGATGAATTCCATTTTGAAAGAAATCGTTATATGATTCTAAATGGTGAGCAACCAAGTTATTTGGGTTATCTGTAAAATATTTATCGATTAATTTCCAAGATACATTTTCTTTTTTGTCTTCGTTGATCATTGTATATAATAATAATCATATTTTTTTAAAATGTTATTAATAATATATTAATAAAATTTGCATAAACAATAATTGATAAACAATAAACAATAAACAATAAACAATAAACAACCAATATATAAAATACATAACAATAATAATATAAAAACAAAAATACTTACATAATATTATTATGTATTTGATAAAGATATTTTGCGATTTTTGTGATAGTAAATCATGTAAAAAAAATTTTGAAAATATTTGTGATGCGGCTAATATAGATTTTTATGGAGCCGATAAAAAGGTGTTTTTTACAGAGGATGATAATTATACTCACGCTATTATTATGAATAAAGCTACACCTATTTTAAACATACCAAAGGAAAATGTTATTGGTTTAGCGTTTGAGCCATACGAATTTTTAGGTATAAATAATAATTTCGTAAATTATGCCCAAAAATATATTGGAAAATATTTTATTGGTGATAAAAGAGGGTTACCTGATCCGTTTATAGAACATTTTGGTTACATGTGGCATTCAAATCCAAAAAAGGAAATTATAGATAAGCCAAAATTAATGTCTATTTGTGTAAGTAATAAGAGACAAGCACCAGGACATATTTATAGACATGCTATTATTGAAAAAATAATGAAATATGATTTACCTATTGATATTTATGGTTATGGAAGTGATTCATATAATTATAAATATAGTAAAGGAACATTTATTGATGCGGAACCTTATACAGACTATCTTTTTTCTATATGTATTGAAAATTATCAAAATAATGATTATATTTCGGAAAAAATAATAACACCATTACTTCATAATTGTATGCCAATTTATATTGGGTGTAAAAAAATCTCGTCCTATTTCGAGAATGATGTAATTTTATTATCAGGCAATCCGGATAAAGATATCAATATTTTAATTTCAATATTAAAAGAACCATTAAAATATTATAAAAAAACGTATACAGAAAAAAATATAAAAACAGTTAATTTAATTCACAATATTGATACATTATTTTCTTCTTAGGTTTATTTTCTTCTTAGGTTTATTTTCTTCTGAGTCTTATTTTCTTTGTTTTGTTCATTTTCTTCGTTTTATTTCTCCTATTCTTATTTTTTTTGCCACCAGTTTTCGTGTTATTTTTTGTTTGATTCAACTGGACATTTTTAATTTGTGATTCATTATTAGAAGTAGTATCATTATCATTTGTCTCAGATGAAAAATTTGACCACGGTTGACTAGGTCTATCTTTCAAAAAAGGGCAAAATTTCTCATATTGTCTATGTTTCTTACAAAACTCGTCCTTTTTAAAGGGGATACCGCAAGAATTACCATAACGACCGGCAAAAGACATTTTTTTCGCCATGTTAGTATCACATACAATACCATCTACTGTACCATGTGGTGCGAAAGGTTTGGGACGATCTGATTGCGACATATATTCTCTTGCGTCCAAATCATAGTGAGCACAAACGGACCTAGAGCAAGGATTATCTTCTTTTAATAAATAGACATCATAATGATCAGCAATTATTTGCTTGGCAATATCTATATTTAGTTTACCTTTATGTTCGTCCATTAAATCTCCTAGACGAACTAATCTTGCGCCTTGATGTCTTCTTATATCATAAAACCCTGAATTTTGAACTTCCAAATTTCGGATTCTTTCGTCGTATACAGAATTAAACCCAATAAAAAACCCATTTTTCGTTCTCTCTACATTATGATACTTTAACCCTAATTCGATTCGCAATATTTCATTGGTATTTGTATCGCCAAATAACCATGAATTCGCATAATCACCGGAATTTTCGTGTAATAACGTTTTCACGTAATCGTCTAATGTATCTCCATACTGCATCGCTTTTCGAATTCTGTATCCAATGGGGAATTTTTGTTCATATGGTATAAAACCACCGATCGTTGTTTCCGTTCCAATAATGCCTTTTGCTGTAACGAAAAAATCAGTACCACTCCAGATCCAACAAGGGGATGTTTGCATAATAAAACGATGTCCTTTATCCGGATTCAAGTCCAACACAATATTGGAGTATTGACCGTCGATATAATCGCAAAAAGAATTATGTGCGACGACAATTTTACCGTCTGCGGTCCAGTCACCTACCGCCATGAAAGCACTACATTTATCTTTCGCACCTCCTTCCTTGCCAGTTCTAACGCCGGTTTTAATAGGATACCAGTACGGTATAGAACAATAAAAATTCCATGCTATTATTTCATCTAATGTGGTTTTACATCCATTTGCGTTACATCCATCCGCAATACCGCTCATTTCTTCATATAATTCAGGGAATTCTTTTAATGTCAATTCTTTAAAGTCGTTGTTTATTTCCTTAATAAAGTATTCCCAGGGCATACCATATGATTCCATCATTACAAATCCAAGCATTTTTTGAACATCTTTAAAATCAACCGCGCATAAATAACCGTAAGCATATCCTCTTTCTTTCGGTTTACCTTTTATGGATATATATTTCCAACCATTTTTTTCGTATGACCTTCCATTTTGTATTTTTTGCATTATATCTATCTTATAATATATATACATTTTAAATCCTCACTTTTTCCACTTTTTCCACTTTTAGAAAAAGTGGAGCAAAACATGAACTAAAATAAATATAATATCTGTTATATTTATTTTCTGTATACTTTTTCTAAAAGTTAATTTATATTTACGTCGTATTTTGCTCTACTTTTTTAAAGTAGATTTTGCTCCACTTTTTCTAAAAGTGGAAAAAGTGGAAGATTTATTTATTCAACATAATAAGACCCATTATGACAAATAAAAGTATCCAAGGAAGAAGGACCAGTAACCATGAAATACCAGTGTGACCATCTTTGCAAATCAAATTTAGAATCCATGTCCAAAAAAGAATATATATTAACTTGACAACAAATACTGTAGCGGTATTTGGAACACGACATGAAAAAGATCCTACGTGATAACTTTCACGATTCCCTAAATTCTGTAATAATATCATAGACATACCTACAATGGAAATTACGAAATAGATTAATGCTGGTGTACAAAGCTCCTTCATATTTTTGGGAAATGCCATGATTATGAATTATAGATAGAAATTTATTATTTTTTTATTTTACAC
>Ga0209086_10000847_pt1 | contig 25312 bp, 25 predicted proteins | sample M_130207_XF_Meta_FD_187312 | JGI IMG/M metagenome (GOLD analysis project Ga0209086, IMG submission 187312) | Freshwater microbial communities from Lake Montjoie, Canada to study carbon cycling - M_130207_XF_MetaG (SPAdes) (version 2) | ecosystem: Environmental > Aquatic > Freshwater > Lake... | reverse complement strand
TTTTAAATTATAGGCCGGAAACTATATTACTAAATAAAGGGGTAAAAATGGAAATACCAGAAATGCATAATGCGCGAAAAATATCAAAGACGGTGAAACCAAAGAAACCAAAAAAAACAAAAAAAACAAATAAAACAAAAAAAACAAAGAAAACAAGAAAATCCACAATCAAGTCACTATTTAATATTTATTCAAGACGAAGAAAGCAACGCATTTACTAACAAGTAAATTATATTATGATTATTATTACCATAATCATAATAATAATAATCATAATAATAATCAAAATAATAATACAAATGCAAATATAAAAATATTTTGTATTATTAATTTATAACCTTATATTTATAATGATATTAGTTCTTGATAATAGCGTTACAAAAGATGACGATTTGTCTTACGCAGATCACATGATTGAGGTGTTAGACAAATACAAGATTAAATATATAAGAGTGAATAAGATTCAATCTTTAGGCAATATGGAAGATAAAATCAAAGGAATTATACTTACGGGAAGTTCTATGAAACTCTCGAAACTTACCAAAAATGGAGGCTTGCATGGATATTTATTCAATATTTATTACTTGACAAAATTTGACGTTCCTGTTTATGGTTTGTGTTTTGGCTGCCAATTGTTGAATGTTATTTATGATGGTAGATTGCACGATCATAAGAAATACATATGTGACGATATCCCTTTTTTTAAATGCGACAAAAAAAATCCATTGTTGAAAAATGTCGAGACGAATACTTTTGCATACTGTTTTTCTGACATACCTATCCCATCGCAAAAATTAGATGTTGATGTTTTTGCAAATTTTAAAATAGACGGTAAAATTGTAAGTTGCGGGTTTGAATTTGAAAAAAACAAAGTATTCGGAACCATGTTTCATCCTGAACTTCACGATAATACAGATGTTGTTTATTTCAATTTTTACAACATATGTAAAAAATACAAAGCAAAATAAATGACAGGAGATACAATTAACTATCTATATCTATATCTATGTCTATATCTATATATATTCTATATATTCTAGCTAAACACAATACGTTTTAATCATTAAAAAATATAATTCTTTTATCCATTCTTGCAATATATGGGCAAAATGGGTTTTCTCTATGCATTTCGGTGAAAAGCTTTTGAAATACAAAATAGTCTGTACAATCAAAACCACTGCTCTTTCTACAATCCATTTTAAACAAAAAAAAGATTTGTTATACCAAGACCAATGATTTATGTAACTACACATAGAGGTGTTTGTTCCTTTCAAATAAAAATAATGTATGTCCAACATACCGGAAAAAACGCGATACAAATTAGTTGTTTCGTTTTTAATATTCAAAAACTTGAATATTTTATCATATCCAAACAAGTCAAAATACAAAACCTTTCTCCTATCTTTACAAACCGAAAACACAAATGGCGTGAATCCATCGATGTATTGATTTTGATAAGTCAGTTTTCCGTCGATCAAATAGGGTAAAAAACAGGATTTTACAATAGTATGAAACACTTGTTCTTTATTCTTGTATTTATGTCGCACCCTTTTTTTATTTGTTTTTACATTGTTATAACTAATAAACAAACGATCATTCACTCGAGAACAAATATCATCAGGAATTTTATCTTGCAACAAGGTAGGCAATATTTTGATGACTTCCAAATTGTGATTTTCTTTGAAATGTTTGGCTGCTACTTTATAGAGTTCCATCATTGTTTCCAAAGAATCCATCAAGTAAAGTAGCCCTACTACAGAACCAATGCTGCAGCCTGAAATACGTTTGATTTTTACATATTGTCGTCGCTCCATTTCTTTTAAAAATAAAAGGGCTCCTATTAAATAGCTTCCATTGAAAGACCCTCCGTCCAAAACTAAATCAATACATAAGGGCTCTGTGTTTTTTGTCACCTCTTCAGGCAAATTATCAATTAATGCATCAATGTATTCCTTCATCATTTTTTAAAAAATCACTCTACTATACATTTCGACTAACTATTTTTTATAATAAACGAACCCACTGTAAAACCAAAACTAAATATTGAAAAAGAGTGTCAGCTTATTTAGCAAATGAAATAGTAGTCCGAACAAGACACTGCAGAACAAGTATCCTTTTAAATTGTAATTTCCGTCGTTAGAAAACAATATCGAAAAATACGTAAATAAAAATCTTCTAAAAAATGGCAATTGAAATAAAAAATAAAGCACTCCCAATAATAGCGGAGCTTGGATTTCACTATACATTTCGTCTAACGAATTGCTAAGTTTTGCCTGTTCATTGTGGCGATTCACTGTTTGTTCCGTCGTCTCGTAATCGCGAATGTAATCGGTTTGGTTAGGCGGAGGTGAAGGCACGTAATTAGGGTGAATTTGTGGATCATGTGTGTGTACAGAAGTAGTCATGGGTATGTCTCTAGAAGGCAATTGAGTGGCTCCGCCTGCAGTGGCTTGTTGTAGTCCATTCACCAATTGTGTAATAGTTCCTGCGTCCAATGGCGCAGTGGCACTCTCTGAAGCAGTTAAAGAAATATTATTGCTTACATTTCCTCCTCCTACAGGGTCGGTAGGGAGATCCATAATGCTTGTCGTATCGGACATGTGTATTATTATTTATAGTATAGATTCAATGCCAATAATAATTACGCAAATAGTTTCCGTTATTCGAATTTCACTATTTTTGCATTTTTGTAGCTACATTTCGCAAACAAAGGTTTAAAAGTTACACACGTTTTCCCCTTTTTATATATTTTATCTTTTATTTTTTCTAAAGGAGGTGCGAAAAATTTCACACATCCGGTGCCTTTGCAAACCTGTCTAAACAAAGAGGCTAAACCGAACCCTAGTAAAATAGACATGATTATTTTCCCTTTTTCGGTGTGCACAAATTTTCCAAGATTTATTCCCATATTCGCTACTTTATATAAATATATATATAAATATTTACATAAATATCAAAGACACATTTTATGCTTGTATTGGTAGATCAGATATTTTGGATGCATCAGAAGGACAATCAATGGTTTCTTCCTCAAATCGGAAACAGTTATTGGCTTTGTCTTGAAACAGAATTTTGTCTACATTCTCTGGGCTCGGGTAAATATGAATTGTTTTTATTTCCGGACCAAACATATAGACAAACAAAAGTCCTACAGCAAAGCTAATCAAAAATGCCGGCAATGAAATGTAGTCAAACAGCATCTATATATACTATAAATAAATTAATTCAATGGAATATGCCGTCTTTCGTATTTTTTCGCAACAAATTGTATATTTTTTGAGTATTTTCCTCGAGATTTTCTTTTCCTTTTCCTTTGTCTTGTTCTTGTTCTCGTTCTTGTTGTTGGTCTTTTTCAGACCGAGATGACTGAAGCGCAATTCTTGGATTTTCAGAAGTGCTTTCTTGTCCATACATGAAGCTGACAACTAATTCGCTTCCCTCGTTAAACTCCAAATCTTGATTCGTGTTCTTTTTTTGCAAAAGATGGTAAGTGTTCGTATCTTCATTATACCACACTAAATTCTCTCTATACTTTGTATGAATGATCTTTTTTAACAATGGTTTTAAGTTGGTGACATAGGTAGTAACAGCATCTTGCACGAACTGTATATTCGACGTTTCATTGAATTGATTCATATTTTTTTTTATCTCTTCTACAAGCAAATATGATTTTTCAATATCTTCTTTCAACATTTGTTTTTCTTCGCCGTTGTCTGTAATGCTTAAATAAAGTTCCATAAACACTTGCGATTGGGTAATGTATTCTCCTAACAAAGATTTTAGTTTGTTAAAACGTGCCAGAGCTTGGTCAGCAGAAGAAAACCCAAAAAGCAATTGATTTTTATAATCAATAATATTGTTCTTGATTACGGCGATTTCTTTATCAAATTCGCTTAAAAGATCGCTTATGGAACTGTATTTTCCCACATTGATCGTGATGTTCAAGTTGCACGGATCTACCATGACACCACAAATGGCTTTCAACTGTCTGTGCTCATTAAATTCCCCATTGATTTCGTCGTAAAACTTGGTAGAAAAAATAGTTCCCCCGGGTCTTTTGCAGTTGATACATTTAGGGACCAACTTTTTGTATTCGCTACGCTTGTCTTTCCAGCTCAATGATTTGTTTCCGATAATTTCTCTCTTTTTTTTCTTATTTTCCTCTTCATATTTTGTTTTTAATTTATAATACTCATCCACGGCGTTTTTTACGTTTTCTTTTTCCATATTCATATACTATTTATTTATTTTTATTGTGTTATTTTTCCTTTTTATCTTTTTATCCTTTTTATCATTATTTTCTTGCTTTACACATTACACATTTAAAATGCTGATTATTTTATAAATTGTTTTCTTTTATAAAATTATTTATATAAACACCATTACCAATATGAACTTTACCATCACTTAAATCTTTTCTTAAAAAACCATTTTCATCTATATAATTATTATAAATATCAAAAAATATATACCCCCTTTCAATACATTTTTCTTTTAATTTTTCGTTAAAATATAAAACGTATTGTTTTCGTTCTTCATCAGTGCCCAAAAACGGAAAATTAGGATCTTCACAACTATTATATTTTTGAACAGGTGGTACAACATTATAAACACACACATTTTTAAGTTTAATTTGTGAAATGGATACATTTAATTCAATTGCTTCAAAATAATTATTAACCATTTCGTTTATAATATATTGATATGTTGTTGTATCTGTTATGTGTTTATGAATATGGCATCTACAATCTATTTCACCTAAAGAAAAAATAATAGTGTCTCCATCTTTAATATTAAATTCGCGAATATCACATCTATTTAATTTTTCTTTACCAAAACTATGACATAAAATTGCTCCTAAATGATGGTTTATTACTCCATTCCAACCAACAAATGAATGACTATCTCCAATTGTATGAATTGACATATATTGTAAAAATAACAAAATAACAAAATAATAACAAAATAATAATTCATCCGTATTACAAGGGTTTTAATTATGTATGCAAATCTATCCCGAGAATCCGTTGATACAAAAGTAGTCCTGCGTCTTGTATGGGCAAGATATAAGCAAATGTATTTCCAGTATTGTTATGTGAATGCCATAATCCAGGAGGTGTGATAAACATGCCTCCCGTCTTCCAATTGACTTTGATTGGATTGATAATGTTTCCATTTTCATCCAATTCGTTTCCCACAAGAGTATATATATTTTCACTGTCATCACAAAGAATACACAAGTCAAGTGCAACAGAGTTATGTTTGTGTGGTTTTTGGACAGTATTTGGAGGTAATTCGTTATACAACGCCCACAATACAGGCGTGATTGTATTTGTGCCAATTTTTTCAGTGTCGTCATTACTTAATAATATTCCCTTTCTGTTATTTTTTGGATTGGACAAATGCTGCAAATTGTGCAGCAAAAAATCTTTTGAATAGACGGATGGTTTAAATATTTTTTTTACAGGGTTTGCCCCTAAATAATTGAGCAATGGACTGTCGTTTATGTAATAAATGTGCAAATCATCTGATTCCGCGTCTCCTTCAATAATCAATGAATTGAACAAAGGTGCAATAAAAATATCACCACACCCAAGTATAAAATTATCATTATCCACTTTTATTTTGCAATTTCCTTGTAATACATAAAATAAATGCGAAGTCCCATTTGCAAAATGATCGTCCTTATTTATAATAAAATTATCACGTGTCATTTTGTTTATTTTTATAAAACTTGCGAGCAAATTAGGAGTAGATGATGTATAACTTACATTGAATAAGTGAGAAAAATCGACAAATGTGATTCCATAATCACAGTCCTTGATATTTTTTTCAATGATTGGAATGCTGTGTAACATAGGATTTACGTTCTTTTCATATTCATGTGCCTTAATGTATTCGACCATTATTATAACTACTATAAAAAATATTATAAAATATATTTTACAAAATTATTTTACAAAATCATCCCCTTATTGGTTGGTTCGTAAGCAGGCTCCCATTCTGGCAATCCAGTAATTAGCTCTTGATGTGCTCTCCTTTTGGAATCTTGCACCATCTTGATTTTGGATAAAATGTATTGCTGCTTTTCCTTGGTTTTTTGTTCTTTTTCAAATGGCGTGAGTCTTCCTTTGTATTTGTACAAAAGTATTCCTCCTAAAAGTAATAAGAATGAAATAAACAATATCAAATTAAAAAGTATATTATTAAAATTCGATTTAATAATATGACATTGTTTCAATGTTTGATGTAAAAAATATTTTACTCCCGGTTCTATTAATGCTGGTTTAGTAAATGACTCAAAATTCATATATTTTATGGGTAAAAAGATAAATTAAATTATACATAATATTATATGTATAATTCCTATTTAAATATCGCTCTCTTCCTATTCACCACATTATTTTATTATTTGGCGTTGAAACCGTCATTAACCCTGAATATTATGCAAACACCGGATCTTTTTAAAAAATACGAGATGGATCATTACCTGTATTTAGCTATTTATTTGCTTTTAATAACAATTATTCAATTTGCCGTAAACGCATATCTTATAACTTCTTCTTGTGGAGGAAGCGTTACGGGTAATTTGGGGTCGGCTGCATTATTTTCGTTTCTCCCTTGGATACTTATTTTCGGAGTGATGATTATTATTTTGGTCATTTTTCCCGGATTCAAAAGTGCCTTTTCGGATGTGGTAGGTTACTATTTTGTATCCAGTTCAGCAAACAAATTATTAGTGAATTTGCTCGTAGATCAAGATGTAGAGAAACAAATGGACAACGCGAATGCTACTCCTAAACAAAGAGAGGCTATGCAACAAGCGGCAGACACCATTCTTAAAATTTGCGGGAACAGTTCAATTCTGATTAATCAAATTGTGCCGAGCAATTTTTTGAAAAACTGGCAAATTTTAATACCGTTGATGAAAGAAAGGTACAAGAATGTATATGAAAGAACGCCTATAACTATCAATCCTACTGCTCCTCCTTTTCCCGATCAATCATCATCATCATTATCGAAATCAGTAACGCCTAATTATAAAGGAGGGGCTGCCTCCGATAATATACAAGAACAATTATTTGATCTAGTGGTCACAAGAGACAATGTGGGTGAAGCCATGTGGTATATTTACACGGGTATTTTATTGACTTCCATTGTTCAACTAAAAATTGCTAATGCTGGTTGTTCAAATAGTCCGGCTGTTATGCAACAAAATTATCAAGCTTACTTGAAACAACAGGGAGCCATCGATGCACAGCAAAAACAGGCAACCAGCACGGTATATACATTAGCTAGTTAGTTAGAATTTATGATTTGTTCTCAAAAAAACAATCTAGGATAAGTAATCAAATACAAAAGAAATAAATAAGACAATATTCCTAAAAGAATGGAAAATAGCCAAAGAGGCAAAATGGTTTTATTTTTATAACCTACACCAAATTCGCGGACACTTCCATCACGATTGTATAAAAAAGCCGGTTTTATCCACTGCACAATGCCAAATATAGCTAAAAATAGCACAATGGATACAATTGTGATATGTTGTCGAATCGCATTTTTATACATGGTTCTATTTTATATATAATTATAAACAAAATTTATAATTGTATTTGCACAATAATCTTTTTCAAAAAAAGGAAAAAAGAAAAAGAAAAAAGATATAGTTTTTGTAGTTACAAATCTATGAATCGTAATCCGCATAATCATCGTGCTCTTCTTCAGGTGCCTCTACGCCGTCAAAATTACCATCCTCGTAGTCATCATTCAAATAACTCATGTCATATGCTTCGCGCTCATCCTCTTCTTCCCTATTCCGTTCATCTAAATAATCATCCAAATACTGATTCACATTTTCCGAAGTGACATTGCGATTCTTTTTTCGAATCTCTCTCTCCGCTTTTTCCATTTGATCACGGAATTCGCCCTCTTCTTCGTACATATCTTTGTCATACACCGTGAGCCCTTTTTTCAACCCTTTTCCCCACACACCCAATTTGTTGATTTTCAAAACAGTGTCCAATTGTCTATCCTCGTCCGTCAAACTTTTGAGTCGATCTGTAATTCCGGCTTTTTCACTTTCTTTCAATTTGAAAATATTGTCCCTGATTTCTTCGTAAGAAATATCAATTTTGTCTTTTTGATCTTCCATAATACTTAAAAAGGAAATTAGTAATTGTGCAACCAGTTGTTTCAATTCCTTTTTGTTTCCACTTATCAACATGGCGGTTTCTCTTGTAACCCCAATCCTTTCACTAAAATCTGCCCTGATTTCTCTCTCCTCTAAAGAATCCACAGTAAATAAATCTTCTACAATTTCTGGAGTTTCTACCGATGTAACCACCATATCGGATTCATCAGTCAAGTCCATATATTGGATTAAGATGCGAAGAAAGTAATATTCAAATAACATTTTGCTCATTCTTTCGTCAAAAATAGGTTTTAACAAGACATCGCCCTTCCTCGTGGAAGTAAAGCACGGTGTGTTTTGCGCCAATCTTTCAATATTTTTCGCGGTTTTTTGTATTGACGACAATATGTTTTCCAGTTTAACATTTCCGTAAAACACCTTCAAATCTTGATAATATTCTTTAATGTAATTGCTAATTTTGTGAGAATGGGACGCGGACAAATTCATATAGCGCTGCACCACTACATTTGAAAAATCGACTTTGTTCAAAATAATGCTGGGAAATACCGTGATGAAATTACTAATAAATGTTTTGTAAAAATTTACAATGTTGTACATGGAATCGTCCGAAATTTGTCCAACCTTTCTCTCTTTCTCATGATCAATGTTCCACAAAGAGAGATTGTTAATAACCGCTTTTGCTTTATTAGCCAAACGCGCTGGAACCTTCGGACCTCGGTTTTTATCTATAAAATCCAAAATGTCTTCCTTCATGGATTCAATATCTCTATATAACAAATTATTCAAATCACGGACAGCAGGAGTTGTTTCACTCGTAGCAATGTCGTATGTTTCCAAAACACCTTGTATTTTTTTAATGAGTGACCCTTCAATAACTTGTTCTTGTTCATGTTCATCTTGTATCGCTTCGAGCAAATTGTTGAGTGTTGCAGTAGATGAAATAAGAGGCTCGTCCAAATCAATGTGTATGATGTTGTTTCGCCCGACAAGCTGCAACAAACGCAGAAAGCTCTCGACATTATAATTCCTTCCGTCGTCTTTCAACTTTCTTATCATTTCTTCCAAACTATCTCTCCCGTTCAAAAAATTGTATTCAGGTTTTTCTAAGCACAAAGGCAGCAAATCTTCTGGCACAGGAAGTAATGAATTAAATTTGCAAAAATAAATAAAGGACAAGAAAACAGTTTTTTCATCGAAATTTTGAGAAACAGGAGGATAAATATTTTTGGTATTGATTCGGCTGCTAAAGAGCCCTGATTTCGTGTGACTTACAATGTCCATCAATATATTCACCAATTTTTTGACAATCTGGTTACATTCTCGAATACTCGAATCATTTTGCATAAAATAACCGATTGTGGTTTCTTGTTCGCTAGTTTGACAGCACGCATTTTCAAGATAGGGTTCGTGGTTGGAATTTTGGAGCAACAATTGTTTTTTTACAATGACTTGTTGGATCTTTTCTTGAATGAGAAGAGAGAATTGTATCACTTTGGAATCCAAGACCAATATTTTTTCTCTCTGGTTTGGCGAACCAGTTCTCAAATCATGAATCAATGATTTTTCAAATTCTGTAGAAACATTCAACACCTTCTTCACGCGAAAAGGAAACAGAGGTGGTAAAAAGTTGAGCCAGTTTGCAACGTCGTGTTCTTCCGGGATTCTTTCTTCAGGAATTCTTAGCAAGTAATCTGTTTTCTCTTCTATTTTGCGTTTTACCGAGTCGAGTTTTAATAAATTATCATCGATTACTTGTTTGACTTTTTTCTCAATGATTTCTTTTTTCTTCAATGTATTCCAGGGTTCGCTAGAGCTACGACTATCGTAAGCCACACATGCTAAGTAAGACAAACTACTCAGGTCGCCCACTCCTTCAAATGGGTACCCGTTAAAAGAGCGAACACAACCAGGATGCGTTTTTCTTGTTTTCACAGAGGGGATCGACGTTTGAACTGCAATGAGAAACATGCCAAGCGTATAGTGCATCAGTGTAGAATTGTAAAAATAGTTGTAAGGTGGAATGTCGCGACCTTTTTCCCCCATTTCTTTTACCTTTCTTCTGTATTCCTCTTCCGGAATCAATGTTTCGCGCAGTGTATCGACCACACCATTGAGAATAAATTCTTTTTGATTCTCTAAATTAATTCCCATACCGTTTGAAAGGGCTGTAACAATGTTGGAAATCATGCGTGTCTCTGGTGTATCATATCGAACTGCGCGCGCAATAGCGGCCACTACTTTGTTTCCCGCGTCTTCTTCCAATGCGCCTCTCGTAGAAACGCGAAACCCTTCTTCGTAACCCTCCTCTATATCAAAATCCGCTTTGCGAATGACCCAACCACTTCCCAAAGCTGTCCAACTGTCTCCGTCGTCACTTTCTTTTCCGATTTTACTAATGAGACGATCCACAAAATCATTGTATCCGCTCGGATCTGTTATAAAAGCGTGTGCCATATCGTATTTGAAGACGGGCAATATCGGAACGTTTGTTTTGATGCAATAAAGCCAATATTCCGACTCTTTTTGGTTTCTTGGTCCAAACCCGTCTAAAATGGGTGGGCGTGTATACGTATTTACAAAACGAATAATGTCGCTTTGTTTTTTGACAAAATCTTGTTGAACCAGTATCAGATTTAGCAATTTGGCATAAGGCGACTCGGGAGCAACGCTTCTATCCTGATCAATGCTTGACCCTAGTTTATATTTCTGGTTGCTGTATTTCAAAAATTCGCTAGTTTCAATACTTGTAATCTTCGCCATGATTTTCATGTAATAGTCAAACTTGGTTCGAACAGTTCTCTCAAACTCTTCCTTGGACATTTTGTATTTGGAATCAAATTCATTTACCACATCTTTTAATACTTGGTTTTGAAGTGAAATGTTTTCTACTGTAATACTTTCACATTTGGTTGGCGTTACGGCATCACCTGGATTCGCAATACATTTTTGTTGTAACTCGCATAAAATATCGGAATCATCCGTATTGATCCCTTTGCCAACCGTTTTATCAAGAACCCATTTATTGGCTCTCCTCACAAAATATTCGGCATCGTTCTCTCTATTAAATAAATTATAAAGCACCGCATATTGACCATTTACTACTTTTTTGTGACCGTCAATCAATGTCTCGGCTAAATATTCGGCATCCTCATCATTAAGCTTTTGTTTTTTCTTCAATTCTTCAATAAGATGTGTGATAAAGTCCTCAGGAGTCATGCGTAACATGTCTTTTTCATAATTCGCCAATAATTGGTAGTTTGTTTTGTCAAATTTTCTGTCGAAATAAATCGTTTTGTCATTATCTGACTCCAACTGATCCATCGAGGTGTATTGTTTTGCAACAATGCGCGTTTTGCACGTGTCCTTGGTTTCTTCTGCCTTCATTTGTCTAGCCAGTTTTTCCTGCTCCGTTTCAAACAAACTCGCGAATTCACTTGGAAACATAAGAGGAGCATTTTGCAATGAAAGCGCGGACGAATACAACTTCCCGTAATCCTTTATCACAATTTTGCGCAAAAGCTCCAGGTTGGAGAATAACTTTTCATCGATAATGTCATATTCTGTTTGAATTTCCTCGCGTAAATTGTTTTTGGTTTCCAAAATAGAGAGAACAGAATAAGCAGTGGGAAAAAGAATCGCCTCAGATTTTTGTCTTTTTAACGTGGAAAATAATCTCGACCGTTTCTCCATGTTCAAGTTGTATTCAGATATTTTTTCATGGATAAATTCTAAAATATCAGTGTATTGCATGTATGTAATTTTGTCGGTATAAATCAAAAAGGGTTCCAAATATCCGACAATGTCTACGATGGATAATTTTCCTTGAATATATTTTTTCATCAAATTAAAAAGAACTCGTGTTCTAGGGACAATCGTTTGTATAAATTGTTTATACAGATCTGCCTGGGAGAATTCCTTTCTCTCTTCCGATGTAGTGGTCAATGTATAATGTTTGATATTGTTTACAAAGTTGTCCGCAGTGTATTTAATATCTTCATTCAACAATACTGGTCTTTCATGAACGCGGGTTTGTCGCCTTAAAAATTGCCAATAATTGAAAAAGAGAAGATTCAAATTTGCCTTTTCTAGTACGTTTGTCCCAGGCAAATTGATTTTGGAAAAACGCACCACTGGTTCTGGAAGAGTCATAATCGAGTCGATGGACATTACATCGGGTGGAAACATATTTGTGCGCATTGTTTTGGTTTTGTTGCCATGACTTTCCACCGTGATTAGATGCGTTAAAGGAGTGTTGTATTTTTGAATGACGAATTTTCTTGTTTGTATATTATCGCGTGAGACGACAGAAGAATCCATATCTTCCAAACTATCTATAATAACTTGAATTTCTGCGCGCGCCGGTTTCTCTATAATGATATGGTTATTTTCTTCATCAGGTGACTGAAATGGTGTAAAATAGGGATTCAATTCATTGTACAATTGAACATATTTGTTTTGCTGTTCTAGACCTGAATTCACATTGGAACGATAATTTTGAATCAGGTGCATCATGGCTCGAACATTTTCGTCTATTTCTAAATTGGTAATATCTGTGTTTCCTTCTTCTTCCTCGTTGTATGTGTCGTATATTTTCTTTACATTTTTTACGGTTGGCAAAATCCAGTATAAATTGTGGTTGAATCTTTGGAAGTACGCGGTAAGGGGTTTGTAGTCGGCAGTAAATACCAATGCGCCATCAATCAAACCGTTTTCATCCTTTGCGGAATATTCGTCGCGCAATTGCTTGAAACGCTCAATCATAATGTGAATGTTGTTCAGCACTTTTTGTGTTCGTTTTGCATTGGGAACAGTTGACAATAAATCATCTAATAAATCGGACAATTGTTCTTCCAAACTATAACGCTGTCTCTCTTTTTGTACGTCTACCAATTGACGAATGGTTCCTAATTCTTCATGTCCGAACTGCACCTGATCTGCTCTCAATACGAGCTCACGTAGTTGATTTCTTACATTGTTAGTAAATTGTGATCCAACAGGTATGTCTTCCAAGGGAGCGACAATGCGTTCTCTCTCCAAGTCTTCCAAAAACTCTTGCACATGTTCTCGTTCTTCTCGTTCTCCTTGTTCTCCTTGTTCTTCTTGTTCTCCTTGTTCTTCTCGATCCTCTTTTTTCATTGGTTGCGGTGGCTCACGAATTTCAATGGATTCAATTGGGAGATCCTCTGGAATGCCCTTGTAATCAAAATTGATGTAAAGTGTATCTCCGTCTACAGTTCGTATTTCTATCATATCGTTTTCTACATTGGTAATTTCGCCTGTCAATATTGCAGGGTAATCGCCTCCAAAATAGATGTTGATCCATTTATTTGTAGTGAGACCATTTTGAACAGCATAACTGGCACTTTTGCTTCGACTCAAAATGGTTAATTCTTGAATGTGTCCATCTCCCACTACACCATCGGACGAAATTTTTAGTTTTACAACCTCCCCGGTGTCCGGATCATCTAATAACATTTTTTCTGAATCAATGTATTGGATAAAAAAATCTTTATTGTTCAGACGTTCGTTTTGAGGATGTGTAATTTTTATGATATCGCCTAATTGTAGCTCTACTTTGGTTTGGGTGTCTTCCAAATTTCCTTGTGTTTCTTCCGGATTTGTTTTATTTTCTTTTGATTCTGATGACATGCGTTTCTATATTTATCATAGAAATTATTATACTTAAGTAAAAATCATCAAAAAATATAGTTTAAAGACAACAGCCTAATAATAAACAATTATGTTTTCACTTACACCCCCCATTTGTCTTACACCCCCTATTTGTCTATCCGATGTGCGAGGATTTACGGATTTGCTTCATAATGATCCTCCAATAGATTCAACAGTACTAAAAGTAAACACTTTTGTTTCAAAAGGCACAAATCAAGTTTATAAGTTGATTCGTTATGACAAAGATTTGCTTACTTCGGATATAGTGTCTAGTTATGGTCTTTTTCGTTCAGTCATTGTAGATGTAAATAACAAAGTTGTTTGTTTTTCACCTCCTAAATCTATTCCTGCAGAAGATTTCCTGCGTAAATTCAGTTTCAACACCGAAAATATTACAGCAATGGAATTTGTAGAAGGAACAATGATTAATTTGTTTTGGGATGGATTGGAATGGGAACTTTCCACGAGAAATACGGTTGGTGCAACGTCATCCTTTTACAAAAATGAGAAATTGCTTACTTTTCGAGACATGTTTTGGGAGGCGGCGAAAGAAAACAAACTCGACTTGAATTTGTTAAACAAAGGTAATTGTTATAGTTTTGTCTTGCAACATCCTAAGAATCGGATAGTGGTTCCTTTCAAGAAGCCGCAGTTGTATTTGGTTGCTTGTTACACAATCGAGAATCGTGAAGATGGCACTATTATGGTTCATCCGCACTCTCTTGCCAATGTGAAGAACTATGATTGGTCTTCTACGTCCATTCGGTTTCCTACAATATATGAAGATGCTGCAGGGTATAGTGATTTGATACAAAAATATGCATCGATGAATACTCCTTATGATGTGTTGGGAATTGTCCTTTACAACAATTTCACGGGGGTGAGAGCAAAGATTCGAAATCCTGTTTATGAGCAAGTCCGCTGTCTGCGTGGAAACCAACCTAAGCTGCAATATCAATATTTGTGTTTAAGGAAGGAAGGAAGAGTTGCAGAATATTTAAAGTATTATCCCGAGTTTAAACGCGAATGTTCCGACTACCGCGACCAAGTGCATTTATTTACCAATACGTTGTATTCGAATTATGTGTCTTGCTACATAAAAAAAGATAAGCCGTTGTTGCAATTTTCGGAACAATACCGCACGCACATGTTTCATCTTCATCAACGGTATAGAACCGATTTAATGGAAAAAAAGCAATGCATTACGAGTGCAAGAGTAATTCAATATGTAAATGAGTTACATCCATCGCTCTTGATGCACTGTTTGAATTATCCTTTGAAAAAGAGGAATGTTGATTTGTTGGAGGCGGAATACGTTGTGTAAAAAATAACGTGTAAGTGTAAGGTAAAAGTGTAAGTAAAAGTGCAAATGATAAAACACTATATTATATTATATTATAATGAAGACACATTATGATATAACTTTCAACCTTTCTTAAAGGTTGAGTGGAGCCAAATCGTGGTTTTGGTTCAACCTTTCTTAAAGGTTGAGTGGAGGCAAATCGTGGTTTTGGTTCAACCTTTCTTAAAGGTTGAGTGGAACTTGAGAAACTCTTTTTTCAACTTGTTATAAATCTGTTTTCCATTTTCTATACAGTCTTTCAAATTGCCCTTGATTACCGCTTTGTCCACTGCGTCTTTGTATCCTAGACGAATAATACTCGAAGAATCATGAGGATGCATTTTTTTGAACCCACAATAAGTAAGCACTCCGGTTTCATAAAATCGCGAATAAAGGAAATACTCAATCACCTTTCCAATCGTGTAATCCTCATTCTCCAAAATAACGTCATACGCATTTTCTAATGTATTGAGGGAATTGATAATAGTAAGCTCGTCTTTTTCAATAATGGTGTCGAGTTCATCCAACCGCTGAATTAAAATATCGCATGCTTTTAGAAGCAATTCGTTATTATCGTAAATTCCCACGCTTTGAATAATAAAATCGAATGAGTCGGGTTTGTAAATACGCATGCCTTCAAGAAGGAGCCAGTTTTTTTTTTCAAAATCAATCTCCTCTTCTCGTTTTCCATCGTCTTTCCAACCTTGGATTTTTCTTTGCAACACGCGGTCTCTTTCAACGGTGTCTACAGTGAATCCATAAGAACATGTAGACGTTGCATTGAAAGATCCATCTTGTTTTGCTGTTCCTATAGAAAACTCGCATGTCAAGTGGATCTTCTCTCCGGGAATCTTTTCTCCAGGCATTTTCTCTTCAAATACTTTAGGGCGCAACCGAATAAAATCAATATAATATCCGGTATAATCATTGGGTGGAAAGATTTCTTTTGTTTTTGCCGAATCAAGCAGATTTCCGGTTTCTTTTTCTTTAATAGTAAAATGTTCGGTGGTGACAAACATTGCGGTGTCAGTGATGTTCTCGACATTTACCTCCATAATATAGTTGTGAATCGGAAAGTTGTCGTCCTCTTTGATACAAATAGGGATGCAACTTAAGCGCTGTTTGATAATTTCATTGTGCAATCGGGTTGTGTTTTTTAAAATAGTTGCTTTGCATTGTTCATATGGAGCAGTTCTGAAAACAACCAAGGGTATGTCGGACAAAATGGTTCTACGAATAGCATTAGCTACGCTCACATTTACTCCGCTAAGAGTAAACGCAAGACTATCATCAGCTTCGGAATTTAATTCAACTTGGGGGTTCATACTTGTCTGTTATTACTTTATATTTATATTTAAATTGTATAATTAAATCAATTTTTTGAAAAAATGAGTTAAATAGTTTTAATCCATATATTCCATACATAACTTACTATGAGTTCGATTTTATATTATAGTAATTTTTGCGAACATTCCAAAAAACTGTTGCAAACGCTTTCCAAAGCAAATATTCATCAAGATATGCATTTTATTTGCATTGATAAACGTGTAAAAGACTCGAATAACAAAATGTTCATTGTTTTGGAAAATGGACAAAAAATAATCATGCCTGAGAACGTAAATCGTGTGCCGGCCCTACTTCTGCTGAATCAGGGATACAACGTTTTGTACGGGGAGTCGATTTTGCAACATTTGAAACCAAAACAAGAAGTAGCAGTTCGTCAAGCAACGCAAAACAACATGGAGCCGATGGCCTTTTCTTTTGGAGGCGGGGGAGGATTTGGTGACGTAGTGTCGGATCAATATAGCTTTTTGGATCAAGACCCTGCGTCTTTGAAAGCGGACGGAAACGGTGGCATGCGGCAAATGCACAACTATGTAGATATTAATTATCGCGATTCCATGAGCGAACCGAATGGAGATGATAAAGACTACAAGGGTTCTAATAAAATCCCACAAGGATTGACGGTGGAGCAACTTCAACAACAGCGGGATGCGGAAATGAATCAAATACGTGGTCAAAAACCCATGCATATTTAGATCTACCTTTTCCACCTTTTAAAAAGGTGAAGCCAAATTTTGGTTCAACCTTTGAAAAAGATGGAAAAGGAGGGGGGTCTTAGGGGGAACCTTGGTTCACCCTTTGAAAAAGATGGAAAAGGAGGGGGTCTTAGGAGGAACCTTGGTTCACCCTTTGAAAAAGATGGAAAGGAGGGGGTCTTAGGGGGAACCTTGGTTCCCCTAATATTATATCTTTTCTATCAAAACACATATAAAAAGAATACCATACAAAATAAAAGATCCATTTTATGTCCGCGGTAAATTTATTAACTGCATTCAACGATCATTTTGCCGACTTTGTCACGGATATTCAAAACGTATTTCCAGAAGACACCGATGTATTAACCGCAAAAAATTCACTCCTCGCCATTCGCAAAGCCAATCCCAAAATGATTGTAAAAATATGGTCTACTTTTATTGTTGGCAAATATCAGAAAGAGATTGAACAAGGAGACATCACTTTTTTCATAACCAAAGATTACTCGCAGGATGTTGCCGGATCAAAACACCCCGACAGAATTGTGGAGGCAATTGACCGTTTGCGCGAGCCGATTAAGCAAATGAGTCCTGAAAGCCAAGCAAAAACAATGAAATACATACAAAATTTAACGAAGCTGGCGCTTCTTTGCGAAAGGTCGTAAACAGTTGCTTTTTATATAAATATGTTTGTATACATTTTTATATAAAGACACCAACCTTTTTTATGTAAATGGTTTTATTCAGCACTGAAAAACAAAAAAGGCTTAAAAATGATAATTCTGACCCTTTTTTAGTTGTAACCACAAATGAAATCACAAATGAGATACTTAATTTGATAGATGCAGACACTAGCAAACATATTGCTTTTCAAGTTCCTTTACATCCGTATGTAACAAAACGGGACCTAACTTTTGATTTTAAAGTAGATATATGGGAATGGAATAGTTTTGTTAAAAAAATAGAATATTTGGAGTTCAGAGGACAGATCGTAAACAACCAATTAACTGCGAAACATTTTGAAGCGATGGAGAACATTAGAGGGTTGTATATCGGAAGCACCAACTATGCATTATTTGAAAATGAAGATATATCCAAACTACCATTAATAGAATTTATTTTGCTGAATGGATATGGATTAGTAATTACTAGTGAAAATATGGAAAAATGGTTGGAAAAATCAAAATTAAATGGGTGTGTATGTGAAAGGTGTTATTAGTAAATTTCATCATCATCATCTCCATCTAAAAGCTTCTCCAACTTTTGTATGGTTTCTAAAAGGGCGGTGTCAGTTTCACATATTTTTTGTCGAGTTGCATAGTCCATATAATCGCACAAAAAAGACTGGATAGGTATTGCATTTTCTAAATTTTCTACGTATGTAAACGGGTTGTCATCTACAATAAGTGTATTCGTAGAATTATACAAATCCGGATAAGCTTTATATATATCTGTCAGTCTCTTAACTGGATTGTGAGACGTTGTTTTATTTAGAGAACGCGCTCTGACAAAATGAAATAATTTTCCTTCTGGAAGATTTGGTTTCAACACATCTTTATAACATCTGTCATACCAATATTTTTCAGCTGCCGTCCAAATGCTTACTCGTTCAAACCGTTTGAAACAAAATCCTAAAAATTCGCGTAAATGCGGGCGTGCAATAATAACAAAATGCAAAACTGGTGTCGGTTTTACATAATACCCTAACAATGTTTCATCCATGTCCAAAATGATGTTTGTATAATTATTCTTTTTAACAAAAGCCGCCATTGGATTAATAGAAGAGAATATAATATACATGGCACAATTCTTTTTAATTGTTTTCAGTATTATTGCACATATAAAATATATATTGTTTAAAAAATATATATTGTTTCAAGTAAAACTTAAATAAAATACTTTTTATATTAAATATGTCTGAACTTGAAACCGAAGTGCCCGAAGAATTTATAAAGGTAATCAAAGATTTTGTGGGAGATATTCAGACAACCTTTCCTGAATATAAACCTCTTATTGGAAAATGGTGGCCTATGAAAGAGAAATTTGATTACATTGAAGACGAAGAAGAGAGAACAACCGCTATAAAGAATGCGGAATCCCAAAGCACAAAATTTTTATTCACCTTTTGCAAGAAGAAGTTTCCTGAGCGTTTTTTTGATATTTTATATCAAAACGATGAAATTTTTAAGGAAGAATCAAATATAGACACCGAGTTTTTGCCTCATATTTTATTCAAAAACTTGTGGCAATTTGACATCAGTCAAAAGACGCGCGACACCATTTGGAAGTATTTGCAGCTTATTATTTTTTCCATTGTGGGGACAATTCAAGACACAAACATGTTTGGTGATTCGGCCAAATTGTTTGAGGCCATTAATGAAGAGGATTTCAAGTCGAAGTTAGAGGAAACACTTGAACAAATGAAGGGATTGTTTGGACAAGATTCGAATGAAGCGGATGGTCCCAATATCAACATGGAAGATTTGCCTAAAGCCGAAGACATTCATGAACACATGTCAGGACTTCTAGACGGTAAGTTGGGTAAATTAGCGAAAGAAATTGCTGAAGAGACCGCGCAAAGTTTGAACATGGACATGGACAATACTTCCGACATGAAAGACGTGTTTAGCAATTTGATTAAAAATCCGTCGAAATTGATGGGTTTAGTTAAAACCGTCGGCGATAAATTGGACACTAAGATTAAGTCGGGAGATTTAAAAGAGAGCGAACTTATTGCAGAAGCGACTGATTTGATGAACAAAATGAAGAACATGCCAGGGATGGGAAACATTCAATCCATGTTGAACAAGATGGGTTTTGCTGGGAAAATGAATACGGCAGGCATGGAGTCGCAAATGAACAAGAATATGAAACAAGCATTGAATAAAGAGAGAATGCGCGCGAAAGCGGAGGCACTTCGTCAAGCAAAAGAACAACAAGCTGCTCCTGCTCAATCTAGTGCGCATGCAACTAGTTCAACTCCCGCCATTTCCGATGAAGAATTGACAAAAATATTTAGCACTGGAGAGAAAGTAGAGAGAACACCGAGGGGAGCACAGAAACCAAATAACAACAATGGCAAAAAAAAGAAGGGTAAGAAGTAGGGGAACCAAGGTTCCCCCTACGACCCCCTCCTTTAAAAATGTCCAATAGGATTGACGTAGTGGAGCCAAAAATGAAAAAGGAGGGGTCTTAGGTGGAACTTTGGTTCCCCTAATTTGACTCCACCTTTCTTAAAGGTGGAAAAGGAGGGGGTCTTAGGGGGAACCTTGGTTCCCCTAATCCCCTAACAAAAATATTTTCTCCTCTATTATATTATTCTCGGAAAAATGTTTCAACAACGCGATTCTTCAGGAAAGCACATGATATGCGATTTTAAGGGTATTCGCAACACTAGGTTGTTAAACGATTGTGCGGCATTAAACGCAATGTTAAAGCAGATTTGCACTGATTATGATTTTCAGATACTTAGCGAAGTGGCACACAAATTTGAACCTCAAGGCTGTAGCATTTTGTTTTTATTATCCGAGTCTCATTTGTCCATTCACACTTTTCCAGAAAAAAATCACATGTCTTTTGATATTTACACGTGTAGGCAATATGCTAATAATAGTGAATACGATAAAATTTATGAATTCGTTGTAGACCAATTGCAGGCATCCAACAACAGCACTTGCACAATTATAGACCGCTATTTTTGATGTTTATTCCAATAATAAATCTCAAATAAATATATATCAAATAATATATAATGAATATCCCGTTTTGGACAAATGACCCCAGTATATTATTGAATAAAGAATACATGTTTGAGATTTGGCCTTCCAATTCAATGAAATATGAACAAAAATTGAACGCCATTACTCGCCTCATCTTTTTATTAACAATTTTAGGATACATTTTGACCCAATCTTACAGGATTGTGTTTGCTGGATTCATTACTCTTGCAGGAATATACGTCTTGTTCAAGTCCAACAAGCAAAAGATTACCCAAGAAATATTGAATGAAGGCTTTTCTCTCCAGAACAAGAAGCAAGAAAAGCAAATGACTGACACCATTACCAACCCCGAAACCTTGGAAACTGTTCTCAAAAGTGAATTCAAAGAGGGAAACAAAAAAAATCCATTTAGCAATGTCTTGCTCACCGAAATCATGGACGAACCGGAGCGAAAATCCGCTCCTCCCGCTTTCAATCCCGACGTAGAGGATGACATTACCAAAAATGTGAAGCGACTTGTGCAGCGCGTCAATCCTGGTATTGATAATACGAACAAGCAGCTATATAGTTCTCTCTGGGACAAATTTGAGCTTGACCAATCGAACAGGGTGTTTTATAGTACTGCAAATTCTCGTGTAGAAACTGGTAATCAAGCGGCACTTGGTCAATATTTATATAATAATCTTAAGTTTTCTTCAAAACAATCCGATTTTTACGGAGGAATTGCGAGAATTCAAGATTCGTACAGATATACGTTATATTAAGACGATGCATCGTAACATTTTTTATTCCCTTTATTATCATATATCCACATTTCATAATTATACCCGAGTTCCTTTACAGCATTTTCTTTTAGCAATACACTGTTTATTTGTTGGTTATATGTCCATTCTGATTTAACTTCAATGCATCTATTTTGAGAAGGAATAAAAATATCCACATAGTAACGATGTTTTTTGCCATTTGCATCGTTATACCATATTTCAGGAACATTTTGAACGCCAGTAATTATATCTGATTCATCTATTTTTTCATTTATAATTAATTCATCTAAAGCAAAAGGTTCATATCCCTGCACCTTTTCAATTTTTCCCGATGGAAACACATATTCTTTTCTCCTAAAACTCGTTTTTACGTTTTTTTCCATTATTTCGGCATTTTGAAAATGATGCTCACATCCATAATTTTTTAGACAAGTTTCTTTTGTTTTGTTTTTTACTATTTCACTTTGCAAAGTATATTCACACCCATATTTTTTTAAACAAGTTTCTTTTGTCTTTTGTTTAATTTCTTGATTTTGTGAAGGATATTCAACTCCTAACTTTTGTAAATTAGTTTCTTTTACTTTATTTCTTACTTCTTGGCTTTGTGTTGGATATTCTACGCCTAATTTTTGCAAATGTGTTTCTTTAATCTTGATTTTTATATTTTCATTTTGAAATGTGTATTCTGTTCCATATTTTTCAAGATTTGTTTGTTTTACTTTATTTTTAACTTCTTCTGTTTGTGACGGATGAAATAAACCTAATTTTTTAAAATTTGTTTCTTTTGTTTTATTTTTAAATTCTTGTGATTTTGCTGGATTTTCTACTCCATATTTTTTTAAATTTGTTTGTTTCACTTTTTCTTTAACTCCTTGTGATTGCATTGGATATTCTACACCAATTTTTTTTAAATTTGTTGTCTTTATTTTATTTTTTATTTCTAAATTTTGTGATACATGTTTTACACCATATTTTTGTAAAATTGTATTATCAAATTTTTCTTTTATTCCTTTATTTTGGAACACGTGTTCACAACCATATTTTTCAAAAAACGTTTGTTTTACCTTTTCTCTTATACTTGCATTTTGTGTTACGTATTCAACTCCATATTTTTGTAAATTGGATTCTTTTATTTTATTTTTTACATCTTCACTTTGAAATGCATGTTCGACACCATATTTTTCTAAACATGTTTTTTTAAAATTTTCCCTATATTCTTTCGTTTGAGAATAATATTCAACTCCGTATTTTTCTAAGCATGTTTTTTTATTTTTTTCTACTCGAATATTATTTTTACATTCATTACAATACGCTCCAGTCTTGAAAAATTCACGATATCGCTTTTCAACAGGTTCGTCACAAGTTAAATTGTTACATTTTATTTTGATAAAACTTTTCTTATGCAAATATGAATTAGTATAATCTTCTAAAAGTTCTAATTTGTTTTCTTTGCAGTAACACAATAATGTGTTAAGATTTTTTGCGTGAATTGCATTTTTATGGTTGATACTGAAACCTGTATAGTCACCGTTTTCACATTTTTTCAAACGTGTATTTTTAACCTTTTCCTTTGATTTTATTTTAATACAATCAACACAATATCCGCCATTTTTTGTTAAATATGTAAATCTTTTTTCAAACGTATTGTCGCAATTATCAGTCACACATTTTCCTTTTATCAAACTAGTCTTTGTAATAGAATTGTTAGAATAATCCTCCAAAAGTGTCACATTATTTTCATGACAATATGCGTTCAATCGTTCAAAATCAAATTTCTGTCTGTTCGCCATATTATAATATATATAGTAAATATATCTTTAAATAATTTAAAGACAAATGATTATATTAGATTAACCCAAAAAAACCTGCAAACAAATGCAACTAAATTCAGAACAAGAGAGCAAATACAACTGCGAAATGTGTCAATTCCGTTGCAACCATTTATCATTATGGAATGAACACATGTCTTGTAAAAAACACACTGGCGAAAAAAGGAAAGAGAGATGTGATAAGATATTAGAAGAAAAATGTAAATTTTGCGATTACAAACCAACAAGAACCACAAATATGAAATTGCATTATTTGAACAAACACGCTGAAAAAGAAGAGAGACAAAAAGAATTCAAATTTTATTGCGAAAAATGCGATTTTGGTTGTTTTGTCCATATTTTATTGGTTCGACATTTAGAAACTCAGAAACATTTACATTCATAGAAATAATATCTTTTATATAATATATATAAAATGGCAAATGTGTCCAGCTATACTTTTGATAATATGTCTCGCATCGGTTTAGACGGATGCAACAAATCGCAAACCGATATTCAAAACGTGGCTTCCTGCAACTACACATTGCAAAACTATTTCGCAACGGACTGTAGCTTGCGCACTCCTATGCAATTGGCCACAACGCAGCCAGGCATCATGTACAACGGCGGTTACGGTTCTGGAGCGGGAGGCTGCAATATCAACAATTCTTCGGAACTACTAATCGGCACAATTCAAACGCACCCCAAATGCCGCATTGATTTATTCCAACGCCCTTTTGCAACCGTTCCTTATTTAGGACGTGGATCGGTGAATCCCGTCATTGAATCCCAAATTCAACAAGGTGAAATGAATATTAACAAGCGCAGCGTGAATACTTTAAGCGAAAAGAGTTACATCAAATACCACCAAACTCCACTCTTGCCAAGTATTCAAGAGAGAATTACCAATCCCGCCAACAGCGTGGAAGGTGTGGCTTCAAGTGGCTGGATTCGCGGTGGAGTGCCTTCGCGCGAACTTACTCGCGACTCAGATTACTTTACGCAACACACTGGAAACCAATATGTGTAATAGAAACTAATAAATCATATATTTATTAAAATATTTCATAAATATATATAATGTCTGAACAGGTAGGCATTTTAAAAGTAATTGCAGGCAATGCACATGGAACGCCTGGATTAGAAACTCAAGGTTTAGCAATTGAATCAAAATTGAATTTTCCTATAGGGGTTGTGGTTGACGCATCCAATAATTTATATATTACAGATTGCAAAAATAATGTTGTAGAAAAACTGATTCCAACAGATATTGGTTATATCCTTACCATTATCGCCGGAAATGTAAATGGTGTCGCAGGATTGCCTACCAATGGACCAGCACTTGATTCTCTATTAAATGAGCCTTGCGGCGCTGATATAGATAAATTTGGCAATATATATGTTACTGATTTTAATAATAATGTTGTTGAAAAATTAACCCCGACTGATGAAGGATATATTTTACAAATAATTGCTGGAAGTGCGGATGGAGAAGCAGGATTTCCTACAGATGGTCCAGCTCTTAATTCATTATTAAATCAACCAAGCAATTGTGCGGTAGATAATTTAGGAAATGTGTATATTGCAGATTTTAGCAATAATGTTATTGAAAAATTAACTCCTACTCAAGATGGATATATGTTGAAAATAATCGCTGGAACCGGAACGGCTGGACTACCAATAGAAGGATTGGCGCTAAATTCTCCATTAAATGGACCCGGAGGTGTAGAGGTAGATGATTTTGGCAATTTATATGTTGCAGATTTTTATAATAATGTAATTGAAAAACTTAGACCAACGGATCAGGGTTATGTATTAAAT
>Ga0209086_10000845_pt1 | contig 25360 bp, 20 predicted proteins | sample M_130207_XF_Meta_FD_187312 | JGI IMG/M metagenome (GOLD analysis project Ga0209086, IMG submission 187312) | Freshwater microbial communities from Lake Montjoie, Canada to study carbon cycling - M_130207_XF_MetaG (SPAdes) (version 2) | ecosystem: Environmental > Aquatic > Freshwater > Lake... | reverse complement strand
TTGGTCGTCCATAGACAAGACCAAAGACCAGATTTGGAAATAACTTTTAAAAAGATAACAAAATTAAAAAAAATGTCTATTTTTGATTGGCACTAAAAAAAGGGAAGAACACACTTGCCCATAACGGTTTCGGGGCTTGCGTTCGGCGGGCTTTCGGAGCTTTACCTGTCTAAACGCACCAAACTATATTTATTGCTTAATGTTTCTATTCCCTCGTCCGCCCGCTGACGCAATTGCCCCGTGTTAGGTGCTGGGTTTATTTCAAATAGCCTCGTGTCACTTTTACACTGTCAGTGTTGTTTTTAAATTGTTTTACTGGGAGTCCGAGTTTTTGCCAATAACCGTCACGTTGTAAAGTCTCTTGATAACTGTCTGCTGTACTATAGTATTTGTCAATTGCAAGATACCTATCCGTTGAGTCCTTTGTGATAAAGTATAATGAATTATTACAGATGTCCCCTTCATAAACAATTTTGTCATTGCGTTTTTCTTTTTTGAACGTCATTTCATTTTTTTCGAGGTCTTCATTTTCACCTATTAATGCGTCTGAATTATAATTCAATGAAAGTTTATTATTGTTTAAAGAATAATTTCCTTTTGTCAAATACATATAACCAGGCGAGGAAGATTGCTCAACAAACTCGCTATCATTTAAAAATATGATTGAATTAAAAACGTCACCGATTGTATAAACGATGTCGCAATTATGCATTCCAACGTCACTGCCGAATGAATAAACTTTGCCTGATAAATTAAAATTTGTCGACGAAGAATTTTGTTGATTGTCCGTTGGTTGTGTGTCCGTCTTTTTGACTTGTTGGTTACATGAAACTGTCAAGAAAATTAGACCACTTAAAAGAAGAATTGTTTTTGTCATATTTTATTTTTTAGAGGTTTTACTGTTTTTGTCTGTTTGATGTTTACGTAATTTTTTTGTCCTAACCTTGCACCTAACGGTTTTGCGCTAAAAGAAGGAAGGGGATAGAAAGCACTTCTGCTTAATTTCTTCCAAAAGATGAAGATAGTAAAAATGTTCAGCACTCGCACAAAAGCCCTTCTTTCTTTTTAGCGCATGTTAGTGGCTGCCGTTCTTCTCACTGTCCTCAAAGTTTATTTTCATTTTATGCTCTGTCCAAAAGTCAATAAGTTGTTGTCCGGGTCAAGTAAAGCAAATTCCTTTTGTCCCCAAGGTTTTGTTTCTAAATGTCCGTTTGGGTGAATAGAAATTTTGTTGTCCAAAAACGTTTGGTAAAGTTTATCAATGTCAGTTGTCCTAATATAAACTTGTCCATAGTTTTCCTTTGGGTCAAGTTCTTTGAACTCAAAAAAGTGAATTTGGATATTGTCCTTATGAACCATTAAGTAACCATCAAAGTCATTGTCGCCAAGAGTTTGAAATCCTAATATATTTAAGTAATAGTCTTTAGTAACTGTCTTATCTCTCATCGGTAATTTCGGATTGATTTCTGTCAGCATATTTTATTATCGTTATTCGGTAAATTTATAATTGTAGTCTCGCATGGTTAGTTCTTGTCGTGTCGCACGGTTGCCACTAACGTTCCGCTGGCTTGCGCTGTGCGACTTTCGAAGCCGTAAAGTTTTTATGCCAACAAATGTTCAAACGAAGATACAAATTTCTTAAGCGGCGGCAAAACTAAATAACTGCGCAGCAGACATTAATTTAGCCAAAGCCCTTACACAAATGCAAGCATTGCGCAATTGCCAGTTGTTAGCAGCTGTGCTTATTTCTGCACATACGAAAATTGTCCGAATGGAATAATTAATTTGTCATTTATTTTTAGTTTTAATGATATTGCTGATGTGTTTTCATGTGAAGTAAGTAGTTTAGTTTCATAAGGAGTTGTTGGGTCGGGATATTTTGTGACGGTTAGAACCCCAAAGGTCAATACGCATTTTTCTTTCGGGTTTAATACTTTGCTCAAGTGCACTGGGTTGTCAATTTCAAAATCAAGAAACCTTTTTAATTCCTCTGACATTCCTCCTGCGTCAAAGTGTTGCTCGTTCGGTGTCAAGTGTCTTGGCAACAAAAATATTTTAGATTTAATACTATCTTTCAAATTCATTCCCATCTCTGAGAAACCGATTTCTAGTTGGATTGCAACTGTCGAGTCGTTCCAAATTGTTATGGTATTATACCTGTAATTATACTCCGCTCCAGTAGAGTCGACATATTGCATTCCTTGTCTTGGGCCGTTCTCAATGTAAAGTCCAGATTGCTTTTCACCTGTTCTATTTACATGGTTGTCTGAATTGCCTGAACAACCATAAAGGCAAATTAAAAATACAAGTCGAAATAAATGTTTAACTGTCATGTTGTTGTCTTTGCATTGCTGCTAACGTTTTGCGGGTTTAAGAAGTTGGCGATTTCGGAGAAGAAAACTGTCTGCCAGCAATACACTTGATACGAAGAACAAATGTTCATTTAAGCACTGAACCGCCAATTTCTTAAACCCGCTGTTACCGGATGCCCTTCTGTCTGTTAGTAGCTGCGAATTGTCGAGATTGCACACATTTTGTCCGAAGAGCTTTGTATTAGAAACGATGTCTGTCCGTGTTAGCACTGTGCGTTTAGGTTTTTAATTTTTTTTGTGGGTGGGAGAAATTTTTTAATTCAATTTTTTTCTTAGATGGAAGATTGCAAGCTCTTTTTATTTTTTTCTGCGTTGACTTTTGTGCGATTGCTAAAAATAAAATGTGCTTGCAATGTGCGTTGGCTTTTTATTTCTATTCATTTATAAATATTTCTTGGTCTAATCCTTTTTTGTGTCTGTGAATTGAATCTAACAAGTATAACAAATTTTCTTCTTTGATTTTTCCAATGTCAAAATTTATTTTTTGTTCGTCATACCGTTTCTTGCTGCCTGACTTTTTTATGCTGTTGTCAATGCTGTCTGGAGTAAAGAACTCGGCTTTGTTGTCAAGATGCTTCTTAAATTCATTTAGATAAATCCCTATTCCAGCAAAGTCAAAATCGCCAAAGTGTAAGTAGTCGTTTGGAATTGATTGCAGCCACTTAATTAAATCTTTGCTTTGGTTTTGAGGATAACGACTAACAAAAAGTGGTTTGATATTCTGAAACAAATATTTCTGTTTGTCAATATGCCGAAAGTTTTCGGGGTTTTCAATTCCTACAATCGTGATGTCTTGTTCGGGAATGAAACTTTCAAAGTCATAAATGAAATTGTATGTTCCATTTACTGGAGAAATTGTAATTGCTTGTCCGTTTAATGTTGCAAGAGTAGGAGAGTAACAATTCACTAAGAAACCTTTGAAAGTTCTTACTGCTTTCAATTTGGAATCAGCAGCAACTGAAACAAGGTCAGCACGAATTAAATTTTCTTTCTTGAGTGTTTCAATATATGTGTGAAGGTCTTTAATCGCATAATGGTTTTGCAAATAGAGTTTCAGTTGTTGTTTTTCAACAATCTGAATTGTGCTTTTTCTCTTTCCTGGTTTGTGAATTACTCCTTCTGAAATTAAATCTTGGACAATTGAATGTTTGAGTTTGCTTGCAGGAATTATTTCTCCGTTTACAAGCAGCAAAAGTTTTTCAGCAATATTTAAAGGGAGCTTCATTGCCGTTCTCTGTTGTTTGTAATTAGTCGGTTTATGATGGTTACAGGTTTACCATCACGGGAATCTTTTTGCTTTGCAAGTTTGTAAGTGTAACGGTAAGCCAATGCGTCAAAAGATTGAGGCGAACTATTTATCAGATTTATATTTCTGTCGTTGGCAAATTTCAAAATACCACGAACATTTTCAGGATGCAATTTCCCAACTTCATCCATCATGCAATGAAGTCGGAAATCTTTGAACCGATTTTTAGTTGCTCCTTCTTTGAATACATTCAAAAGCATAATGTTTATCATTGCTTTCACTAACACATCTGTTCCATCCGAACCAACATTGGCTAAATTCTGAACCCAGTTTGTGTCATTTTCATTCTCAATAATTTTAAACTCCAATTCAAAAGAATCAGAAAGATTAATGTCTTTGTGTTTGTAGTCGGAAATTTCTTTTACCAATTGTGTCAATAACCCAATTGCTTTTTTATTCTTTGCTTCTCTTGTTTGCTCGCTTGTTGAAAAGAGATTTGATTCACCCAAATCATTTATGTTTTCATCATTGAACTTTTTTATTTCAGTTAAGAAGTGAACAATTTTATTTTCACTTGGCACAACTCTTAATTCAATGCTATTGATAACGCCTGCAAAGTTTCGTTTGACAAAATCTTTATTGATGTCGCTGATAACAGTTTGAATTTCCCCTTCTTTAGATAGCAGTTCTGTTGTTTGCAATCCAACTAATTTAATAATGTCTGCAAAAAGTTCATTCACTCTTTTTTCGTAGAGGGAAATTTTATCTTCCTCCACAAACTCCTTTAGGTCTTCCGAAAATTGAAAATATTCTGCTTGCTCTACAAGGTTTGTTTTGAACTTGAAAATGTTTTGGTTGGAGAAGTTGCCATTAAATTTATTGATTGCTACTTGCAAGTCAGTAAATCGGTTTATACTTAAATAATATTTCTCGTTAAGTTCTGCAATAAGAGTTTTGCATCTCTTGTCTGTTTGATATTCCTCCTTTGGTTCGTCTGAAAGTTCTGTAATGCTTTTGAAACATTCAGTAAGTTTGAATGATTCAAACTCCTTCAAATCTTCTTGAATATTGCCAAGGAGAATATTTATCTTTTCTATTTCGGTTTTGTGTAACTCAATTTCATCAAGCAATTTTTGTTTTTGAAGATTGTGCTTTGTTTGTTCTGTGCTTAACTGGTTTTCAAAATTTGTCTTTTGATTTTTGAAATGGTCAACCTTATCAAAGAGTTCTCTTTTGTCTTTGTTGTAGTCAGAAACATTATCTCTGTTTGCTTCTATAAACTCCAATTCAAGTTTTAATTCAGCAATTCTCTTTTCAAATTTTGAAATCTTTTCTGTGTCAGCCCCTTTAGAATCTAATTCCTTTTTCTGTGATGCTTTTAATTCGTCTGTCTTCTTTTTGGTTTCGTCTTTTTGGGTCTTGATAGCTAAGTTTATTTCCTCAATTGAATCGCTTACTTTCTTTTGCTCGGCTTCAACTTTTTTATCCTTCTCCTTTTTCTTGGTGTCAATTTGCTTTTTAATTCCGTTTTCGATTTCTGTAGCCGCGTTGTCAGCATTCAGTTTTTCTGCACTTGCTTTTTCAATTTCTTTCGCAATGTTTTCCAGTTCCGTTTTCTTGTCTGCTGCTGCTTTAATAGTAAGTTCATCTAAACTTACTTTCGCCTCGTTCAACTTTATTGTGTTTTGTTCAATTGCATATCCATTGTTCCGAATAGAATCTTTGCACTTATTTATTTTTGGTTGGTATTTTCGTTTCAAGTTCTCTACATCGCTACTCAACTGCTCTGCAAGTGCGGAAATATTTTTCTGAATGGTTTCAATTTGATTTTTAAAATCAGTTTTCTCTTTTTCATAATCGGCTACTGTCTTTACTGTCTTGCTGATTTCAGTAAGGTCTAAATTGATTCCGTAAAAACTCAAATCGGATTTGGAAACTTTCTCTGGTGATAATCCTGACTTGAATAAAATATTATCCTCGTCAATAACTTTCCCTATTGTTTTTTCCCAACTGGGATATTCTTTATTGAGCCAACCATAAAGAGAATCTTTGCTATTCTCAATCTTCGCATTTATTGCGGCAATCTTTTCATTGAGCTTGCCGATTTGCTCATTGAATTTATCTTTCTTGTTGGTGGAGATTCCTTCAGTCTTTTCTCTCTCCAATTCCCACTGCTTCTTAATAGTTTCCGTTTCATCATGGGACTGTTTTATTTCGCTGTTTGCAATTCTAATTTTTTCAGTTAAGCCACTTATATCAGATTTGCTTTTCTCAATTTCTGTTTCATAAAATCGCTTGTGTTCTGTTTTCGCTTTCTCAATTTGAAGATTCCCTATTGCAGTTTTCTTATCCTCAATAAGATTTTTTGCAAGTTGTAACTCTTCCTGATGTTGCTTTCTTATTTCCTCAAATAGCTTATCATATTCTTTTGTGAGGTCTTCTTTGAATTGAAATAGATTTTTGTTTGCAGTATTTATTTCTATGTGTTTGAGATTTTCAAATGCTGACAGTTGATTTACCAACTGACTTATTTGTGCCTCAAACTTTTGATTGATGTCTGCGAATTTTGATTCTAAAAGTTCTTTTTGCTTTGTCAGGTTTTCCTTTTCAATTTCCCAATCCGATTTTTTAGAGACTATTTTGATAATACTTTCAATATTCATTTCAGCATAATCATCTGCTTTGGTCTTTGCTTCTTTCAGTTTGTTTTCATAAACATTTATTTCAGCAGTTGCTTTTTCTTTCTTGACTTGAAACTTTCTTTCAATCTCTCCAACTTTAATTACAATCAGATTTTTCTTGGCTTCTTCTCGTTCAAGTTTCTCTTCAACCCTTGGTTGTTGTTTCTTTATTTCATTTAGCTGCCAAACTAATTCACCCGCTAATTGATGTTTTTCCCTATCAATAAATTTAATCGCTGAATAGGTTGTAATGACTGTTTCAGCTTGCTTGCGAACTACAATCTCTCCACTTTTTGTTTTGTCTGTCCACTTTCTTATGTCGCTTAATTGTGTGTCAAAATCTTTTAAGTGATGTGAGTAATTAGATAAATCAATTTTGATTTCTTCTTCATTCAAAGATTTAATAATAGTGTCTTTGATAAATTCACTCTCTACTTTGTAATTCAAAAACACATGCTGAATTGCTCTCGGAATATTTTCATACTGCTTGCTTTCCAGAACAGAATATTTTTTAAACTCTGGACCTAATCCTTGACTATTACCATAAATAATGTTGCGGTAATCTTCATATCTGTCAATCTTCCTTGTGTAGTTTATGTCCTTATCAAAAGCCAATTTTATTTTATCCCAATTTTCAAAAATTCTACCATCGCTATCAATAAAATATTTTCTGTCAAAGTTTGTGTCAATAAATCTGAAACATACTCTGCCTTGTGATTTAAAAACCAAAATACAAAATTGCCCTGTCTCTCTTACTACTTCATAAATAATGTAAGAGTTTTGATAGGGGAAATAGAAATCAACGAAACTCTTTTGGCTGACTTTAATTCCTAATTTCTGCTGGTTTGCATTGTAGAAAAAAAGTAAAGCCCTTAGCAAAGTGCTTTTGCCGACACCTTGTGTTCCTATGAAATGCACATTGCCATCAACATTCACTTCTGAATATTTGATGTTCGCACTTTCAATAAATATTATTTTACTCAGGTATCTCATTCTTTACTTCTTCTGAAATGTTTATGGTCATAACTATTTGTTCAAGATACTTGAATGAAGCCAGCACTTTGTATTGATGCGATATTTCATTTTCAAGTTCAATGAACCTATCTTTCTTAAGATCTTCTAAAATTTTATCAATAATTTCACTGAACTTATCTTTTCCTCCGCTGTGTCTTTTCAACCCTTCCAATTTGGATTTCAATTCTGCATCAAGATTTAACTTCACTAAAATATCAGAAGGAGTAAAGCGATAACCCGAACCAAAAGAGTTGTCAAAGGTTTTAAAGAAGTCAAGTATGTCAATCCACTTGAACGCTTGCTCAATCTTTCTTTCTAATTCAATTTTATTTTCAACCCGTGAGAAATAATAGTATTCGTCTCCTTTTTCTAAAATGAAATTGATGCTTAGAAAGTAATCATACATGTAATCATAGTTTTGTTCTTCTTCAATTGTCGAATATAGTTTGCGTATAGATTCGTCATTGCTGTTTGAGCAAATGAATTGTCCTCTGCTTAGAATTTCAAAAATTGCTGCTGTCTGTTTCGGTGCTTCCATCAATTATTTTATTTGGGATAAACCATTGCGTATTCAATCTCTTGCTGTGAACTATATTTTTCCGTCAAGGCAAATGATTTATCATATTGGGAAATCAATTGACAATAAACGGTTACTTTATCATCAAAGGAGATTTCTTTTTCAAAATTGTAAATCAAAATAAAATCAAACAAGTTGTTCCCTGAAGCAAGAAAACTGTTTCTAACTTCTTCCAAATTGATTTGAATCTCTTCTTCGGTGGTTGAGTTCAAATATTCACTTGAAATTGTTCCAGCAAGGGGCAACTTTAGCTTTACTGCCGTCTTTATTTTTTTTGCAACCTTTATAATACTTGTGTATGCTTCGTTGTCTGACTGCAAGTAATCTAAACTCAACTTCAACGGATAAACAGGATTGGCTTCAAAAATCACATCGTCATTTTTTAATATTATTGATTCAATGTCTGATGCTGCCCTAATTGTAAACTGGTCTTTCAAATATTTTAACTGTCGTAACTTTTCAATTACTCCACTTTGATATTTGATTTGATTGAGGTGTTCAATAATCTGCTTTTGAATTTCTATGAGATTGTGTCTGCACTCATTCAGTTGAAGTTTCAAATAAGTGATTACTTGGTTTAATTCATCATCCAAAGCCGATTTGAAAAAGGATTGTTCTTCCTCTGAAATGAGTTTATAGGTTTGGTCAATGAAAGAATTGATGTCAATTCTTTTTTTGTCAAGGTTTTCAAGTTTCGCTTTCTTGACTTTGTAGTTTGGTTCGTTTTTAAAGGTGTTGTCAATGTTTCGTTTTAAGTCAACAACATTTCTTAGAGTGATGTTTCCGATTTTTCGTAAAGCATTTTTGACTTTTCGTAAATAATCATACTTCCTGTTTTCGTTATTCTCTTTCAGATAATAGAGAATGTTTTCTTTAACATTCTGAATGTTGGAGTTTATTGAAGAAGTGTTTATTTCTTCATTGACTTCTAAAACTTGTTCAAAGAATTGTAAAAACTGGTCGTCTATTTCTAAGAAACTTCCATTTTGTCTGACTACCGAATGAGTGATTAGGTATTGTATCCTGTCTTCGTTGTAGTCAACCATTTCCAAAGCAAGGTCATACTTGTATGATAGCGTTTTACGCTTTTCAAACATCTCTGTAAGGAGTTTATGTTCCCTGACAAGAGTTGAAAGTAGTTCCTTTATTGAAGTGAAAGTGTTCATTTATAAAGTTGGTAATGATGATTTGAAAACTTATTGTCTGCTGTTGTTTTCAATTCCATTTCTCTAATATTTTCAATAAGTGTATTCAGTTTGCTTTGGTCAATTCCGTTCAAGTCATCTGTTGTAATCAATGAATCTGAAAGTCCGTGTTGGTTGTAATTATTTTTCCTTTCCTGCCAGTCATTAAAATATTTTCTCGTGTCCAACATTCCTAAATGTTCCCAGTAGATTTCTTTTCCATCTCTTAAATAAATTGTAAAGTCGGGATGAATCGTGTATGAAAGATTTTTCAATTTCAAGGGTGCTTCATACTTGAATTTCAGTCCGCTTTTTTTAAGTGCTTCGTAAATTATAAACTCAACCTTTGATGAAACGGTTACTCCAAACTCGGGAACGAATTTCGCTTTTTTATCAATAGGTTCTGAATAGATTGAAGTGTTTCGGTTGACTAAATGAGAATTGTTTTTTGCAATCATCAGCAAATTTTCGTCAGTGTCTTGAACGAAAATGAAAAGGCGAAATTTAGAACGGGTTAATGCTGTATAAAGAAGTTCCTTTGAAAGCAATGATTGCTTCTGAGGAACTACAAGAAATACATTTCTAAAATCACTTCCTTGCGATTTGTGAACTGTGATTGCGTATGCTAAGTCAAAATTTTCTTCATCATCAACATAAGCCATTGGCTTATCGGAATCTCTGAAATAATAATTTCTTTCATCATAGTTAATTCGCTTTCCTTCTTTGACAAAAGATTTGGCTTTTACTGTTACCACACCTGTTGAACCGTTGGATAATTTTAATTTTCTGTATTCGCCTTTGCCTGAATACCAGTTGGACAAACGAATGATTTTATCTGCATGATGGAAAAACTTATCAATCTTTTCATTTTCATTTTTCTTTCTGAATTTTCCCTGCACATGTTTATTCAATCCAAGTGTTCCGAAGTATCCAGTTCGGTATGGTGTTAACAATTGAAGATTTTCAATCTCCAATGTTTCTCTGAATTTAAAATCTTGATTGTTTACATAACCGTTTTCATACAAACCAAACAAAGCATTTAATTTTTGAAAATCGGTTTGTGGTTCTTTGGTTTTTTCTAAATCCAATTTGAATACATCTTCCAAAGCAGATTCCATTTTCGTGTTCAGTTCAGCTTTGTTTTTCCACTTGTAAACAAAAAGTCCTTTGCTTTTTTCTCCTTCTCCACTTGATATTATGTTGAACGCTTCTTCGTAACATCTTGTCTTGTCAGTAAAAGCATCAGCAAGTTTCAAAATGTTTTCATCGTTCTCTTGTCTGCAATTGGATTTCAAGTTTATGTAATGTGCTTCAAGCAATTTGTCTGAACTTTGAATGTGTTGAATCACATCATGGAATGGTTTGCCAAAACCAATAGGGGGCAATTGGTTTTCATCTCCAACAAAAATTACACGCTTCGGATATTTGTCTGTGAACTTTATGATTGATAAAAGGATTGTCAATTTGTTCAAGTCAAGCATTGAAGATTCGTCAACAATTAAATTTTCAACTGTGAGTTTATCATCTTCGTCTATCTCTAAAGTGCCAGCCCAATCCTCATAGCACCAACCAAACTTTTTTTCAAAAATAAATTTGTCAATCGTCTTAGCTTCAATGTCAGTAAGCGAAGTGTATTTCTTTATGTTTTCAGTGAGGCGTAAAGCTGCTTTGCCTGTTGGTGCAAGCACCAACACATCTTCACCTATGTTGTAAAGGTGTTCAATGATTTTACTTGTCTCATAAGTTTTACCTGCTCCTGGTTTCCCTGTCAGCAAGTAGAATGAATTACCAAAAATGTTTTTGTAAAGTTGTTTTCTTTCAGATGTGAAAAGCTCTTTCTGCTCCTTGGTTTTTACAATGTCTTTAAGTTCTGTCAAACTGTGCTTGATGTGAGCATCAATGTCAACTTGTTTTTTAGGTGTATTTTTTTTGACTGTCAGTTTGGTAATGAGTTTTTCAATCATCTCCTCTGACTTTTTTACAACTTGCAAATACAGGTATTTATTTTCAGCGGTTTCCTTGATGAAAAGCTTTTGAATGAAATGATTTCGGTAATCATCTTCTAATTTCAAAAGTGCATCATCGTCCAGTTTGATTTCATTTTTGTAAATCAAAGGATGCTCATATAAATCTTTGAGAATTGAATCTACAGAATCATAGCAGTGTCCGCTGCTTCCGATTTGCTTTAAATAGTTTATTACAACGGAACGGACTCTCTCGGGACTGTCTTCAACTAAGTTTTGAAGATTGCGATGGCGGTCAACATATTTTCTGTCGGGAATCATTCCCATATCAATTTTGAAAACATCTATTGGCTCATCTTGCATGTTGGGAATATCCAAATCATCTTCCTCGCTTTGATACTCCTCATAAAGTGAGTAAGGGTTTGTTTCAATTTCTTTAAGCAACTCTTTGTCAGCAATAATTTTTTTAACTTGGTTTTCGGTTAAGACAAACAAAGAGAGTTTTGCAAATGAGAGATAATGTTTCTTGAAAATTCTATTGTTACTTAACTCCAATAATTCATCTTCGTATTCACTGGATTCTTTAGGAATATTTTCATCCAAAACATCTTTAAAAAAATTTGTCAAGTCATATTTGTTGTTGAATAGAGGTTTGATTGAATCTGTGATTGCATTTGCGACTTGCAAATCTTGAACTAAGTTGTTTAAAACAAAATTCAGTGAAGGATATGTTCCTCTTTTCTTCCAAACTTTTTCAATCAAGTTGTTGATTCGTTTTTCTTCTTCCTTTAAATCGGATTTTAAAACTTGCTGATTGTGTTCTTGTGCTTTCTTTATTGACTTGCGAAGTTTATAAAGCAAATACAAACATTTATCATCATCCATGTCCATGCTCACATACTTGAACCCACGAATGAGAGAATCTTCTTCAATAATTACTTTGATGTCTTGAAGCAGTTGCTCACTGCCAGCATTTTTTTCTACATACTTTATGTATTCACGATAAGGAAGTAGAACAGCCGTATTTGGGTCATGGCTAAATTGTAGCATCCAATTCATAGTTGGAAAGTTTGACATTACCACACTCGCACTTTTTGCATTTTCAAGTTCTTCCTCTGTAAATGGAAAATGTTTTGGTTTTGGTAACTCACTTATTTCAGAACAGCCCAGCAATAAATATTTCATGTCGTCAGCTGAAACAGGATTGTCATAGTTTGCATAGAAAAAAATAATTGATTCTTTCGGCTTAAACTTGTTTATGTAGTTGTCAATTCTCTCGTTTAAGTCAGGCCAATAATTTCCGTGAATTTTCTTTTTCGCTTCATCATGGACAAACGAAAGTTTAAATGGCCAAGTGATAACAGAATTCTTTTTCATCACATCCTTTATCACATACTGAACCCAACTGAAAGCATGATGGTGTTCAACTGGAAATTCTTGGTCGCTAAAAGCATTGATGCTCCAATAGCAAGGTGGAACACTTGATGGGTCAAAATTTCCTTTTACATATTGCTCTTTTAAACCTTGCTCAATTGGTGTATTTTTTTTCTTTTCTATTCTGCCTGAAAGCAGAGAGTGTGCACCTGTGCAATAAGTATTGCCTTCTGGATTACAACATACCTTGCCATTCCAGTTGTTGTCGTGCCAAGCCATTCTTACTGATAAGTGCATAATATTTATAGATTTTTAAGTGAAAACAAAAGTATGATTCTATATCGTGAATTTCTTAAAGCGTTGGAGAAAAACACTCTTTCATTTTTTTCTGCGTTGGGTTCGTGGGTAGGGGAAAAAATGAAAGTGTGTTTTGTGGGTTGGCAAAAAATTGAATTAAAAAATTTGTGCTTTGGCAAAAAAAATTAAAAACGAAGCGTTGGCTGGTCGGTTTGGTGGTCAGTCGGTTTGTTATGGTGTCCAAAATTGTTCGTTTCATGTCTGTCAGTTTAATGTTAGCACGGTCGTCATAGGGTTTCCGGTAACGTTTTCGGGCTTGGCGAAGGTGGCGATTTTCACCACAAATGTTGATACGAAGCACAACTGTTTGATTAACCACAAATGTGTCTGCGGAGCACTGAACCGCCACTTTTGCCAAACCCGTGTTAGCGGTTCGTTGTTCTTCTGTCCACATTATGCTTCCAACAATTTTTTAAGTCCGTCCATAACATATCCCCAATTTGTCGCTGAATGGTCATGGGTTTCTTGTGTCTTGAAACCTTCTTGAATGATTGTAAATGTTGTTTCGTTATTGTCTGGCGTTAACTCATATCTAATTACTAAATAGTTTTCGGGAATGTCCTCTGTGCCCGAAAATGAACTCCAATAATTATAGAGAATGAATTTTTCTTTTTCAATGTCAAGTATGTTGCCTTTGTCTTGGTATGCTTTGCCGTCATAAACGCCTTTGTAAAGAATTGTGCTGCCTTTTTTCCAGTCTGTTATACATTCTGTTCCGAAGAAATATATTTTGATTAGGATGGGATTTGTCAATGCGTCCCAGACTTTTGAAACCGGCGCGTTGATAGTGATTGATTTGTTTAATGTCAGTTCTTGTGTCATATTTAATGTTTACGTTATTACTTGTTTTTTTTCGTCCATTTGATTGTTGCTGTGTCGTCTGCTACAATGACCGCTAACGTTTTGCAGCTACAAGAAGTTGGCGATTTTTACCACAAATGTTCATGCGAAGAACGAATGTTTGTGCCACCACAAAACTGTCATACGAAGCACTGAACCGCCAATTTCTTGTAGGTGCTGTTATGGGCTGGTTTTATAGTACTAAAAGCTTCTTCCTTAAAATATCAAACTCTTCTTTTGAAATAATAACTTTCTCAAATAATGTTGAGTGTTTTAATAATTTATAGGCACTTGCAAACTGAAATAGATTGGTTTAATATAAATTTGTTATATTAAATAAATCAACTTGTTTTCTGTATATATTTTTCTTTTAATTTTTTAGAGATAATATCGATAGCTTTTTCGCTAGCTTTATTTGTTAAAAAATCGGGTAGACCTAATTCATCTACTTCTGGTTTTAAAAACTCTTCATATGCATCTTTTGACATATCAGACACGTGCTTTTCTAATTCTTCGCCGTGCAATTCAGCTTTTGAATTATCAACTTTAACTCGATTTACCACTTCTAATGCTCTGTTAGAAATATAAGCCATTTTTAAAGAAACGCCTAAGACTGGAACCCACCCTAATAAACTAATAAAAAATTTCATCATAATTTTCATTTAAATTCCCCTACTCTTATGGATTTTCAGATTACTCCCCGTTATTTTAAGTGGGTTCTGGTCTCCACTTTTTATTTATAAATATAATAATTTATAATGAATATTTGAATATTTTCTTAAAACTTGCCCATAACGTTTTGCGGCTTGGCGTAGTGGCGGTATTTTACCACAAAAGTTCATACGAAGCACACACTTCAAATATAGCACAAATGTTTATACGAAGAACGTCACCCGCCATTACGCCAAACCGCTGTTAGCGGTTCGTTGTTTTTTCGTCATTCAGTTTTTCCCTTGAATGTCATATAAATTGCCATCGCATGTCCGTGTCCCAATTCAAACTCGGCTTTAAGCCAATTTGTAATTTCGGTTGCTTTAACTGCTTTTACTAGTTCACCCTTTTTCAAAAACCCTTTTTTCTCTGCAAGTTTTTTGAAGTCGTCAGGTGTTTTCCCTGTTATCTTTTTGATGTTGTCTATGTATGCTTGAAATGACATAATGTTTAGCTTTTTAATTTTACAATAGTTAAGACAATTGTTGCAGTTAAGATTGGATAAGCCAAATAACAAAGCACCAAAAGTCTATTAGCCCAGCCGTTGATACCAATTACACCCTTTGGTAATTCTGTGATTGGTGGTAAATCTGGTCCAAATGCAACACCCGCAGACTTTAGACCCGAAAAAAATAGAAACATCGAGCCAGCCATTAATATTAAACTAATCCAAATTGAGTGTGTAGAGATTAAAAGTAAAGAACTATTATTTTGCCATTCTACGTTTTTCAGCAGATGATAGGTAATTATCAATGCTGCAATTGGTAAAAACGGAACACCTATACCAAATGAAAGTCCGTGCAGTTTATGTTGAACATCAAATAACCCACCCATAATTGCCCCAATTCCAGATACAAACAATAAGATTACGCCAAACTTTGCCCATCCAGTAGTAACAACATTCCACAGCATAAATCCTGATGATATAGAACATAAACCCCAACAAAGGAAGAAAATAGTAATTAGCCATTTATAATTTCCTAAAGCGTATTCGCTTACCATTCTGAAACTCGGTTTAAATTCATTGCTTACAAAATGTAATGTAATAAGGCATAAAATGGATATGATACCGAAAGCAATTGTGCCGTTTGCTAATAAGGTTGTTGTTTTCATCACATTATTTTTTTAAGTGTTGTAATAATATTTCTAAGTCGTTTAATGTCATTGTGAAACCTTCCTTGAAACCCATTTGTATTATATGTTCAAGGTCAGTAAGCGTTTTATGTTTCACTGTAATTTTTACAGTTGTGGTTCCGCTGTATTCACTAAAATTTAAGTCCCAGTCTGCACTTGGTAATTCAGAATTTAGTTTTTCATCTTTGTCGGCAAATGCGTCCACATATTTAAAATTGGTTTTTGGATTGATTGATATATAGTCTTGTATACTCCAGTGTTCTTGGCCTTCAGGGCTGACCATTGCATAAAATCTTCTGCCACCCACTTTGAAGTCCATAAATTTTGTTTTCGATGTCCAAGGTTTAGGTGCCCACCATTGGTCAAGAATTTCTTGTTTAGTAAATGCGTCCCAAACCAACGATTTGTCGGCTTCAAATTCTCGTTCTACAAATACTGTATTATTAGATTTGTCAACGGTAAAATCAAATATCAAACTGTTTTTCATTTCTTATTTTTTTTGAGGGTTAATAATACGTTGTCTAATTGGTCAAATCGGTTTTCCCAAATCTTTTTAAATTGCTCTAACCACTTATCAATCTCTTTCATTTTTTTAATTTCAAGTGAGTAGTAAATTTCTCTGCCCTGTTGTTCTTGTTTTACTAATTCACATTCAGTAAGCATTTGAATATGCTTAGAAACAGCTTGTCTACTTGTGTGAAATTCTTCTGCAATTGCATTAGGTGTCATAGCCTGTGATGCTAGCAAAAGCAAAATTGCTCTTCGTGTTGGGTCGGCTAATGCCTGAAATACATCTCTTCTCATTTTTTGAATGTCCTGTTATGCAATAATTCGGTTGCAAATATATGTGCAATAAATTGATTGCGCAAATTTATTTTCACTTATTTTTGTCGGGGTAAAATGTCGGGATGTTTATTGGTGGTTCCGGGTCGTCCTACAATGACCACTAACGTTTTGCGGCTTGGCGAAGGTGGCGATTTTACCACTGAACTTTCATACGAAGCACACACTTCAAATTTACAAAAAAACTGTCATACGAAGCACTGAACCGCCACTTTTGCCAAACCGCTGTTATCAGCTGCCCTTCTGTCCGTCCGAAGTGCTGTCGTGTCAAGTTTGCACGGAACTGTTGCACTGTCCCTGTGCGTTTGCTTGCACTCACATTTGCTTTTTTTTGTTAGTCGGTGCTATGGCAAAAAAGCAAATGTGAGTGCAAAAGCGTTGGCATTAGTAGTGGTGTCCTTTGAGTTAGCATAATATTATTCCTCTGTATTTTTCATTGTCATTAACAAGGTATAAGCTCCTTTAGTTACAAATGTTTTTTTGGTCATATCTGCATTGTCTGGGAAAGTAATTTGAGTAAAACCGTTTTCGGTGTTTTGTGTGGTTACTTCCTGCATAGCATATTTATTTTTGTCGGTTTGTGTAAAAACATATTGCTTTCCTTCAAAGCGAACTAAGCCGTCATTTGGAATTACAAAAGCATTGTTGGTTGAAACTTCAACTTCCGCATTCATATACATTCCAGGGATTAGCGTTTTGTCATATTGCTCAAAGTGGCAGTGAACAATTACGGCTCTTTCGGGTGAAATGTCTTTGCCAATAAGGATAATTTCGCAATTGTATTTTTTGCTAGATTTATTATTGTTGTAAGCAACAATTTTTTGTCCGATAAAAAGTTTGTCTAGATCCTTTTCAAAAACGGTTAAAGCTAAATGAATGTCGGCAGGGTTTACCAGTTCAAACAAAACATCGGTCGGGCTTGCGTATTTGCCAATGTTCATTTTTATGGTGGAAACAAAACCGTCTATTGGCGAATAAATATTGATGCTTCGTGAAATTGTGTTTTCATTTAAATTGTCAGGATTGATGCTTATTAGTTTTAGTTTCTCTGACAAAGATTTTATCAATACTTTTTGTGAAAGGTATTCGGCTTGAGCATTCTCAAAAACCTTGTCGCTACTGGCTTTGCTTTCGTTTAATTCTTTTTGTCGCTGAAATTCTTTTTCTAAAGAACTGAAATGTGCTTTGGCTGTGAGGTAATCTTGTTGCAACTGTATGTATTGTTGGTCTTCCATTACTGCAATTACTTCACCTTTGCTAATGTGCATACCTTCCAATAGTTTGGTTGATTTGAGATAACCACCAAGCGGAACGCTAACAGAAACCATATTTTGAGGTGGCACATCAATTTTTCCGTTCACTTTCAGCAAGGACGAAATTGCTTTTTGTTCAATTTTCCCTGTTTCAATTTTAGAGTTCTTTAATTGTGCATCGGTAAGTTCAACTACGTTTTCAGTTGGTGCTTCTACTGTTGCTTCTTTTTCGGATTGCTTGTTTCCGCAAGATGTGAGGATTGCAAACGCTAATGATATGATGAATATATTTTTCATTTTATTTAGATGTTAAGTAATTGAGTTGAATAATGGATTGGTTAAGGTCTTTTATTGCATCGGTGTAATTGCTCTGAATACTGACAGCGTTGTTAATTAGCATTGTCCATTCCAAATAATTTATGCCTCCATTCGCAAATTGTTGGTTGGCAGTTTTGGTTATCGTGTTTGCATTTTGCAAAGCGGTTTCTTCAAAATACTTTACTGTTTGCAATTGAGTTTGATACTGTTTAAATGCTGATTGATATTCAGCATTCAACGTTTGTAAACCAATTTGATAATTATTTTCGCTTATCAATTCGAGGGTTCTGCTTGAATTTATTTTTGCTTTTTGCGAACCAAAAAACAAAGGAATTCCAACGCCAAACTGAATGGAACTGAACCTGTATGAATTCGGGTAATAAACATTATCTGGTCCCAAACCTACGATGCTCGTGTTGTTGTAACCTATATGTAAATCGGGTAGCAGTTTTGATTTTTGTAACTGTGTGTTGACTAATGAAATTTGTTTTTGCTGTTGCAAAACTTTTAGCTGCGGATGGTTGCTGATTGCTGATGTGTCAAGCGTTATAGTGAAAACCAGTTTAGGATTTTCTGCTTTAGGTGTGAAAATGATTTGTGTATTCAGCAATAATTGAAATTGCAGTTGCAAAATTTCAATGTCGTTCTTCAACTGGTTTAGTTGAATTGAAATTTGTCCTCGTTGTGTTTCGGCAGTTGCTTTTTCTAAGACATTGGTTTCGCCTTTGGCGAAACGCAAGGTTGCCTTTTCTAAAAACGAAGCATACACACTGTCGTTTGCCAAAAGAATTTTTCTTTTCTCACTTAAATAAATCAGCAAATAAAAAACTTCACTAACTTGCTTTTTGAGCTCTGCTTCTTTTACTGCAATGTTCAACATACAGCTTTTATAAGTTTCGTTTTGCAGTGATTTTTGTTTGGCATAAACTGTCGGAAAACTTATTGACTGTCCAATTCCAAACTTGGTGTCTTTGTAAATGGAATTGATTTGTCCGTATTCGCCTGTGAGATTTGTTTGCGGAATGTCAACGGCTGCGGCTTTCAGTTTCTTCTGATATTCTGCATTCAGGATTTCATTCTTTACTGTGAAGTTATTTTTTAAAGCTGTGTCAATTGCACTTTGTAAATTGATTGATTGTTGTGCATTTGCATTTTGAAAAGAAAAAACTGTGAGCAATAAAATTGTTGCAATAGTTGTACTGTTTCCGTTTGTTGATTTTTTATTTCCAATTTTTTCAAACAAAATGTAAAGAACTGGTAAAACAAAAAGCGTAAGTAATGTTGCAAGCAATAAGCCCCCAATCACAACAGTTGCCAAAGGTCTTTGCACTTCTCCCCCCGCACCGTTACTCAATGCCATTGGTAAGAAACCAAGTGAAGCAACAAAGGCAGTCATTAAAACAGGTCTTAAGCGATGCTTTGTGCCTTGTAAAACAATTTGTTTCAGGTCGGTTTCTCCATCTTTTTTAATGCGATTGTATTCCGATATTAAAACAATTCCATTTAATACCGCTACACCAAACAAGGCAATAAAACCAATACCAGCACTTATGCTGAAAGGCATACCACGAAGGTCTAAAAATAAAATTCCGCCAATAGCTGAAAGCGGAATTGCAGAATAAATAAGCAAACCGTGTTTAACTGAATTGAAAGCGAAATAGAGTAATAGAAAAATAAGTAACAAGGAAATTGGGACGGCAAGCGACAAACGTTTTTTTGCTGCTACTAAATTTTCAAAAGCACCACCGTAAGTAACATAATAGCCACTTGGAAATTTTATTTGCTTTTCAATTTGTATTTGCAAATCTTTTACAATACTCTGAACATCTCTGCCACGAACATTAAAACCTACAATAATTCTACGCTTGGCATCTTCTCGCTGTATTTGATTTACACTTTCCTGAATGGTAACATCAGCCACCAGATACAAAGGTATTTGTGACCCCTGCGGTTTAGGAATTAAAAGATTTTGAACATCTTCTAAATTTTGTCGCTGCTCATCGGCAAGGCGAACCACCAAATCAAAACGCTTTTCATCTTCATATACCAATCCGCTACTTTGCCCTGCAAATGCAGTATTTACCACTTTGTTTATGTCCTGAATATTCAAGCCGTATTGAGCAATTTGATTTCGTTTGTAAGTGATTATGAGTTGCGGAAGTCCGTCAATCGGTTCTACATAAATATCTTCTGCTCCATCAATTTTTTTGGCAACATCACCCAATAGTTTGGAGTATTTGGAAAGTGTATCTAAATTTTCGCCAAATATTTTGCAAACTACATCTTGCTTTGCACCTGTCATTAATTCATTAAATCGCATAGCAACAGGATATTGAAAACTGAAAGTAACTCCGGGAACATCTTTTAATGCTTCACTCATTTTCTCTGATAGCTCATCCCAAGTTTCTGCCGATGTCCATTCTGATTTATCTTTTAAAATTATCATAATGTCGGCAGCATCGGTAGGCATAGGGTCTGTTGGTATTTCACCGCTTCCTACTTTCCCGATTACTTTTTCTACTTCAGGAAATTTATTTTTTAATATGTGTGCAGCTTTCATACAAGCTTCTACTGTGGTGTTGAGATTACTGCTTGGAAGCACTCTTGTTTCAACCGCATAATCACCTTCGGGTAATTCTGGAATAAATTCGCCCCCAAGTTTAGAGAGAATGAATAATGAAACGGCAAACAAAACCACCACAAAACCAATCACTATTTTAGGAATGGCTAAAACTTTGTTGAGATATTTTTGATGTATTCGTTCCAAAACTTCCATCATTCTATCCGAAATGTTTTTTTTGTGCGAAATCTTTTTGCTGAGGAACAAAGCACTCATCATTGGAATGTAGGTAAGCGAAAGTATAAACGCTCCCAATAAAGCAAAGGCAACCGTTTGAGCCATTGGCTTAAACATTTTCCCTTCAATTCCTTCCAAAGTAAAAATGGGTAAATACACCGCAAGGATTATCAACTCACCAAACACGGCTGCGTTTCTCATTCGGGTGGAAGTGTTGTAAACAATATCGTCCATTTGTAGTTGAGAAATTTTTTGTTGACTTGAAATGTGTATCTGAAACATACAGGCTTCTACTATAATTACTGCTCCGTCTACTATTAAACCAAAGTCCAAAGCCCCCAAACTCATTAGGTTTCCACTTACACCAAACATATTCATCATAATGACGGCAAACAACATTGACAAAGGAATTACAGAGGCAACAATTACACCTGCTCTTAAATTTCCAAGAAATAAAACAAGAATAAGAATTACTATTAAAGCACCTTCTAACAAGTTCTTTGAAACTGTGCCTATGGCACTGTTTACCATTTTTGTTCTATCAAGAAAGGGTTCTAATTCTACACCTTCTGGTAAAGTTTTTCTAATCTGAATAATTTTTTCTTTTACATCTTCTATTACTCTGCTACTGTTGTCGCCTTTCAACATCATTACTACCGCTCCTGCAACTTCACCTTCATCATTATAAGTAATTGCACCATATCGGATGGCATTGCCAATACGAACTTCTGCAACATCATTTATTAAAAGTGGTGTTCCGTTAGCAGTATTTTTTACTACAATGTTTTTTATATCGTCAATGTTTCCAATCAAACCTTCGGCACGGATATACAAAACCGTTGATCCTTTTTCAATGTATGCACCGCCTGCGTTTTCGTTGTTTTTTTCCAAAGCTGTAAAAACATCATTAATAGTAATGTTGAATGATTTTAGATTATTTGGACTGATGGCTATTTCGTATTGTTTAACTTTTCCGCCAAAACTGCTTACATCGGCTACGCCTTTCACACCAATCAATTGTCTGCGAACAATCCAATCCTGAATAGTCCTCAATTCTGTTGCGTTGTATTTGGCTTCGTAACCGTGTTTGGGTTTTAAAATATATTGATATATTTCGCCCAACCCTGTTGTAACGGGACCTAATTCAGGTGAACCAATTCCTTTAGGGATTTGCTCTTGTGCTATTTTTAATCGTTCCGTTACTTGTTGCCTTGCCCAATAAATATCTACATCATCGTCAAAAACAATAGTGATTAACGAAAGTCCGAACCGTGAAAAGCTGCGAATTTCTTTCAGCCCAGGGATATTGCTATTGGCTTGTTCAATAGGAAAAGTGATGAGCCGTTCAATATCGGGTGCTCCCAATGAAGGTGCGGAAGTAATTACCTGCACTTGATTGTCGGTTATATCAGGCACGGCATCAATAGGCAGCTTTGTGATTTGGTAACTTCCGTAACCAATTAGGGTCAAAATAAAAAGCCCTATGATGAGTTTGTTCTTTATAGAGAACGCAATAATTTTATTGAGCATAATTTTACAATTAATGAAATGAATGAAAGTTTGCGGTGCGTCAGCACCGTAAACAGTTTTGGTTGTGTCCGCTTTGCGGACACTTCATAAATTCATTAACTGATTTTTGGCGGTTGCCAAATATTACTGACGACAGCGGAAGAATAAAATGCTCCGTTGTAAATTGGAGAAATTTTGTCGTAAAAAGCGGTTGGTCGTGGAATAGAAAATTGGATAGGATTTACAAAAGCTAATGAAATATGAGCCGTTGCACAATCCGTTGTCTTAAAAGGTAAATTGTCGTGGTCGTGGTGGTCGTTGTCCGAATGATTTTGGTGGTCGGAATAGTGTTCGTTTAAAAAGTCCGCAAATGTTTCATCTGGTTCTTGGTTGTGATGCTCAAGAAAGTGATGAATTAAGACTGGTAACCTCAATAACTGATGCAGTTCTGTGTTAGCACCCAGAAAGACAAAGAGAAACGATATTGCGATTATTTTTTTCAACGGGTCAAATATACGGTAAAAAACTGTCGGTTTGGCAGAATGTTGTCGGTGGTGTGGTGCGGTTGGGCAAAATTAAATGTGCTGCAAAAGCGTTGGCTTGTGTGTCGGCTTGCAGCTCTTTTAATTTTGCGAAGGGATAGCCAAACGGCTTTGCCGAAAATTGCATTGTCGGTTGGGTTATTTCTGTCGGTTAGTGGTCGCACGGTCGGTTGTTAGGGTTGCTGATAACATCTCGCTAAACGCTATAATAGCGTATACATGCTATTTTTCGTCCTGTATACGCTATTATAGCGTTTATTTTGTAATTAGGTGAATAGGGTAATAGGGCAAAAAAACTAAATTTCGTGTTATTTCCATCATACATTTTCAGCTAATATTAATAATTAAACCTAATAATTTTCCCTTTAGCAAATATATCATTAATATTTAAAATTGCAAGAGGAATATGAATTAAAAAATATTCAATTTATCCAATGGACTTTTTATCTGATCAAAGCCTTTTGTTGTAATATGTGTATAAATTTCAGTAGTCTTACTGCTCGAATGCCCCAGCAAACTTTGTATGTATCGTAAGTCCGTTCCACCTTCCAGCAGATGGGTTGCAAAGCTATGGCGCAAGGAGTGTACGCTAACTTTTTTAATTATTCCGGCTTTTTTTACAGAAGCCTGCATAATTAATTGAATGGTTCTTTTTGAATACTGAACGCCTCCTACACCTTCAAATAGCCATATTTTAGGATTATAGTCATTAATGTATTTTTTTAATACCACCAATAAATTAGTTGACAAAATGGAATATCTGTCTTTATTTCCCTTTGCTTGTTCAACCCTTATTTGCATTCTTCCACTATCTATATCTTTCAGTTTCACGTTTGTTAATTCACTTAATCGCAATCCTGCAGAATAGCAAAGCATTAATATTGTTTTATGCTTAATGTTAATGGTAACATTCAATAATTCAGTAATTTCTTTTTCATTTAAAACCGTTGGTAATGTTTTTTCCTCTCTTGGTCTATCCACCAAATATATTTTTCGTTGTCCACCCAATACACGTTCATAATAAAACTTAACAGCATTTATGGCTTGGTTTTGATAGGAGGAAGACACTTTCCTTTCAATTACCAGATACCTTAAAAAGTCTGTAATCATTGATTCGCCAATATCTTGTGTTTCAATGGCGTTATAGTGATTAATAAATTCTTCAAATAATCCAGTATACGTTTTTATAGTATTTGCGCTGTATCTTAGCTCTTTTAATTTAAATATGTACTCATCCGGACAAGATTTATAGTTAGGTATATCAAATTTTGAAACACGCGATATTATTGATTCTCCTTTCGCTTCTTCTTCATAAAGGATATTCAATTTCAGAACCGCTGCAAGAACTTTAATTTCGTTGAAAAATTTTTCGGCAAAAGGGATGTTCCACGATTTTTGTTGCTGATCCCAAGTACAATAAGGCATTGTTTTTATTGTTTTGGTAAGCTCTTTATTGCATCCAAATATCAGCTTTAAACGTCCCCCACCAGTTTTAATAATTAACAAATCATTTTTGCCAATAATCCTTCGTTCTCCGATATTAATGGGAATCTCAGGTTGATCTTGAATCACTAGTTCGGTGATTCGATCGTTGAAATATTTTTTTAGTAAATCTAAATTTCTCGAATAATTTGGAACTATCCAGCACCACTTTTTTTTATCCCAGCGGCTATATCTTAAACTTAGTATAAACTGAGTGTCTAATTCATTTTTCGGTATTTTAACTGCAATATTTTTTCCACAAACCAATATAAAAACAGCTGTATGTTTTAAATTATGTGATTTTTTATGGCCATGTTGTTTTATAGCTGTTGCTGTTTCTGTTTGCAGGTCGGGTTTATCAATAATTGCAAAAACAAATGGAGATTCCGGCGTATTTTTTTTTATGTATTCTACTTCCGGAAATATAACCCTTAACATCTCAAATGCAGTTTTAGAATAGGGTATGTGCCAAGAGTTTTTACTTTCACTCCATTTTGCATCCGGTATTTGTCTTATTTTTTGTACGTTTTGCCGATCGAAAGGGAAATCAACTTTAATTCGATATTCATTCCTGTGGCTTATTTTAGAGGCTTTCATGATATTTTAAATTAAAATAGACGTAAAAATTTTTAATTATTGCACAAAGGACGACGAAGGGAAATCTGAAACAAAACATATTCGTATTTTTGTACGTTTAATGTTCGTTAAAAAAACGTTTAATTAACTAATAATAAATCAGGATATGGAAAAATGCAAAGAGTGTGATGTGAAATTAACAGGTAGGTTAGGGCAAAAATTTTGTTCGGTTTATTGTAAATCGGCCTTTCATTATAAAAATTACAAGGAAAACAAACCGAGCACTTATGTAAAAATTGATAGCCAACTAAAACATAACCGAAGAATTTTAAAATCATACAATGTATCCGGACAGTCACAAATAAAAAAAGATATTCTTCTCAAAGAAGGATTTGACTTCATCTATTTTACTCACATTTGGAAGGCGAAAAATGGAAACATCTACCATTTTTGTTTTGAATTTGGCTATCGCGATTTAAATGATAATGGTAAATACATGCTTATAATGTGGCAGGATTATATGAACTAATTTTAAAAAATACCAGTAATTACAACTCATTTAAGCATTCAAGTATATAAAATAGGC
>Ga0209086_10000840_pt1 | contig 25409 bp, 19 predicted proteins | sample M_130207_XF_Meta_FD_187312 | JGI IMG/M metagenome (GOLD analysis project Ga0209086, IMG submission 187312) | Freshwater microbial communities from Lake Montjoie, Canada to study carbon cycling - M_130207_XF_MetaG (SPAdes) (version 2) | ecosystem: Environmental > Aquatic > Freshwater > Lake... | reverse complement strand
GAAGGCGGCAAAGGTGCCGAACATCTCCAGGGTGCTCTGCAGAATCCCCAACTGTCCGAAGCCCTCTTTTCCCAGCAGCCGCGCGAGGATCATGGAAGCCACCAACGCCAGCAGCCGCGAGACGCCCCCCGCCGCCAGACTCCAAAACGTCCCCCGGGCCAGCCGATGTCCAATCGGCGAAGCCCGGATCCGGTCCCTCAACCGGGTCAGCGCACCCGGCGCCAGACCGAGCAGCCAATCTTGCAGCGTGGTTTTTGAAATCACCTTGGATAACCGGTATGGGAAGCTTCGAGCTGGCGCAGCGGTTCTGACCATTTATGAAACGCACTTTTCAGGAACTGCGAAGGGAGCAGTCTTTTCCAGCCGGTTGCAGATCGGTGCTGTATCGCTCAATGAATCCCTCCACCGCACCTGACAGAATCAGCGGCAGTGCCCCTTCAATCTTGGATATGGGCCAATCCCACCAGGCCAACCTGAGGAGCGACTGAATGGCGGCCTCGCTAAAACGCAGACGGAGTTGACGGGCGGGATTGCCGGCCACGATGGCGTAGGGCGCGACATCCTTGCAGACCAGGCTTCCGGCCCCGACGACCGCGCCATCACCAATGGTCACCCCCGATAAAATCATCGCGTGCGAGCCGATCCAGACATCGTTGCCGATCGTCACATCGCCTTTGGTGGCGGGGTGGCCCTGAACGCCGCGAGCCGCATCGAACAAATAAACGAAGGGATAAGTGGAAATCCAATCCGTCCGGTGTTCTCCGCCGAGCAGTATTTTCACACCCTCGGCAAAGGAACAAAACTTGCCCACCGTCAACCGGGTCTCGCCGCCCCATTGATAGACCGCCGGTTTTCCATAGGTCCAATCCCCGATCTCATACCGGGCATAGTCACGGTCCTGGTTGGTGAACCGGGAAGCCGTGCCCCTCATGAACCAGTTTCGGAATGGGATCCATTTGAGCATATGAGGTTTTAAAAAAGAAGCCGACCGACGCCCCCAGAAATTTATTCCGATGAAAATGGATTGAGAATCCGGAACAAGAGGATTTCAACCGCAGGAGGGCACAACGGTCAGGGCGGGGAAATTATACGCAGCCCGCCGGGCGGGAGGAGATAGTCCAGGATTGCCAGGCTTTGCAGCTGGACACTGGATTCCCGCCCCCGGACGTACACCTGATGCACGCCCGCCGTAAGCGTGAATATTTTAGGCACATATTGATTCGCATCAAAGGTGCCCGCACCCCGCCAGCTCACGACCTGCTGCTTGAATCCGGCCGTGACCGGAATATCCCAGATCATCGCCGGGCTCTGCGGCTCCGCGTCCAGGTTCACGAAGAAAGAATTATTGGCATCGGCAGGCGCATTCACCAGCGCCTGGACGAGATAATTGCCAGCGTTGGTCAGGGTGAAACTAAAAACCGCCAGCCCGCCCAGGGCCGGATCGGTTGTCTCCACAAACTGACAGAGCGCGTCATTGGTCAACACAAAGGGGGCGGTGTAAGCCGTGGCACTGGCCGGCAAGATCAAGCCCCCGGCGACCACCGGCGGCAAAAGCACTCCCACCGCGAGAGACGACTCGGCTGATAGATAGCCGTTGTTCACGCGCAGCCGCAAAAGATTGGTATGACCCGACATGGCGGCGGTGTAGTTAAAACGGATGCTGCTCACGGTGCCGGCCCCCGCCTGCACCAGGGTCTCCAGCCCGCCATCCAGCATGGAAAGCCATTGCCAGGTCAGCGGAAGACCGTTGGGATCGGAAGCCGAGCCGGAATAGGTGGACACCGAACCCGTAAAAACCTGCAGTCCGGGTGTGACGGGGTCCGCATCGGCCTCTGTCTGAATAATGGCGGACACCGCCGGCGGCGCCACGGCGGCTCCTGTCAGCGTCCCGCTCAATCCCGATCCCCCGCTGAAGCTGATCATCCGGGTGTTGGTCCCCGCCACCGTCGGGCTGAACCGGACCGTGACACGGTTGGTCTGGCCCACTGCCAGACTGTAAGTACCACCGGAGACGATGGTAAAGGGATCGCCCACACTCGCAGCGCCCACTAAAATGCCCCCGTCTGCGTTGGTGACCGTGAAGGTGCGCTCGGCCGTAGCCCCCACGGCAATTACCCCAAAATCCTGTCCCGCCGGACTCACCCCGAGGATCGGCACATAATAGCCCGAGCCGGTGACGGTGGCCGTGCCCCCCCCGCCGCCGGTGACGGTGACGGCGGCCGCGTTGGTGACGGCGGCCACCGGAGCGTACCGGACAGTGACGGCATTAGCCTGGCCCGCTGTCAGGCTATAGGTGCCGCTGGAGATAATAGAAAAAGGAGCCGCCACACTCGCGCCGCCAGTTAGTAAACCACCCCCCGAGTTGGAGACCGTGAATGTGCGATCCGCCGTGGCACCCACCGGATTGGAACTAAAATCCCGGCCAGACGGGGCAATTGCCAAAACGGGCACGCTATAACCCGACCCGCTGACAGCAGCCGTGGCACCCGCGCCACCAGTGAAGGTCACCATGGCTGTATTGGTCGTGGCAATCACCGGCGCATACCGGACAGTGATGGTATTAGTCTGGCCCGCTGCCAGGCTATAAGTGCCGCCGGAGATGATAGAAAATGGAGCTGCCACACTCGCACCGCCTGTCAACAGTCCCCGTCCTGAATTCATGACCAGAAAAATGCGATCCGCTGTGGCGCCAAGCAGATTCGATCCAAAATCCTGACTGGCCGGGGTGATCGCCATCACAGGCAGATCGGCACTCACGGGGGCCTCATACGCCCCGATGCTCCAGTTACCCGAGCCCGGACGGGCAACCCCGTCCAGATCGGTGGCGGGGATTCCCAGGGAAGAGAAGAGCGCGGTCAGGTTGGTGCCGGCGCCCAGCGCCACGGTGTCATTCGTGGATAAACGAAAATTGTTGCCGCCCGCCCGGTAGGTGTATGCGACAAAGGTGGGCAGCGCCTTTATCGTTCCGGCGGGCGTCCAGGTAATACCGCTCGGATTTTGAATATAAAGCGGATCATTCGTCGCATAATGCATCGAACTAGATCCGATGGCGACATTCTTGGCGGTAAAAACCAAGTTGGTGCTGAAATTTGTGTTCGCGTAGCCGCCGAATGCCATCCACGACGTTAAGGGACAATTCGAGACGGAAATATTGTTACAGACCACCCAGTTGGTCAGCGTCGGCCGGTTCGTATAAGGATAACCCATGGCCTGTTGCCAGGCCTGACCAATTCCGCCCACGAAATCTACGAGAGTGTTGTTCAACCAAAAAATGTTGCTGATGGCGTAGAGCGGGTCGATGTAGGCGCTCTCATAAATTTTAGCTGTATTGAAGGCGCCTCCCTGCCAGTTGGTGATGATTGCATTCAAATCATTGATAATAAGATTATTGGCGATGATAATATCATTAAGATAACCTTCATGGGGCGGCTGTTGCTCGAAGCAGGCGCCCGGCGGCGCGTGAACAATATTATTATAGATCTTGGAATAATTTCCTACCCCCTGAAACACATCCGGGTGCTGCATATCGTAAGCGATGGCAGGGGTCCAGATATTGGTCGAGAGCATATAGCGGAATTCGCAGTCATGAACCGTGATGGGCGAACCACAGGTAATGATATCAGGGCCCCCATAAAGGTTTCCGTAGGGAATCGAGTTCGTATTTCCGTTGATAGCGGAAACGAACAGGCAGTGATGCACCCGGCAGGAATCCCAGCCGCCCGTATTTTGAGACAAAATGCTGTGATCGCGCCGGGTGCCCAGAATGAATCCATGACGGATTTCCACATTTTCCGAGGAGGCCTGCACCTCAATTCCATTATCAGCATTGGTGATGCAAAAATACTCAAAAGTCACATTGTGTGTGTTGATGCCAATGACAGCCCCGGTGGTGCGCGATTTTGAAGAGAAAACGTTCCGAAAAAGAAAATGGGTGCTCCCATTAAAGTTGCCGGAGACCACCACATTGGACCCATTGCCCACAGAAAAAAGTGCTAGCCCGTAAAAATCTTGGCCCGCCCCGTCGAAGATGGCCACACCATTGTGGCCGACCTCCTGACCAATGGTGACGGTGGTCGTGCCGGTGTAGGGAACATCGCCCGCATTCAAAACACCGCCGATGCAAAACCATCCGCAGTTGGTGTAATAATACACCTGCGACGTCGTGCCGCCGGAGATATAAACCGTGTCACCCCCATGGACCGCATCGGCGCCAGCATTGATTCCGAAACACCCGTTTCTGAATTTCACGCTGGAAAAATTGGTCCAGGCATTTGCCCAGTTGGTGCCGTTGTTGGCCGAGGACGTCAGCGAGTTGTCCACATACCAGCTGGCACCCAAAGACACGACCAAAGTGGACAGCCCAAAAAAAATAAATAAAACAAATCGAAACAATTTCATAATTCATGAAAGACCCGACGATCCGAACCGAAAAGCACTTCGTATCCAAATACGGCGAAAGAAATCTTACCATCTCCGTCTGATGGTAAGATTCAGTAGTCGGCTGATCGGTGTAACTCCGAAGGACATGCATCAGGACCGTTCGCATGAGGGCCAAGAGGGTTGAAACGCCCCAGGGAGCTGCATCAACCCCAAAAGACCAGCAGATTTAATAAGGCATAAAAAAGTGGCATCCATAGATAATGCCCTTAAAATTTGTTCCCTGGCCTCGGCCCGTCGTCCCGCCCCCATCAAAATTTTTGCGTAGGAGCGTTTTTTGGAGGCGTGCGCGGCGGAAAAAGCGCGGGCCAGACGCCAATCTCCTTGCTGAGAATACTGCCTGCTCAGCAGTTCAAAAGAGTCGACCGACAATCCAACCCCTTTCAGGCGATCGGCAGACTGGGCTCCCTCCGTAATGCGATAAGCCACCAGCGGCTGCGAATCGTAAGCCACCGGCCCGAAGAGCGGGAATCGGTTACACAGGCAAAAGTCATCCGCGCCGCTGACCGAAGTGGCAAATGGTTCCGGCCCCATCCGTTCAAGCACTGCCCGGGGGATGCAGCAATAACTCATGGACGCAAAAGCCCCCGGACACCGATTGTAACGCCTGAGAAAATCCAGGGCATGGATCAATTCGACTGGCCTATTCCCGCCGACTGGTTCCTGATTCCAGCGAAAGTTCTCATATCCGCGAAAGTCAATATGCCCCGTAAAAAGGCCCGCAGCATCAGGATATTGCCCGGAAAGCTTGCATTGACGCTTTAAATATTCCGGATGCCAGAGGTCATCGTGATCCAAAAAAGCGATCAAATCGCCCGATGCCATTCGGCACAGTTCATTCCGGGCGGCGGCCACACCTCGATTTTCCTGTTGAAAGATCGCGACCCGCGGGCGGTAGGAATCCAGCACGGCAAGCGTATTGTCCACGCTGCCATCGTCCATAATCAGTATCTCTACCGGATCAATGGATTGTTGAAGGACAGATTCAATCGTATGAACAATGGTGGAGCGTGAATTGAATGTCGGAATAAGAACACTGACTTTCATAAAAACTTTTTATCGCCTTTTAAAAGGAACACTTTTTTATCAAAGACGGGGAGCAACCACCTCAAACCTATCCAGACTGGCAACTGGTTTTTTAAGACTGATTCCAGAGAATCCATTTTGACAACCGTCTTTCGGAAACCCGGAGCAATTTGTAGATAAAAAAAAGAATTTTTGACACCTGCCGCGCACCCTGTCTATACGTGTGATCCACCAAAATTAAAATCGCGTGGGAACCCAGTCTTAACGAATTACCACGACACCGTAAAGAATCCTTACCACCAACACCGGCAACCTCGCGCTGCAAATGACCCCAGATCATGGCAGCCAACCCAGAACTTTTTGTACTTACCAACTCACGCCATTCATCCAGTCCCGTAATGCCTTCTGGATTATCCCTGAGCAGTTGGATTTTTATGAACGGCACATCGTGCCGTAATATTAAGTTTTTCCACAACGCGGTAGTGGTTGGATTAACCCCGCCCAACAAATAATTTATCGGACCAAGGTTTTGACGATAGTGTGCATGGACACAAAACTCCTCCCGTCGAAGCATCGCTGAAAACCCCAACTCCCCATTGATTATCACTTCCTCTTTTGACATCAATTGAAAATCCTGAGCCAAAAAAACTGTAAAGGCAGGATGCCGATAGACAGAGGGGCGAATGATGAGAAACCAACTTTGTAAATGAGTAGCGATTTCATGGCTTTCGACCATTCCGTAGACATCCGCATCGACATTGAGTAATTTTTCAACAACTTCTCGAAGCTCTCCAAGCGGACCAAAGACACTATCATTCGCCAGCAACAGTAACCCCCCAACCGAGCCCTGATGCTTGGCAAAACCAATTGCATGCGATGCAAAATCCAGACCCTTTCCCGGGCGAATCATCACATCCACTGTCAACCCGGACAGTTTTTCTTGCGCTGCAGACGACAGATGTGAATTTGACACCAGGACGGTTTTAAAGCCGCAATTCTGTAATGCAGCGAGATAAAACAAAACATGATCCGTAATTCCGCCTAATCGGTCGTAATGCGCAAACAGACAAAACCGTTCGTATTTTTGCATTTGAAGAGCAACAGTGGGTTATTTACAGCCCTAATAATTAGACAAACAATCTTTTCAGAGTCATTTCCCGGGGTTCTTGAGCCTGATGAATAGCCTTCTGGTATACTTCCAGTAATCGGATCCCGGCAGCCGTCCACGTTAGATTGGGCGCCAGGCGGAGCCCGTTGACGAGCAACCTCTCCAGCAGCGGCCGGTCTTCGTGCAACAGAGTGATGTGATGGGCCAAGGACTCCACGTCCCCGACGCGATGGACCAGCGCATTTTCCATGTGACGGCAGACCGCCCCGGACGCCTCAGAAACCAGCAACACGCAACCACTGGCTCGTGCCTCGGAGGTCACGAGAGCGCTTCCTTCCTCGAGGCTGGGCAGCATCAGAACATCGCTGCGGCGCAACAGCTCCGGCACATCGTTCCGGTGCCCCAGCATTTTAACGCTGGGATGGGCCAGCATGGGGGCGAGCTTCTGCCGATAAGACGGCAGGAATTCGCCGGCAATCAAAAAGGTCCCGTGTTGTGACGCCGGCGATTTCAACCAGGCTTCGAGAGCAAAGTGCAGCCCCTTGCGCACGGCGCAAACGCCCACTGAAATCAGGGTGAGACCACGTTTAGATTTCTGGGCCGACACATCCGGGAAAAACCGGTCTTCATCAAAGCCATAGATATGGCGCTGGAGCTTTTCCGGCGCGAAACCCCGGTCCAAAAAAGTTTTCAGGACAAAATTCGAAGGGCACAGCAGCCCATCCGCCAGCTGGTATTCCGCTTCCTCCCGGTCCAGAATAGCCTGGTCGTAGTGATGTTCATGGCCGGGAGGCAAAGCGACCCCGATGCGTTCGCACTCCCGCTGCACGACCGCGTAGGCGAATCGCGTGTGGGCGTTGGGCCGTTCCAATACAGTAGGAATACCCAGACGCCGCGCGGTCTTGAGGGTTTCCAAGGCCCCCATCGGCCACGTGTGAATGAGGTCAATCTGGCCGGCCATTTTTTCGATGCGGCGGGCGACGATCCAGTCATGCAGGCGCGCATACGCCATCCTGCCCATCAGCCGATTGGGGATACGGAATTTACCCCACGCCAGAGTGGGCAGCACTTGGATGCCGGCGGGCAGCGGACGCGAAATGGCTGCCGGAAAAACGGTGACTTCCGCCCCGGCTGCAGAGACTCCGGCCACCTGATGCCACGCGATGCCACAAATCCGATTCACTCCCATACGGAGCGGAAAGCTGTACAAGACTCGGAGCGGGGCCGGCGATAATCGGGCCGGAAGGTTTTTTCCAAAACCCGTCGTAACGTCCTGTTTGATGGTGTCCATTTTAGCCTTTCCCATTGTATGCCACAGAAGGTGTCCCCGCCTCACGCGGCAGATCATTCCCGGGAATTCCGGTGGATGTAGCAGCGGGCAATCCCAGACTGACAATTGCGTCATAGATTGGCTCCGGATCCGACAGCGGTTTCGCGGGCGTATGCCGGCGCCGGAGCAGATTCAGGAGCCGGACCCCATTCCACCACAGCATTGGCCAGCCGCTCCGGGTGATGACCGTGCAGGGCGTGGCGATGGGCAGCGTGTGGTTCCATTTGCGACGCAGGGCCAGATAACCCCTCCAAAATTGCCAGGGCAGCACTTTTCCAATGCGTGTATTGTGGATGCACCAGGCGGAGATAGCATAGCACTTGCGTCCCCGGCGACGGGCTTCCAAGCAAAGATCCGTCGCATACAGATGATAGCCGGGCAGTGATTCATCGAAACGGAGACCCGAAGATTTCCGCAAAATCAGGACGACCTCATCCAGCGAAGTGACTTCCAGTGCACCTTCAAAGGGGCGATTCCGGCCCTCCGGGATCAATTTCCCAGCTCCCTTCACCGGATGGTCATCGAACACCCCGCCCTGCCGGAGAGGCAGCCCGGTCCAATAAACATGTCCAGCACGAGCGCCGGAGAGAGTGACGCCCCATACCCCCAACACGCCCCAGGCCGGATCCTGCACTTCCAGTCCGGCGATGGCTTTTTTGACCGACTCAAACCAACCTTCCGGCAGATAGACGTCCTGATGGACAAAGACCACGAGGTCCGATATCACCCGACTGAGCGCGTTATTGTAAGCCGCTGCTGCGCTGGGATAGCCCCTCTGCAAAAAAAAATCGGTGGCGGATCGCGCGCCCGGGGATTTCAAGAGGCACGTCGCCAGCGTCCTTTCATTATTGACCGCGGATACGATGGACCATTGCATTATATATTATCCCGTGGACGCTTACGGACAGGTCAGGAATTCGCGCCGGTGCTAGCGATCTCCATTTTCCCTTCCCCCGTTGAGGGACTCACGCGTTCCCAGGCGGATTCGGGGATCTGCACTTTTGCGAAGCAGGGAAGCACCGCCAGCAGCCAGAACCAGAATACCTGGACCTGGTCGAAATACGACACAGAGACGAACGCGGCACAATGGGCTGCCAGGCAGACTCCGAAGGACCAGATCAGACGGCGGTCGAGGACCAGCTCGGTTTCGGCGCGCACCGCCCGACCCACCCTTTTGAAGCCGCACACAATGATGGCTACAAAAAAAGCCAGCCCCAAAAAACCGCCGCCGAGGCCTTGGGCGATGAATTCATTGGTGATATCCATCATCCTGGAATCCACGGTCAAAACCTGCCCGGAGGGCGCCCAATGGGCGGTGATGGACGTCCCCACAAGCCACCACTCGTTGAAATGATTGACGGCCTGATCGATCAAGTAGGAGCGGTGCCAGCCGCTCCCCCCAAACAGGTCGCTGATTTTGGAAATGAGGTACCACACCGGGGCCTTCATCACCAGGGCGAGCACGACCAGCATCAGAACTGCTCCCCGCCGAAACAGGCGCATATGGTCGCGCATCCGCCACATTCCCAGACCCACCAGACCTGCGAGCAGGCACAGGAACGGTCCGCTGGAGGCGGAGGCATAGGTGACGAACAAACACCCCAGAACACCCATGCCGGCACGCCACCTCTGAGCGCGACCCTGAAACCAAAGACCCACCATGAGCGGGAACATCGTTGCCGCAAAAGTGCCGGCAAGGATGGAGATGCGGAACGGGCCCTGACAGCGAACTTTTCCCTCGCGCAATTCGGAGAGGGGATTCACCCCCCCGAGAACGGAGAACATATTGTGCCCGGTCCGCCATTCCGGAATCATCAGGACAGCGAGCACGAGACAGGCCACCCCCAGGAAACGGAGATGGTCCACGACTTCGGCGGCGTCCCAGACGAGCCAGCGGATCAGGAAGAAAAGACCCAGCGCGTTATAGACCCCGCCCATGGCGCTGACAAACGCTTCTGCGAGGCCGTTTCGGATCAGGTTCATCAGGAACTCCGTGCCGACCCAGAGCAGAAAAAAAAGATCCACCGATGTCCATTGGACGGCCCGACTTTCCTGGCGCATGAGCACCCGGGCGAGTCCCACCAGGATGAGAATGCGGGAGAAGTAGAGGTGCAGCCCCATGAAAACAACCTGCTGACCCAAGGGCATGAAGATGGCAACCACCAAGAGGGCCTTGACGGCATTCTGCCGGGTGGACCCCAGAATCACCCCGCTTGCCACCAGAAGAAAGAGCAAGGCACCCAGACTGAGGCTGATGGTTTGCATGTCCTAAAATAAAGAAGCCGCCGACGACCGCCGACGCTCCGACGCTGATTTCCATTCGGGAACCGGGGCTCCCAGTGATTGCTGCCAGGGCTCACGCTGATCCATGAATTCTCGATGCCACAACTCAAGGCTCAACAGGGAGAAAATCTCCTTAGCCGGCATACCATCGCCGCCGCCCTGGCGGAGTGCTTTCTCCATCGACGCCTTGCGAAAATAGCCGCGACTGAGGGCGCGGGTGGAGAGCAGCACATCGTGGGCATAATCGCGCAGGTCGTGCTGCAGCCAGTGGCGCAGCGGGACGGGGAAGCCGGCTTTTTTGCGCTTTAAAACCGGCTCCGGGAGGCTGCCTGCAAAGGCATGCCTAAAAATCCGTTTGGTAGCGAGGCCTCGGACCTTGAAATCCGGCGGCAGGCGGGCGGCGAATTCCAGGACCGCATGGTCCAGCAACGGCACCCGCAGCTCCACAGAATTGGCCATGGTTATTTTGTCGGCCTTGATCAGCAGGTCATCCGGCAGCCAGGTCTTGCTGTCCACATACAGCATCTGATCCAGCAGCGGCCGGCCGGCGATGTTTTGGAACAGGTCGCGGACGACTTGGGTGGAGCGCCCGACCCGTGTGGCGGCCAGAAACGACGGGGTGTAAAGCCCGCGCCGCTGCCGGCTGAAATAGCTAAAGGGCGACGCGGTACGGCTGTAATAATAGTCCGCAAGATCCGGCCGGATCAGATCGGCGTATTTTCCAAACCGGGCCAGACCGCTGATCCGCGAGGCGCCTTTGAGGCACTGCGACAGGACTCCTTTGAGCGGCCCGGCCAGCGACTTCATTTTTTCCAACAGCAGCAGGTTGCGGTAGTTGCCATAGCCGCCGAACGCCTCATCCCCGCCCTCGCCGGAAAGCAAGACTTTCACGTGCTGCTGCGCCAGTTTGGAAACGTAATAGAGGGCAATCGCCGGCGCTTCGCACACCGGCTCCTCCATGTGCCGGACATACGACGGCAAAAAGGAAGAGAACTGCCCGGGCGACAGGGTGATCTCATGATGATCCGTCCCGAAACGGTCTGCCGCCAGCCGCGCAAACGGCCGTTCATCGGCAAATTCCTGGCCCTCGAAACCGACGGTAAAGGTCTTGATCCGCGCGGCGCTGCCCTGCGCTGCACAGGCCAGAATTGCGGTGGAATCTACCCCGCCGCTCAATAGGACGCCCACCGGCACGTCGCTGATCAGGTGATCCTGCACGGTTTGCATCACCAGCCCGTGGAGCTCATCGGAGGCCTCCTTAAAATCCGGCGGCGACCCGTTGCGCTCAAACTGCAGGTCCCAGTATTGCCGGCGCAGGACGCGCCCGTTTTTAACCAGCAAATAATGGCCGGGATCCAATTTGAGGATCCCGCGGAAAAGGGTTTCGCATCCCGCCGGATAGAAGAAGGTCAGAAACCGATCCACCATTTGCGGATCCACTTCCCGGGGAACCGCCGGGTCCTCCAGCAGCGACTTGATCTCGGAGCCGAACAGCAGGGCGGATCCTGTGTCGGTGTAATAAAGTGGCTTGATGCCGACGCGGTCCCGGGCGAGGAACAGCGTGCGCTCCCGGTTATCCCAGAGGGCGAAGGCGAACATGCCGCGCAGATGCGATAGGCAGTCCACCCCATACTCCTCGTACAGGTGCAGGATGACCTCCGTGTCGGTGCTGGAGGAAAAGCGATGTCCCCAGGCCAGCAATGTCCGCCGCAGCTCGGGGAAGTTATAGATCTCGCCATTGAAGACGATCCAGAGCGTCCCGTCCTCATTGCACATCGGCTGGGCCCCGGCATGCAGGTCAATAATGGCCAGGCGCCGATGCCCCAGCCCGACCGGGCCGGACAGATATTTCCCCTCGCCATCAGGGCCGCGGTGAACAATCGCATCCGTCATGCGCTGCAACAGGTCCGGGGAGACCCGGGCCTCCGGATCGTACTGAAGTTTTCCACAGATGCCGCACATGAGTTTGACACAGACCCGACGGAGCAGGTTCAGGAGGCGTACGGCGCAGGGACGGGTTGGGCAGATTTCTGCGCCCACAGACTCTCGCGATGCATCAGCCGACGGAGCTGCTGCTGGTGGACATAACGGATCAACGGGGCATCGCCCACCCGCGGCACCCGCCGGAGATACGCCCCGCAGTAGCCGAACCCAAGGCCGGCGGAAGCGATGCCATAAGGCCGGCTGACTAATCGTCGGAGGCATTTCACAAACATAAAGAGCGGGTGGTAGCCGGCCACATAGTTCGCGCGTCCGTTTTTAAGCCAGTTTTTCCAGCAGCCCTGCGCCTGACCCGCCGGCCGGTGATGCAGCGTCTGAATTTCCGGAAACGTGTAGGTGACCCAGCCGAGCATGTTGGCCTTGAATTCATCCACCGTGTCCCAGCCGGGTGCGCGGATCAATCCGCCAAGCTGTTCCCAGCATTCGCGCCGGTACATTTTGGTGGCCCCCCGGACATGGAAGGCGGGGTCCAGAGCGGACTCAGGGGCGAGGCGTCCATCTGTCTCTTTGCAAATCGTGCCGCCGCCGATGCCCAGCTGCGGATGCTGGCGGAAACGCTCCAGACAGCGGGCGAAGTAATCCGGGCCAAAGGAAAGATCCCCGTCCAGCTTGACCAGATACTGCCATTTGATCGGACCGAGCTGCTCATAGCCTTCGTAAAAAGCGTCCACCACACCGCCGCCCGGTTTCCGGCAACCCCTGTCCCGGCGATGGATCACCCGGATCCATTCGCACCGGGCCGCGGCGGCATCCGCAACCGCCCCCGTCCCGTCGGACGATCCATCGTCCACGAGGATCCAGCGTTCGGGCCGGATTGTCTGCCGGAGGACGGACTCAATCGTCCGGCCCAGGTGTTGAACTTCATTCCGGACCGGACTGATGATCACATAGGTCATGGCGCTCATGGACGGCTTATAAAACGGTTTCCGGCGGAGAGACGGGCTCGGGAATGGCAAAGTCGCTGAAGGTGCCAAACTGAAAACGGCTGTCGCGGGCGGCCACATATTCCAGAAACGGGCGCAGGCTGCTTTCATTCCTGCGATTAAAGAGTTTCGAATGGCCGATGAGAACGAACGGCAAGGGGTCCGGACCGCCCGCGTGGCGCTGTTCCGCCCGGCGCAGGGCGCCAATCAACTGGCGTCCCGTGCATTGATTGAAATCCGCCTTCCAGGCGTGCCTTTGAGCCGCCAGGAAGAGGGGATTCGCCGCCTTGTGCCTTCCCGGGATCCGAAAAATCTGCGGGCCCCCGGCGATCTTATGCCGGCGGTTTTGCGCCACCCGATAGAGCCGGTTGGGGCTTAAAAAGGCCCCGATCCAGCGCCGCTCGGAGTAGATGGGGAATTCCCACAAGCTGCCCCGGTCATCGCGGGCACAGAGATCATCCGGCCCCACCCGCCACGGGATCAGCGCATGGTCGGCGCGGGCATAGTCAAAATTCACCAGGCCCCGGCGGCGGCCGTATTTAAAGATTGAGGTGTCAATCCGGATGCCATTTTTCAGGAGTGTCCGGACGACGTTCCGGCCCGGATTCACCGACCAGTTGGCAGCGCGAAAGACAAAACACCGGTAATCGGGGGCCGCCGGCTGGAGCAGGGATTCCAGCCCGGCCTTTCCTATCCGCACAACTTGGTCCATCCGTTCCAGCCCCAAGCCGGCGAAATTGTATTCAGACCAGTCTTGAATCCAGCGGCGGCCGTCATGGGTGGCATTGAAATAGGAGGCATGGAGGTGGAGCTGGGCATCATGCCCCCCGCGCACCGCTCCTTGGAGCTGGGCGACGATGTCGTGATAGTAGTAATCATCCCGGCCGTGCTGATCCGCGAATTGCTTGAACTTAAGGATCTCCGCCATGTCCGCCATGATGGTCAGCCTGGCGCCGTACTCCTCAAACAGCCGGCGTAATCGCGTCACCGGCTCCACCATCAGCTCCCGCGCGCAGCCCTCGCCATTGCCGTGGATTTCATAGTCGAGCGTGAAGAGGATTTTAAGCATACCCGTCAGCCATTTTTTCACCGGGCCGATATCAGGCTGCCGGGCACGACGCCAGGGAAACGGAAGGATGCTGCAGGAGCGCCTGGACGATCCGGCCGGAGGCCTTGCCATCCCAAAGGGGCGGGACCTGCCCCAACTCCTCGTTGCCCTCTAAAATATCGTGGATGTCGGCCGAAAGCCGGCCGGCATGGGTCAGCCGGTTGCTGCCCAGGCGGATGGTGATGGGGCGTTCGGTGTTAGGGCGCAGGGTCAGACAGGGCGTCCTGAAATAGGTACTCTCCTCCTGCAAGCCGCCGGAATCGGTCAGAACCAGCCGGGCGCTCTCTGTCAGACAAATCGAATCGTGATACCCCACCGGCTCCAGGATTTTCAGCGCCCCGCGGGTGACGAAAGAGATGCCAAATTGACCGAGCATCTTCTGCGTCCGCGGGTGCATGGGAAAAACGACCGGCAGCCGGCTCGCCAGGCGGTTCAACCCCGACATGATGGCGCTCAGATTGAGGGGGTCGTCCACGTTGGAGGGCCGATGCAGCGTGACGTACGCGAACGCCTTTTTTTGCAGCCCATGCCGTTGCAGAATACCGCTGGAGCGGGCCTGCGGGAGATTGGCGGCCAGCGCATCAATCATGACGTTACCGACCCGCACGATCCGGGAGGCGGGAATCCCCTCGCGCTTGAGGTTGTCATCGGCATCCGAGGAGGGGGTCAGCAGCAGGTCCGCCAGCGCATCGGTGACCAGGCGGTTGATCTCCTCGGGCATCGTGCGGTCGAAGCTCCGCAAGCCGGCCTCGACGTGCGCCACCTTGATTCCCAGCTTGGAGCACACCAGGGTGCAGGCCATGGTGGAATTGACGTCGCCCACCACCACCACCCAGTCGGGCTGTTCGCGCAGACAGACCGGCTCGAACTTGCTCAGGAGGTTCGCCGTCTGGACGGCATGGGAACCGGATCCCACCCCCAGGTTGATGTCCGGGGCAGGGATGCCCAATTCCTCGAAGAAAATGCCGGACATTTTCTGGTCGTAATGCTGGCCGGTGTGAACCAGGGCGTATTGGAGGCAGGCCTCGCCGTTGCTGCACCCGGAATTGTGCGCGGTGATGGCCTTGATGATGGGCGCGATCTTCATGAAATTAGGCCGGGCGCCGGCAATGATGAGTATTTTTAACACAGTTTTTTAATGGGAAGAGTTTGCCGCACCCATGGATTCAACCAGCGCCTCGATCGTGGTCAGGATATGATCGAGACTTTTTCGGGAGACGGTCTCCGACAGGGATCGGCGCACCCGCTTTTCCAGCCGGATCTTGCCGGCGACGTCCTCCAGAGTTTCCACCAGAACCAGGCGACCCTCTTTTTGGAGGTGGCGGTCCACGGCGCCGATGGCTCCGCGGAAAATACTGTAGACCGGCACCCCGAGGGTGGCGGCCTCGCGGTTCATGGTCCCGCCCCCGCTCACCAGCAGGTCGGATTGCCAGATGAGATTCAGGCCGTCGAGCGCCCCGTCCGGGATGACGGTTTTATCCTGCAGGAACCATTGGGGAGAGCGGCGGCGGAGCAATTCGCCCTGCTGCCGGTTCCGGGGCAGCAGCACGATCCGGGTTCTCGGATCACGGCAGGCCCGCTCCATGAAACAGGTAAACAGCCCCTCGCTCTCCGGATTGTGGTAATGGGCCTCCGTCGCCGGCGGACGGGCGGTGATGATCAAATCCGATTCGCTCATGCGGAATTTGCCGAGCAGCGACGCGTCCGGCTGGAATTTCCACACGTAAACGTCCTCCTTGATCCCGGGATACTTTTTGACATGGTGCCGGTCGCAGCAGAGCGCCTGATCCGGGATGATGGACGGCACCATTTCCCAGGTGGGCCGCATCAAGGGCGGGTATTTTGCAAATTCGTAATCAGCAAACAGCAGGGTCGGGATCCGCAACAGATTGCTGAGGACGATCTGGGATCGCGAGCCGTGGGAAAGGCTGAGCACGGGCTTTTCGCGCCAGGCGACGGGGGCCAGCTGCAGGGCCCGGTACAGGACTCCGGCCACTTTCAGGAACCGGTTTTTACCGTAATGCCGGCCGATCTTTAGGTAGGGAATCTTTTTCTGATCCGCCAGTTCACACACCTGGAAAGCGTCCCGGGCGGTGATGACCAGCGGATACCCCCGCTCCCGTAGCGCGTCGATGATGGGCTCGAAAAAAACTACATGCGGCGTGTTGTCCAAATCGATCCAAATCGGGGGACGCAGATCGTTGTCCTTGGAAGCGGTCACTGGGAGGAACGGGGCTGCCTCCTCCCGAGGCCGCGGCGGCACGGAAACGACGGATCCGTCGGCAGCGCCCCACTGAGTGCGATTCCCGGGCGGATGCGTCCGGCGGCAGCGCACCAATTCTGAGACCTCGCGCGGCAGCGCATTCCAGTAACTGCCGGCATAGGTCTTCTGGACGTGACGGAGAAAATCGCTGTAACGGCTCGCCGGGAACTCATCGGCCGCCGGGCTGCCTCCCGAAAAATGAAGGTAATCCGGGTGGACGATGAGGAGCGCCATGCCCCCCCGAGCCGCGATCCACGCCAGCTTCTTCTTCCAAATCTCAATGGACTCCTCCTGCAACACGATGAACAGGTTGAAATCCTGGACCAGGGTGTAGGGCAATTCGACATAGCCGCCGCCGTTTTTGCCTGGAACCCAGAACGGGAAGATGGTGTCAACGCCATCTGGCTGGGGCTCGAAGGGGTCCGTGTCAAAGGTGGAGGCGTCATACTGGATCTCCAGGTCCTTGAACCATTCGAGATTGTGATGCATGAAGCCCGACCGGAAGCCCGTTGCATTCCACTCCTTGAGATAGCGGTTGATCTGTTGCGCCTGAGCCTGAAATTTTTTACGCGACTGATAGAGGAACCCGTCGTGCTTGAGATCGTGCACCCCCACTTCAAACCCGTCCTGGGAGAGCTGCGCGCGCAGATCCGGGGGAACGACATATTCCCCTTCCGGGATGAAATTGAAGCACGAACGAAACCCGAAAGAGGCGTCCAAGTCCGCGAGCTCACGGCTGCGGCTCAGGCCCTTTTCTCCCTCCACATCATGGGTCAAAACAAAGGCAAACTGTTTCCCCTCCGGCCAGCCCGCCCAGCCCGCGGGCGGTTGTCCAGCCGCCTCATTGATCGGCCAGACGTCCTTGAACGATTCGCGACGGCGCCGCGCCCACACCCGGCGCAAGGCCATCCTCCAACGCCACGGCAGATGCGGTTTGAGATGATAATACAGACGGGGGGGATGCATGCGGGAGCTACTGGAATACATGGGTCGGAATGAAAAAAAAGACGGCGGCGGACGCCACAGTCCGGAATCCACGGCTCAGGAGTCGCTCAAGAATTCCTGGTGCAGCCGCTCCGGCACATATTTCCGCGCCTTGTTGAGGACGGCGATCACATTGGCTTTGGACTCGCGCAGCAGCAGGTTGGCGCGACGGACGAGTTCCCGGTCGGTTTTTTCCGCCTCTACCACGAGCAGCACCAGGTCCATGAATCCCGCCAGCCGCGGGGTGACGCTGGTCTGAGTCACCGGCGGCATGTCGAATATGATGTAATCGTAATCACTGGACTTGAATTTGGGCAGGAGCAGATTGAAGCGACGGGGCAGAATCCGCGGTAACTGGCCGACATTCCGCCCCTCGGCGACGACGTAGAGGTTGTTTTGCATCAGGGCGCCGCCGCGTTTTTCGTCTTCGAAGGCATCGTCCAAATGGCACCCCGGCCGACCCTTGTAGAATTGCTGCACCGCGCCCTGCTCGGCGTGCATGTCCACCAGCAGCACATTGCCCTCGCCCGTTTCGGACAGGGAGGCGGCCAGACCCATCGCCAACGTCGTCACCCCCGCCCCCCGGTTGGCGCTGGTCACCGCTACCAGCTTCGGATTATGGATCACGTTTTTAACGTCAAAATACACCACGATGCGGTCGCGCAACGCCTCGTAAAATGAGCGCAAGGCGGGACTGTCACTCCCAGTGTCGCTCCTCAGCAGGGGGTTCTCCGTCGTCTTCGGCGCCTGGGGACGAGAGTTTTTTCGCGACCCGTTCCGGCCGACCCTGGGGATGGAAAGGAACAGGGGGATATTGAGGCGGGACTCGATTTCCACCGGGCGTTTTACGGAACGATCCAAAAACAATTCGATGAAGAAGGCCAGCCCCACTCCGCCCGCCAGTCCGCCCCCCATCAACATCCCGAAAATCTGAAAACGCTTCTTGGAGCTGGACGGGGACGGGGGCGTGGGCTGCTGGATCGGCTTGATATTGGTGATTTTTCCAGCGCCCAGCGTTTCGCTGAAGCGAGCATTGTCCATGCTCTTTTGGAAAAACTGCAAATTCTGTTCCTGAACCTGCTGCTTGCGCTGCAGGTCGGTGATCTTCGGCTCCGCCTCACCCACCCGGGCCGCCTCCGCACGCAGCCGATCCAACTGCTGGTTCAGGACTTTGACCCTCGATTCCAGCAGCGCCAAAACCGCTGGAGAATCATCCAACATGTCTGCGGCCGGCCCGTTGGCTGGAACTCGGGAAGCCCCGAGGCTGACCAGCCCCGGATATTTCCGCTCCAGGCTTTTCCGGAGATTCCGGGCCTCATTGATCTGCGCGCCCACCTCCTTGACCACCACATTGTCCTCCGAATAGCCCTGCGCCACGAATTCCGCGTTCTTTTTTTGCAACACCGCCAGCCGCGAACAAACCCGGCTGTACTGATCCACCTGCTCCTCCGATATCTCCCCGGCCGCCGCAGGGGGCGCCGACGGGGTCCCCGGCGCCACCGCCGCGGCACCCCCCGCCAGGGCCCGCCGGGTAGCCAGGGCCACCTCGGTGTCCATCAGCTGTAGCCGGATTTTTCCGATCTGATCCGCCACCGACTGCTTGGTATCCTCCAGAAATATGATTCCGGCATTGGTTTTTGCGGCCATCAATTCCCGGTCCGTCTGCGCGATTTGGGCGCGCAACTGCGTCGTCTCCTCCGCCAGAAAATCATCGGAGGTCCCCAGAGCTTGGTGGATTTCCGAATGTTTGCTCAGATAATCGGCGATGATTTCATTGAGGACCGGCTGGACCACCGCCGGATCGGGATGTTTGAAAACCAGGCTGATGACGCTGCTGTACTGCTCGGTGCCGACCACCAGGCCCTGGCGCACCAGGGCGGCCGCTTGGATGACATCCTTGCCGCCCCCCGCGCGGGCCAGAATTTTTTCGGGTCCAATGGTGGCGGCCACCTGCCGCGCCAAGTCGAAGCTCCTTAAAATCTCCACCTCCGAGAGGATGACTCCGGCGCCAACGACATCCCGCGTGGTGGTCAGCGACGATCCGTTTTCTGGGACGCTGACCGGGCGGGTGTCGGTGATGTAGCGGATGAACAGTTCGGCCTCGGACTGATAGAGCGGCGGATGGAGCCAATAAAATATCAGCGCCGCCGCCATGCCCGCGGCGGCAAGGGTGATGATCTTCCGCTTATGGCGGAAAACCACAAAGTAGACCTCGCCCAGGGTGATTCCACCGCCGGATTCCGCCGGACGATTTGGATGGTTGCTGTTCATATGGCCCGTCTTACACTTTCAAGCCCAGTGTTTGTAGAAAAGCGCCCCCGCAGTCCGCGCCATCCACAACGGCAAGCGGCGGAACACCGGCGTGTGCCAGCCGTTGGCGGCGTCCGTCTCCGTCAAAAAGCGGTTTTTTACCAGGTCAAATTTAACGTACTCCACGGCGTGCTCGGCGGCTCCCCAGCCCCTCTTGAAATGCCGCAGCCCGGCGTTGGCCGGCGACGTGCGCCCCATGTCCAGGCATCTTGCCCCCCGGCGCACATACTCGGTGAGGGCCTTCCACATCACCAGATTCCCGCCGCGCAAGCCCTGAAAGGCCTCGTCCGAGGCCCCAAATTTATAGAGCGCCTGATCCCCAAAATGTAAATAGACCGAAGCAGACACCGGGCGGCCCCGGTGTCTGGCCAGCACCACTAGGCCCAGGTCCTGCAAGATCACATGCCGGTGAAGGTTCAGGAAAAAACGGAAAGGCTGGGGCGGCTGGCCGTGTTTCCGGCGCGTCCGACAGTGCAGCGCATAAAAAATCCGCACCGCCTCCCGGGTTTGCGAAATCTCCACCGTCACGCCCGACTTTTCCGCCTTGCGAATCGCCTGGCGTACGGATCCGTCCAGCCGCTCAAACAGCGCCTCCCGGCCCGCCGTCAAATCCACGCGATGGCCGCAAAACAAAAGCGAGGCCGGGGCTTCGCACAACAGCTCCCGTCCCCCCCGACATTCAATAGACTGCCATCCCCTTTTTTTACCGAAGGCCACCGCCTGCCGAAACAGCGCTTGAAACGTGCCCGCCTCCTGACACAACGGCGGACAGTCGTCGGCAAACGGCAGACTGATTCCGCGCCGCCCAGTCAGCCAGCTATCCACTTCCATCAACGGCAGCCAGGCGGGGCGACCGCACGGCTCGACCGCCTGAAAAAGGATCGGCGCATAACCGTAGGTGCCCGACAGCACCTGCGCCCACTGCGCCGTATGAAAAAAAGACCGTCCCGGCAGCGTCGACAGCTGCTCGTTCCAGCGAATATCGGCATCAATTCCAGGTCTCCCCGGGGCCAGTTCAGGATGGTATGCCCCCTTCAAGGGATTGCGGGGGCCAGCGTTGGCCGGCGCCCTTTCAACGGCCCGGCCCGCTTGACCACCCGGGCGGGATTGCCGGCGACGACGGCTCCGGCCGGAATATTTCGGGTCACCACGCTGCCGGCACCGATCAGCGCATTCTCGCCGACGGTGATGCCGCACAGGAGCGTGGCGCCGGAACCGATGGAGGCACCGCTCTTGACCAGGGTCCCGATACAGTCCCAATCCGCCTCCGACTGCAACCGCCCTTCCCCATTGATGGCGCGGGGATAGCGGTCATTGATGAAGGTGACATTGTGGCCGATGAAAACATCATCCTCCAGAACCACGCCCTCGCAGACAAAGGTATGACTGGAAACCTTGCAACGGTTCCCGATCTTGGCCCCCTTCTGAATCTCCACAAACGTCCCAATTTTCACGTCATCCCCGATTTCACACCCGTACAGATTGGTGAAATCGTGGATGCGGACGTTTTTCCCTAACTTCACGTCCGGGGCGATCCGCTGATAACTCTGCGGGATGGTGCTCATAATCAGGCGGCATTCAAATTCAGTCTGGCCCGGACTTTCCGACCCAGGGCCACCGATCTGCCGCGTTTGACCCGTTTGACCCGGACGGGGACAGTCGGGGAAGCTGGAGCGGCGGCATGCGGCGCCGAGCCGTTTTGGCTCCATTTTAAAAAATCAACGGCGGCACCCCCGAGCCGCAGGGATTCCGAGGAGGCCTCCAAAATGCGGACGAGTTCCAATCCCTTGGTGCCGTTGCTCAATGGCACCGTCCCATCCCGGATGCAATCCAGGAAATGCTGGCACTCGGTCTTCAGCGGCTCCTCCTGCTTGATGTAGGGGGCGTAAACATCGCCGTAATGGTAGGCATAATGGAATTCCGCAAACGTGTCGTAATGCGGCGGATGATCGACCCGGACATCGAACACGCGGATTTTTTCCAGCGTCGCCACATCGTCATAGACAATCATGCGCTTGCTGCCGACGATGGTCATCTCGCGGACCTTCCGGGGGTCCAGCCAGCTGCTCTGGATGATGGCGGTGCTCCCGCCGGGGTAAGTCAGGCACATATTGGTCACGTCCTCCACGCCCGGTGTGATATGGGCGCTGCCACGGCAATTTACGGTAACCGGCTGTTCCCCGATGATGTGCTGGATGATGGAGATGTCATGGGGCGCCAGGTCCCACGCGACGTTAATTTCTTTTTGGAACAGGCCCAGGTTCAGGCGGCGGGCGGAAATGTACCGGATCTGACCCAGATCGCCCCCAGTGACGATCTCCTGGATTTTCTTGACGGCCGGCGAGTAGAGAAAGGTATGCCCGGTCATCAGCACCAGCCCCTTCTTCTGCGCCAGATCCACGAGCTCCTCACATTCCCGCGCAGAACTAGCCATGGGTTTCTCGATAAAGGTGTGCTTGCCTGCCAGTAGACTAGTTTTGGCGAGTATGAAATGGGATTTGACCGACGTGGCGATGATGACAGCGTCTAGATTGACGCCATTGAGCATGTGCGCATAATCGACCGAGCCCTCCACTTCCGGATACAGGGAGCGGAGATGCGCCAGCCGCTGCAGGCTTAAGTCGCACATCATCCTCATCTCGCAATCTGGCAGGGACCTGAAGTTCCGCACCAGATTGGGACCCCAGTAACCGCATCCGACAACGCCCACTTTTATTCGTTTGGTCATAGTCCTCTCCTTTTCATTTTTCGTGGCCGACCTGTCACGCCGCCCTGCTAACCAGGGTCGCGGAGATTCTGCTCCATCAAGTTACCAGCGCGTTCGGATGCAGCCGGAGCGGCCAGGCTCAAAGGAGCCTGGCGGGAACGCGACCGGGCTCTCCGGCCCGCTTCGATGATTTGACCCAGCATCACCGGCAGGGTTTTGGCAATGATCTTCAAGTCCAGCCCCAGCGTTTTAGCCCGGACATACCTGATGTCTAATACGACCATCTCGCTAAAGGTCGTCCGGTTTTTACCGCTCACCTGCCAGAGGCCAGTCAGCCCCGGCAGGGCGTTGAACCGCTCCCGCTGCCAAGGTAGATAATTTTCGTATTCATAGAAAATACACGGACGCGGGCCGACCAAACTCATATCCCCCCGAAAGACATTCAAAATCTGGGGGAGTTCGTCGAGCCCGGAGGCCCGCAGCAGCCTGCCACCAGGGATGATTCGCGGGTCCCCCCGAAGATCCATTTTCTCCATGGGCGCATCCGAACTCATGAGCGCTTGCAAATGGCCCCGGTGAACACTGGAATCCGCCTGCATCCGCATCGTCCTGAACTTGTAGCAGAGGAACCGCGCGCCCCGATATCCCACGCGTTCCTGCCGGAATAGGACCGGCCCGCGGGAAACCATACGGATCATCAGGGCGATGCACCCCATCAGCGGAAGCACGAGGGGGAATGCCATCATAACCAGGATCAGGTCCAGCGACCGCTTCCATGGGGGGACTCCCGGAGCGGAGCCGTTTTCCAGCGCCGGATCCGATTTTAAAATAAGTCTCATCCTTCAGGCGGGAGTCCGAGACCCGCTCTCATTAAAAGAGAGCGGGATGATTAAAATGGTACATTCCAGACGCCGTTTAAAAACAGGGCTCCGCACTTGCTCGGCTTGCCGAACTTCTGACGAAACAATAGATCCTCCTCCAACAGGCCCTGAATGACTACCTTAGCGACCGCACCGTTGCCACACCCCTCCACTACCGGGGAGCCGCCGCCAACATCGGAGCCCAGTCGGCTACCGTGTTCTTTTCCAAAACCACCGCGGCACGATCCACCTCCACCGGAGTGGCCCGGCCCAACACTTCCAACAGGATTTGAACCCGCCGCGTCGCCGGCATCACCCGCAGGACCGTGGCCGGCATCCCGGCAAAGGCCCCCGAGGCCACCCGCACCGCATCGGCCGGAGCCAGCCGGTCTTCCAGCGTCAAGGTCGCTTCCGCATCAAAATGACTCTGCAACTCCTGGATGACAGCCTCCGCCACCGTGGGAATTTTCTGGCCAAACCGCACCAGACTGCTGACCCCGTTGACATACTGGATCTCGCTCAGCGCTTCATCGATCCAACAGCGGATAAAGATGTAACATGGAAACAGCGACTCCATCTGGCGGACCCTCCCGCGGGGGGTGACGTGCTGGACCCGCAGCCGGGGATTGAACACCTCCAACTGCAACTGCTGGCGCACGTTCGCAGCGGCGATGTGCTCGTGCTTCGGCTTCGTCCGGGCGCAATACCACTGAGGAACTTCAGCGGACATTCTGAAAACAGCGGATCCCCTGCCCTCTGGATGCGATACAAGGTTGTGCTGCAAGCACGTGGTCAACTCCATTGGGCAACCCTATCGACAGGCCACGGGATTGTCTGCCCCTTAAAACCATTACCGCATTGTAGCGCTTTCCACTACAACGGGAGCCAGGGGGTCAATGTTTGGGATCGCTCGTCCAGCGGATGGCGCACTGGAGCAGGTCGATGGCATTTTTGAGGCTGAGCTTTTCTTTGATCCGCGCCCGGTAGGTTTCCACGGTGCTGACGTTGAGGCGGAGGGCGACGGCAATCTGCTGGGTGCCCCGTCCGCCGCCGATAAGCTCAAAGACCTGGATTTCACGATCGGTCAGCCCCTCGACTGAAAAACCCGTGGCGGTGCGGGCGGAGCGGGCGACCTCCGACACCACGCGGGCGGAGACTTTTTCGCTCAGATGAATATCCCCGCTCAATACGCGGCGGACGGCCAGCAGCAGGGTGGCGGGGGTCTCCTGCTTGGCGACGAATCCACGGGCGCCCGCTCGAATAACCCGGCCGGCATAGAGCGCCTCGTCCCGCATGGAGAACACCAGGATTTTAATATCAGGACACCGGTGACTGAGGTCTTTGATGAGTTCCAGCCCGTGGGAATTTTTCAGGGTCAGATCCACAATCGCCAGATGAGGATTCATTTCAACGGCCAATTTCAAGGCCTGACCCTGATCCTCCGCCTCGCCGCAGACCTTCATATCCGGCTCCCGCTGGAGGATCATCTTCAGCGATTCCCGCACCACCGGATGATCGTCCACCAGGAGAACGCGGATTCGTTTTTTTGACCGACCCCATGTGGATTTTTTCATAACCAATCGCCAAAAGCCGCTGTTCACGGCACCCCCTCCCCAACGCTTTCCCGGCACGGCTGACAGGCTAGTCCAGCGGCCCCGGTCTGCCTAATTCAATTTCGGCAATTTCTACAGGATCTAAAAAACAATCCGCGCCCGCGCCTTTCATCTTGCTTCTCAGCCGCACGGATTACCGGTAGAGTTCACCGCCTGTGGCCGCGACCCTCTACAATCTGATTCCGCGTGAGAAGGAACCCAGCAACGATTTGCTGCTGGGCCGCTTTCTGGACTATGCGGCGAGCCGCGGGCTTTCGCTCTACCCCGCCCAGGAATCCGCCCTGCTTGAATTATTCGACGGCAAGAATGTCATTCTCAACACGCCGACCGGCTCGGGCAAATCCCTGGTGGCGACCGCACTTCACTTTCAAGCCCTCGCCCGGGGCCGGCGTTCGGTCTACACCTGCCCCATCAAGGCGCTGGTAAATGAAAAGTTCATGGCGCTGTGCCGCGAGT
>Ga0209086_10000836_pt1 | contig 25462 bp, 19 predicted proteins | sample M_130207_XF_Meta_FD_187312 | JGI IMG/M metagenome (GOLD analysis project Ga0209086, IMG submission 187312) | Freshwater microbial communities from Lake Montjoie, Canada to study carbon cycling - M_130207_XF_MetaG (SPAdes) (version 2) | ecosystem: Environmental > Aquatic > Freshwater > Lake... | reverse complement strand
TTCAAATGTTAATTTTACACATTCGCGTTCACCTTTATAAAGGAAACCAGTTTGTTTAGAAGGAATCATTTTATTTGTGGTTTCATCCCATCCCAAAACTTCATTTTCGCAGGATGACATATTTTGAATTAAAATACTGAGACCATTTGTCGTAACAATTGGTGTATTTATCGATTCACAATCACGTTCCATTTCTCCAAACCTTAACCCTCCATCTCTCGAGCGCCCTTCTGCCGGCTGTCTAGTTAGATTCACCATTGGTCCATTAGAACGACTGTGGGCTTTGTCATTAACCATATGCTTTAAACGCTGATAAAATACAGGACCAATGAATACGTTGCATTCATGTTGTTCGCCAGTTAAACCATTATACATTATTTCATTGCCGTTTGATTCGTAACCCAATTTTAATAATTCTTTACAAATATCTTTCACGTCAAATTCGCCAAATGATGTTCCGTCACCAAATAATCCAAGTTCAACTAAAACCTTGCCGAGTAGTGTTTCTTTTAGTTGACCAATAGTCATACGAGATGGAATTGCATGTGGGTTAATAATGATATCAGGTTTAACTCCTGAACTGGTGAATGGCATATCACATTCAGGAATAATATTACCGACAGTTCCTTTCTGACCGTGTCTCGAGCTGAACTTATCTCCGATTACAGGTTTTCTCACAGTGCGAAGTCTTACTTTTGCAAAATTATAGCCTTCGCCATTTCTATCAATATAATTCTTATCTATATACGTCTCTTCAGTAGTTTTAATTTTTCTACTTTGGTCTTCAAATTTAATAACTTTTGTATGATCATTTCTGTTTTCCTTAATAGGAGTTACCTTTGAAATGATAATATCACCATTTTCAACCAAAGTATTTTCAGGAATCACACCCTTTGAATTTACTTTATTATAGTTGCCAAACTTCATTCCTTTTGTTTTACTTGCATCAGGTTTACATCTGATTTCTTCGTCACCATTAATTTTCTGTTTGTCTTCATCTTTTTCAGTATGATAAACAGTTACTAATGCCATACCACGATCAATCGAGCCTTGATTAATTAATAATGAATCTTCTTGATTATACCCAGTGTGCGTCATAATAGCGACAATTACATTTGTGCCGGATGGAATTTTATTAAGTTGAATCATATTCATAATACGTGTATCTACTAATGGTCTTGTAGGATAATTAAGAACATATGCTGTTTTATCCATTCTATTTTCATAATTTGTTACGTAAATACCCATTGCTTGTTTACTTTGTGCACATTGATACGTATTTCTCGGAGATTGATTATGCTCAGGAAAAGGAATACACGACGCCAAAACTCCAAACATAGTGGAAGAATGAATTTCGCAATGTGTAAATTTATTAATTTTATCATCTTTCTTAATAATATCTTTCGGTTTTGTAGCAATCATAGACCAACTTTGTTCTTCAGGGTCAATATATTCTAATATAGATTCGTCTATTTTACTACTGGTCAATAGATTGTCCCAATTCAATTCAGATTTATTTAACTTATCCACAATGCTATTTGTCAATAAAATATTATTATCTTTTACTCTTAATAGTGGTCTCGATAGTCTTCCACTATCATTGCATACCTTTATTTCTTTTAATTTATAATCAAACACAATTGAAGTGTAAATATTAATAATACCTTTATATTTTTTATCCTTTAGCATCAAATATAATTCTTGGGGTGAATCAGTAATTCCAACCCACGATCCATTAATAAACACTTTTACTTTATCATATAAATCACTCGATGAAATATTTGCGTCATCTATTTTAATTATATTAGGAATAATATATTCATATAAAGATAATGAATTGGAATGAATAGTAACGTGTGTCATATAACTCAAGTTTTTTACAATACCAACAGATTGTCCTTCAGGAGTATTATGCACAGCCAAACCATCTTTTAAACAAAATCTTCCACGCTTATCATGAAGCTGCCAACCTACGTAAGGGCCAATTCCTACTTCTAGTAAACTAAATTTACTGCACATAAATGATTTGCTTCTAAGAAGTAGTGTTTCATTTTCTATAGGTACTAATTTTTTACGAGGAAGAAGTGTTGGGATTTCATAAATTTTGTGTCCGGTAATAGTTAGTTCTTTATAAGTACTAAACTTTTTATACCCACTTTTTTCATCTGTCCATTGACTTTTTCCTTCTTTTACTCCACATGAAAAACCAAGAGACATTGCTAATGTATAAGTATCCTCTATTATTTTGTAGTTTGCAGGACCTTGGCTAATACGGATTTCATGACCTTCTGCACGAACAGAACCATTTGTATCTATTAATCCGGCTAGAATTTTTAATCGTGATTCTCTGTCATTTGTAATATATTCATTTGGAATATGTTTATTATTTAAAAGGTTGTATTTGCGAAGATATTTTTTTAGAGGCGCTTCTTCTACTCTGTTGCATAATCCAGCGAGACCTGCTTCTTTATTTTTCTTAGACACAACCGAGAAACTATATCTTTCACCTTTTGTAATTATTGCTCCATTTTCTAGAGCCCAATTTTTCCAATAAGCTAAAGTCTCAAAATCAGTTTTATAATTCAAAGCAAATCCGGCTCCATCGCTAAGACCATCCCCAAGCCACATACCAAGTAAATATGGATCCATTTCAACCTCTTTTTTTGGCCAATTGATGCCTTCTACTTTGAATAAAACCAAATGGTCTTTTGTCGTTTTGTTCAGTTTTAAATAATTTTCAATTGTTATATCTAGTGTATCGTCGTCATCGAAACTATTTACGAAATCTTCCGCTTCTTTTAAAGAAGCAAAATACTTTTCTTGGATTTTGGTTTCTTTGCGGTTAAGAAATTCCACAATATGAGTATATTTTCTATCTTTTCTATTTGATTTTCGAATAGCCTTGTGTCCACGTATTTTAAGAGTCAAAATATGATTATCAGTTACTCTGTGTTTCATAAAATTATGTTTATCAGGAATAATATCATACATATTCTTAACCCCGGAACAAGTAGTGCGAACGTTTGTTTGATTACCAAGATCATCAACAAGAGCATCACCAATTACTATATCTCCTGCACGCTTAGAACTTCCATCCCACATTAAAATTTGTGTTTCCGGGTCAAAACATTCTGCTGGGCATAAAAATCCCCAAGTTGTATTGTGCAATTTACGAGGAGGAATTAGTTTGCCGCTTTTATCAGTTGGTGTCGAAATTCTTCTCGCATGACTTAAACTAGAAACATATGTTAATCTATTTAATACTTGTGCCACACCAACTTTATTAGAATTCGTATGTTTAATACCAAAATCTCCAGTAGATAAAGCACGTTTTATTCCATTTTCTATTGTGGTTGATTTTATAATTTTATAAATATTTGTCAAATTAATTATGCTTTCATAATCATCTGTTGATTTCCAAGAACCAGTGTTAATTTCACGTATGATTTGTTTTTCCATATCTTTCACAAGTTTATTAAAATAATTTCTAAATAAATTATTCAGAAGGGAACCAGTTAAATCAACACGTTTATTTACATATGAATCACGGTCATCTTGTTTTATAATTTCAAAAGAAGCTAATAATAATTTATGTGTCATGTAACCAAGAAAATATATCTTTTGAACTAAATTATGACAATGTGGAAACAAATCATTATTTAAAATATCCATTGTAAACTCTAGCTTCTTTTTTGCACCTGTTTCCTTATCCATATTTATAGGGGTAAACATCGCAAAACTAGTTATATATTTTATACACTCATCTTGTAATAGATGTTTATTTGCATCAATAATAGATGCTTGAAGTGCCTCTAACATTTGTTTATTTTGTTCATCCTTAATATCCAATAATATTTTTTCGCAAATATCTTTATCTGAAATTACACCTAGTGCTCTGAATACAATAAACAACGGTATAGGTTGTTTGATACGCGGCATCTGAAGATAAATAGCACTACCAAAACCATTGTTTTTTGAGCTAATCATCATATTAATTTGCTTAGGAGAAATGCATTTGAAATCGGGGACTGATTTAATTTCAGCACTCCATGTATATTTTGTATTATTTTTAGAAATATTAAAACAATATACGCGATTTTCAGCAGCACGTTCTTGACCTAATACTGTTTTCTCAGAACCATTTATAATAAAATATCCACCGGCATCAAATTTACATTCACCTGTTTGCGTATTTTCAAAATGTTTGTATTGATTCAAGACACAAATATTTGACTTTAACATAATAGGCAGTTTACCAATGTGAACCTTTGGAATAGTTTTATAAAATGTCTGTGTATTTTCTAGGTTTGGTCCATTTCTTACAACATATTTTATATTAATATCAATAGTCATAGCAGATGCATAAGTAAAATTTCTTAATCTTGCTTCTTGAGGAAACATAAGTTTAATTGCACCATTATTCTCGTAAATTTGCGGTCTATAAATATGAAAATTTTCAAATGTAATAAATACTTCTAGTGAGAATTTTTTTGAAGTTGGATCAAAATCTTGTTCTGATGCAATATGAACAGGATTAAACATGTCTATCGTTTTAATAATTTGGTATCCAACAAAATTATTATACGATTCTAATTGATGTCGCACTAATCTTTCTAAATGTTGCCCTTTAAAATATGAACCGATAACATCCCACGGTTTTTCAATGTATTGATCGTTCTCAATATCAAATACTTCATTTACTTTATTATTTGCAGAATTCATTTTTGCTTTATCTATTTTGTTATTTATCATAATTATTCCGGTTATTTTACATTTCAATTTATTTTTAAATTGTTTTAATAATTATATGTATTTACACCTTATATTATTAGTTAGCATATTAGATTTATTATAATTACATTAAATTATAAATTACTTATTTTCTAGTTTTCATTGTTTTCCTAGGGTAATTCTATATCTGATAAATTAACACCAAGTATAAATTCATGACCGTCTATAATATTAACTATTTATATCTATAATAAAATCATTATTAAACAGATATAAATATTTTTTTATAATAATAACAAAAATGTTGAATAAAAGAAAAAAAGTAATGGATCCTACAAGAATTAATAATTACAATAAATTTTTAACTACACTAGATAAAAAATCGAATTTATATGTTAATCCTAATATAAATACAAATATCGATAATTTAGAAAATATTAAAGAGTCAAAAAAAAGTGATAAACTAAAAAAAGAAATAGATAATATTTTAACTAATGTAGCGAATAAATATAACATAAATAACTATAATTCATCTAATTTTACAGGACAAACAATAAACGATAAATTAATGACACAAATAAATATTAATGATCCTAATGAATATACCGAGCTTCCAAATAATAGAGTCCGAGTAAAAGTTAAAAATAATTTATATAAGATTTTTTCAAAATTAGAAATTGATGAAAAAATAAAGCAAGTTTATTGCAAGGAAAAAGAAAAAGAAAAAGAAAATGAAAAAAATGTTACTATAAAAGAGACCGTCATTATTGAAGAAGAAATTAATAATATAGGTGATATTCTTAAACTTATTGAAAAATACAAGTTAGATCCTGAAATAAAATATAATATTAACATGAAAGCACTGCATAATATTAAAGAACCATTAGAAGAATTAAATGATATGATTGGGATGAGTGAATTAAAAAATAATATAGTTGACCAAATTTTATATTTTGTTCAAGAATTGCATAAGAATAAAAATACATCTGGTGATTTTATGCATACTGTAATTTATGGACCTCCAGGTACAGGTAAGACAGAAATTGCAAAAATGATGGGAAAAATATATAGTAAACTAGGTATTTTAAATAAAGGCACTTTTAAAAAAGTAACTAGAAGCGATTTAATAGCTGGATATTTGGGGCAAACTGCGATAAAAACTCAAGATGTTATTAAAGAGGCCTTAGGAGGTGTGCTTTTTATTGACGAAGCTTATGCTTTAGGTAATCCTGAAAAAAAAGATAGTTTTTCAAAAGAATGTATTGACACGTTATGTGAAGCGTTAAGTGATAATAAAGATGAATTAATGGTAATTATTGCAGGTTATGAAACAGAATTAAAGGAATGTTTTTTTAATTATAATCAAGGTTTAGACTCTAGATTTACGTGGCGTTTTAAAACAGACAATTATACTGCAAATGATTTGTATAAAATATTTATTAAAAAGGTTCATGATATTGGGTGGGATATACACGAAGATTCAAAAATTTTATCGAATTTTTTTAATAAAAATTATGATTATTTAAAGTTTTTTGGTAGGGATGTGGAGACTATTTTAGCAAAGACAAAAATCGCTCATAGTAAACGTGTATTTTGTAAACCTGAATCTGAAAAGAAAAAAATAACAATTAAGGATTTAGAAAAAGGGTTTGAATTATATTTGAAAAATGACGATATCAAAAATAGAAAGGAAAATGAATTTATGAAAAAACAATTGTATAATTCACTTTATTCTTAATGTGTTGGTTGTATAAATAGTTTTTTGTTTATTATTATAATACAAATGTCAAATAAAAAAATAGATATTAATCCTGATTTATTTACTATTGGTGGTTATTCAAAAACTAGAAAGAAGAGAGAGAAAAACCAAAAACCTACTAATGTTCCTTTAATATCACCCAATGTTTTAAAGAATAAGCTTTTAAAAAGAATTAAAGAGCATAAAATAAAGGAAACTGCAAATTTAGAAAACAACAAAAAAAACCTATCTGTAACAAATGGAGAAGGAGATATAAATAATAAATCAAATATATCTGATTTAGGAGATTATAGTGACGAATTTAATGATTCTATAAATTATTTACAAACGTTATCAAAACAAAAAAAGATTGATGAACAAAAAATTATATCGCAGAAAAGAAAAGAAAATTTAGAGAGAAAAACCGTTAAAAATTATCAATCAATTTTATCGTCGCCTTCTAATTTGCCAATTGTAAATATTGATTTACCTGAAGAACTTAAAGAACCTTTAATAATTGTCAATACACCACAAATAAATTATAGTGATGAACCTATTAATTTAACACCTTATGCAATAGATTCAGTTCCATACGGTTGTCTAAAAAATGGAATAAAACCTACATATAAAATTTGGAATAAAACACAAAAAAATATCTCTGATTCAGTTACTATTACACAACCTAATTTATCGTCAGTTGTTGAGCCAAATATTATTTCACAAATTAGCGAAAGAGAGAATAGATTAAATAATTTAAAAAATAAAATAAAAGAAAAACAAATTATTGTTGATAATGTTTTACCTTCTAACGTTTTATCAACGACACCTAGTGATGAAATAAATAATGATAACCCTATAATTATTTCTGATATAAATGATATAAACGGAGTAAATGTTATAAACGGAGTAAATGTTATAAACGGAGTAAATGTTATAAACGGAGTAAATGTTATAAATGGTCTGAATGAAGAATCAGAACAATCTTATACTAAAAAATTTATAAAAAAAACGATTTGTCGAAGATATACACTTGGTAAATCGAAAATAAAAAAATCAATAGGTGTTTTAATAAAAGATAGAGGAACAAGAAAACAAGTATTATCTGCACACAGAGATCTTAAGAAGAAATCAATTAATGAAATTAAATCTTATTTAAAAGATCATAATTTAATTAAAATAGGAAGCACTGCACCAAATGATGTTATTAGAAAACTATATGAATCTTCCATGTTAGCTGGCGAAATAACAAATAGCAATACTGATACATTATTACATAATTTAATGAAGGATGATAAAGAATTATAAAAATAAAAATAAATTTAATATATTTATATTTTATTATGGAAACTACAAAAAATAAAATGTCAGAATATAATAAAATATTTTTTGAAAAAATACGAAATTATCTAGATATACCATTATATTTTTATGGAAGCGTTCAAAGAGATGATTATTTTCCAAAAAGTAGCGATATTGATGTAGCATTATTTACTGATAATATTAAAAGTACTATTGCTAAATTACAAACGTTTTTAAATGCAGATAAAAATGAATTTAAATCATTTGTTTGGAGACTTAATTATGACAATAGTTTGGTTAAAGGATATAAAATTATGTATAAAGAACCAAAAAATGAACTTATGGTTGAATTTTCTATTTATGATGAAAAATATAAACATGGTATATTGGATGAACATAATGGAAAAAGAGTTTTACCATTTTATGCAACGTATGCTTTGATAATAATAAAATATTTATTTTATACATTAAACATAATGCCAAAAGAATGGTATGTATATTTAAAAAATTTGATATTAACAAAATTAATATTTTTAAAAGAAGATGATTTTATTATATTATAAATAATGTGTTTAGTTATTCTTTATATTGTTTATATTATCTTTAGTTGAATATAATTAAAGATAATATAATAAAAATATATAGTAATTAAAATATAATGGCACTTATTAAAGAATATTTTGAATTAACAAAACGCTACCAAGATGAATATGGTGAAAATATGATTTTATTAATGCAAGTTGGCAGTTTTTTTGAAGTATATGCCAAAAATAATAAAAATACAAATACTATTACTGGTAGCAAAATTAATGACTTCTCTCAAATTTGTGAGTTAAATGTTGTTGAAAAAAATGTATGTGTTGGAACCGATGATATTTTAATGGCTGGGTTTAAAGATATAATGATTGAAAAATATTTGAGAAAAATTCAAGATGCAGGTTTTACGGCAGTTGTTTATGCACAAGATGAAGCTGCAAAAAATACAACACGAAGTTGCGCTGGAATTTTTTCACCTGGCACCTATTTTTCAAATGAATCACAAAATTTAACAAATAATATAACATGTATTTGGGTTGATTTAATTGAAAATAAGGTTTTTATGAAGGGTAAATATGTTGTGGTTGGAATAGCAAATATTGATATTTTTACTGGGAAAACTAGCATTTTTCAATTTAAAGAAACCTATTTAAATAATCCTACTACATACGATGAATTAGAACGTTTTATTTCTATTTATAATCCTAGCGAAGTTATTTTCATTTCTAATTTACCTGACGAAAATGAAATGGATTATATTATTAGTTACGCTGGTATTAAATGCAGTTTAATTCATAAAATTTGCACAACAAGCGAACAAAATCTACAAACACAAAAAGTATTAAGAGTTAAAAATTGTGAAAAACAAACATACCAAAAAGAGATTCTTCATAAATTCTATCAAATAAATGATTTTGATGTTTTTTATCAAAATTTTTATAATAATAATATTGCTGCTCAATCTTTTTGTTATTTATTAGATTTTGTTTATCAACATAACCCGTATTTAGTTAATAAAATAACAGAACCTATTTTTGAGAATTGTTCAGATAGATTGATTTTAGCGAATCACTCTTTAAAACAATTAAATGTAATTGATGACAGCAATTATAATGGAAAATATTCGTCTGTTTTAAAAATGTTGAATGTCTGTTTGACACCAATGGGGAAACGAAAATTTGCATATAATTTTTTAAATCCTACAACAAATATGGAATATCTTCAACGTGAATATAATATTACCGAATATTTTATGACTTATTTATCAGATGAAAAATATAATAATTTTTTAAAATCAAATCTATCTTGCATTAAAGATATATCAAAAAATGAAAGACAAATATTTCTTAAAAAAATTTCACCAAAATCTTTTTATAACCTTCATAATAATATTTTATTAATTGCGAAAATTTATGAAAAGGTTTCTGAGGATCCATTTTTAATAGATTATTTAAGTATTTTCGAAAAGAATATTTTAAACATAAAAAATTATTGTGACGAATTAACAAGTGTTATTAATAAAAATATAAATTTGGAATTAGCAAAAGATATCGATCAAATTCAAAACTTTGAGACTAATTTTATCGAGAGAAATGTTGATGCAGAGTTGGATAAAAAAACAGATACATTAAGAGAATCCGAATTAAAATTAGAATCAATTAGAGAATATTTGAGCGGAATTATTGAAAACAAAGAAAAAAAAGGGAAACACTCAGATTATGTAAAAATACACGAAACTGAAAAAAATAATTATAGTCTTATATGCACTTCACGTCGTTGTAAAATATTAGAAGACGCTTTGCCTTTGACAAATACTGTTGTAAAATTAAATCTAAATTTTGACACTACTAATAATAAAAAAACATTTGATTTGAATATTTCTAAAAAACAATTCAGTTTTGTAAAGCAAACATCTACCAATAATTCTATTATAGATGAACAAATAAACGCTTTGTGTAAAAATATATCATCTATAAAGGTCTCAATGAAAGATTTAATTACATTAGTATTTAACAAATTTATTGTTGATTTTGAAAGTTATCAAGAAAAATTAGAATCTATTATTAATTTTATTACACTAATTGATATTCTTTATGCTAAAGGCACTATTGCTAAAAAATATAATTATTGCAAACCAAATATAGTTCAAGCTGATAAGTCTTTTATAAACGCAAAAAATTTACGTCATTGTTTAATTGAACAATTACAAAATAATGAATTATATGTTACAAATGATATTATTTTAGGTAACGAAAAAAATGATGGTTTACTTTTATATGGAACTAATGCAGTTGGAAAAACTAGTTTAATTAGAGCATTAGGGATTTCTCTCATTATGGCTCAATCAGGACTATTTGTTCCTTGTTCTTCTTTTAATTATTTTCCATACAAATATATTTTTACACGCATTCTTGGAAATGATAATATTTTTAAAGGTCTTTCAACTTTTGCGGTTGAAATGTCTGAACTTCGCACCATATTACGTCTTGCAGACCCCAATAGTTTAATTTTAGGCGATGAATTGTGTTCAGGCACAGAAAATACGTCCGCTATTAGCATTTTTGTAGCAGGAATACAAAAATTACATCAATGTAAAAGCAGTTTTATATTTGCTACACATTTGCACGAAATTGTTAATTATGATGAAATTACTACTTTAGAAAATGTTGCTCTTAAACATATGGCAGTTGTATATGACAAAGAAAGGGATATGCTAATTTATGATCGTAAACTACGTGATGGTCCTGGTAATAATTTATATGGTTTAGAAGTTTGTAAATCTTTAAGTTTACCAAATGATTTCTTAGAAGCAGCCTATAATATAAGAATAAAATACAACCCTGATTCTGCTAGTTTGCTTTCTCTCAAAGGTTCGCATTATAACTCAAAAAAGATTGTTAGTCTTTGTGAAAAGTGTGGGAAAAATATGGGAACAGAAGTGCATCATTTACAGCATCAAAATGATGCAAATGATGATGGAATTATAAAAAACGAAGATAATGTATTTCATAAAAATAAATTAGCAAATTTAATGACATTATGTGAAAGCTGTCATACTGATTTTCATAAAAAAAATGTTAAGCATAAACGCGTTAAAACTACTAAGGGGTTTAAGATACAAGAAATTTAATATGTTCTATGCGTTTTACGATTTGAGCGCTTCTTTTGTTTCATATGTGAGACAGATTTTGCCGCACTTTTAGCACCTTTAATGCCTAAATCAAAACCAGTAGCTAATGTTCCATAAACTGTTGATACACCCTTTACAACAATAGGACTTGATTTAGAAACTACATTTTTCGCTACACTTCCAACTTTTTTAATGCCGTGAATCGCAGTATTAGCCGTATTTCTTACCATTGTTTTTGTTCTTGCCATTGCCTTTGTTCTTGACATTGACGACCTTTTCGAATGTTTACGTGATTTTGCCATATAAATTATACATATAAAATATTTACTTTTATTATATTAAATGAAACAAAATATAATAAAATATTGTCTAAATGTATTTTTTATTGTTTTATTTATATTTTTTCTTATAGGAATTAAATTATTTATGGAAACACCAAACGAAATACATCAGGATGCAACAATTGAAGGACTTGAACAACCTATAAATTCAGGGGCTGATGCTTTTTGTGAATCTTATAAAGGTTCTAGCGGTGATTTAAATACAGCTTGTGGTAAGCTAACAAACAAAAATTGTAATTCTACTTCATGTTGTATTTTAACGAGTAACAAAAAATGTGCAGCTGGAAATGCGGATGGTCCTACTTATAACACAGATGATACTGGTAAGACTATTAATTTAGATTATTATTATTATCAAAATAAATGTTATGGTAATAAATGTCCTAACAAAATGAAAAAAATGAAGATGAAAATGCTAATAAATAAATGAAGATGATAATAAATTATAATTTTTGAATTATTATTTTTGAATCATTTGCCAATTCTTGAACAATTGGGTTATTATTATAATCATCATGATAATATATTTCTTTAATACCACACGCTGCAATAGATCGAAAACAGTTTGAACAAGGATAATGCGTTATGTATATTTTAGCTCCTTCTAAGCTTGTTCCGCGCTTAGCACAATCGGTAATTGCATTTATTTCACTATGAATAATAGATTGCTCGTGGTTGTCTTGAACACGGCTTTTGTGTGGCGCACCAGGTATATAACCATTGTATCCCATTGAGATGATACGGTTGTTTTTTACAATAGTGGAACCAACATGAAGTCGCTCACAAGGAGACCTACAAGAGGCTAATAGCGCAATAGACATAAAATAATCATCCCAGTTTAAACGATTATTATTATTATTTGCAAATTCACTTATTTTTGAAAGCATATTGTAATTTATTCTATAATATGTTTAAATATATATTTCATTTAATTATGAACATCTGAAATATAATAATAAATATTAATTATATTTATTAAATATAAAAAAATTGAATTAAATAAAAACAAATATAAGAATAATATACTATAATATATAAGAGATGATAATTCCAATTAAATGTTTTACTTGTGGTATGGTAATTGCCGACAAATATAGATTTTATCTTGAAGAAGTTCGTAAAAAGAAATTAGCAAAAGGAGTAAATAAAGATTCTATTGATATTGATAAAGTTGTTTATTTAACAAAAGAATTCCACGAAAAAACACCTGAAGGTGAAGTATTAGATGAATTAAATATTAAAAAAATGTGTTGTCGTAGACATTTCCTTACACATGTTGATATTGAATAATTTCTTAATATAATATATAAATATGGTTAGTCGTAAAAAAACTTTTAGAAGAAAAACTCAAAGGCTTTACAAAATGAAAGGTTGTAATAAAAAATCTAGAAGAAAACATTTTTTTGGCGGTGATTCAAAAGCTGATATGGGTTTAGCATATCCTTCAAATAATGTTCCAACAGTTCCTAATCCTTTTTTAGCCTATACAGGTAAAGGTGGTTCTTGTTTAAATGCTGCAGCTTATCCATCATCGGGACCTCCTGCAGGAGGTTTTAATTTTTTAAATCCACAAAATACACAAAAAGGCGGATGTGGGTGCGGAATAACAATGGGAGGAGGTTCTCAAAGAAAAGGAGGTTGTGGTCCTGCATGTCTAGCACCTTTAGCAATGCTTGGCGGTAAATATCGCAGAGCTAAAAAATACAAACATAGAACAATGAAAGGTGGATCAGGAAATAATGGTATTCCATATCCAAATGGTTTAGTAGGAAGCTCATGGACACCAACTATTGGTAGTTGGCCTGGTGTAGATGGTATAAGTGGTAATAGAAATTATTTAGAACTTAACACATATCCAACTGATCCTCAAACTGCAATGATTGCTACAGGAGCTCAACCACCTTTTTCTATTGGCGGCAGAAGAAGAAAAAGAAGACAAAAAGGGGGTTCTCTTTCAAATTTTCTAGGACAAGATTTTATTAATTTAGGAAGACAATTTCAACATGGTTTAGGCACAGCATATAATGCTACTGCAGGTTATGCTGCACCTGTTAACCCTTTACCGTGGAAAGGGCAATTACCAAATAGCGCTAATTTATCTACAGTAAGAGCATCTGTTTTGTAAATATTTTCTATATATATTACATAATGGCACCTTTACCAAAAACATTAAAAGAATTATGCACACCTGCATTGATTTATTTTGTTATTTCAATGATTGCTTTAGTGATGGTTTTATTGCAAAATTTGGGAAATCAAAATAGTTATAACGTGGGTTCTTTTTCTTGTCGTGTTCCTAATACAGCTTTAGTATTTATTATTAAATTAATTTACATACTTTTTTGGACGTGGGTTCTTAATTTAATATGTAAAGATGGTCATACAAGTATTTCTTGGCTATTGGTTCTTTTGCCTTGGATTTTATTATTTGTTATGATGGGTCTTTTGATGATTAATATGTAATACTTTTTAAAATATACTTTTTAAAAAAGTATAGCAAAATGTATAAAATATACTTTTTAAAAAAGTATAGCAAAATGTATAAAATATACTTTTAAAAAAGTATAGCAAAATGTATAAAATAATATAAATAATTTAATTATATTATTTTTAAAAAATTAATACCTTTTCTACCTTTATATATATAATGAAAATTAAAAATGGTATGTCTTATGAAAAAAATGGTTGGAAATATATTTCAATTAAGGGTAAACCAAAAGAAAGGGGATATGCATATGGTTATTTATGTGCAAAAGAATTTAAAGAAATACAACATACATTACAGTTTTTAATGATGGAAGCATATGGAATGACCTGGGAATTTTTTATTGAAAAAGTCAGCAAAGATTTTAAAAAAATGACTAAAGATGATTTTCCTGAATTTTATGAAGAAATGGAGGGTATTACTGACGGTTGTAATGCAAATGGATGTAAAACAAATGTAGATGAAATAATTACCTGGAATTTTTATTGTTCTATTCCTTATTGGTATTCATTAATATCAGACAATCGTGGAGGAAAAGAAGGTGGCGCAAAAGATAAATGCAGTGCTTTTATGGCTGTAGGCGATTGGACAGAAGACGGTAAAATTGTTTGTGCTCACAATTCCTTTTGTGATTATATAGATGGTCAGTTTTCAAATATAGTATTGGATTTAAATCCTGAAAAAGGTAATCGGTTTATTATGCAAACATCCCCATGTTGGATATGGAGTGGAACCGATTTTTTTGTTACATCAAAAGGTATAATTGGTACAGAAACAACTATTGGTGGGTTTCTTCCATATGAAAAAAAATTCCCAATTGGTTATAGAATTAGAAAAGCCATGCAATACGGTAACACGTTAGACGAATATTGTGAAATACTTTTGCATGAAAACTCAGGGGATTATGCGAACTCTTGGTTGTTTGGCGATATAAATAAAAATGAGATTCTTAGAATTGAATTAGGCTTAAAATATCATAACATAGAGAGAACACAAAACGGATTTTTTATTGGGTTTAATGCTCCATATGATGAAAGAATCAGAAACTTAGAAGTAAATAATTCAGGATTTTATGATGTTAGACGTCATCAAGGTGCGAGACTGGTTCGATTAGGTGACTTAATGGATGAATATAAAGGAAAACTAAATATTGATATAGCAAAGAAAATAATTTCAGACCATTATGATGTATATTTAAAGAAAGATGATAATCCTTGTTCAAGAACAGTTTGTTCACATTATGATTTAGATGCAAGAGAATATATGTCCCAAGAAAGCAGACCAAAACCGTTTGCTCCTCATGGTGCTGTAGACGGAATTGTGTGTGATACAAAAATGGCAAAAAATATGTCTTTTTGTGGTCGTTTCGGAAATTCATGTGGAATACCTTTTATTACTGATAAATTTATTAAAGAGCATAGACAATATGAAAAATTTGCACCATATTTGCATGATAGACCAAGTGAACCATGGACTGACTTTGCCTCTGATAAAACAAAAGGTAAATTTAAACTAACTAAAAAGGGAAGACAAGGAAATAATAAAACAAAGAAAAATAAAGAATAAACATTTATAATTATTTAAAACTAGTAAATAATTATATAAAATGAAAGTAATTACTGCGGTTGTTAATAATCCAATTTTTATTCAAATACAATATTATACATTAAAAAAATATATGAAATGTGATTATGAATTTATTGTTTTTAACGATGCTAAATCATTTCCCGATTACTCAAATGGTGGAGATATAACTATTAAAAATAATATTTCACAAATGTGTAATCAATTAGATATTACATGTATTAATATACCAAATCAACAACACATTAAACAAACAGATGCTGCTATAAGATGTGCTGATAGTATGAATTTTATACTTAATTATCAATTACAAAATCTAGATAAATATTTACTTATAGATAGTGATATGTTTTTAATAGATTATTTTGATATTTCAGAGTATGAAAAATATGATTGTGCAGTTGTTTTACAAAGCAGAAATAATTTTACAACAAATTACATTTGGAATGGAATATATTATTTTGATTTTATTAAAATAAAAAATATTAATTTGTTAAATTGGAATTGTTGTCCTGGTTGTGATGTTGGTGGAATGATGCAACAATGGCTAAAATTACAAACCAAACAAATTCCAAATACAGATGAAATTAGACATATAAATAAAGTATTTCATAATGATGATATATATTACATAAAACATTTATGGAGTTGTTCTTGGAATGAAAGTGAAATCCCTGAAAATTTAAAGGATAGCACAAAATTAATTAATTTTATTAAAACTGATCCTAGGAATCAAAATGGAAAATTCTATTGTGAAATATACGATAATAAATTTTTACATTATAGAGCTGGAGGTAATTGGGAAAAAAGAAATATGAATTTACATGTAAATTTGGCATTAAAATTAAAACAAGCTTTATTATATTAAATAATATATAATAATTACATTTTAAAAAAATATGATTATTATAATATAAAATGAATCACGAAGGAAAAAAAGAAGATATATCTTGGAAATTAATCGATAAATATTTTAAAGATAATCCAGATAATTTAGTATCACATCATTTAGATTCTTATAATGAGTTCTTTAAAAATGGCATACATAGGATTTTTCGAGAAAATAATCCTATTCGATTTATTGAAAGTTTACAAGAAGACGAATCAGCTAATAAACGCAATGAATGTTTATTGTATTTAGGCGGAAAAGATGGTAAAAACATTTATTTTGGTAAACCAATTATTTACGACGATAATCATGCGCATTATATGTTCCCAAATGATGCCCGTTTAAGAAATATGACTTATGGTATTACAATACATTATGATGTAGATGTTGATTTTATTTACTATGTTGGCGATGAAAAAAAAGAACATAGTATGGTTATAAATAAAATTTATCTAGGGCGTTTTCCTATTATGCTTCAATCTGATTTATGTATTTTAAAAACATTAAGTAAAAATGTGCGTTTTAATATGGGTGAGTGTCGTAATGATTATGGAGGTTATTTTATTATAGATGGTAAAGAAAAAGTGATTATATCACAAGAAAAATTTGCAGATAATATGCTTTATATAAGAAAAAATAAAGCAGACGATATGTATAGTCACTCAGCTGAGATTAGGTCTGTTTCTGAAGACACGTCAAAAGCTATTCGAACTACGGCAATTAAAATTATTGCTCCTTCCCCTAGTTACACTAATAATCAAATTGTAGTAGCTGTGCCAAATGTTAGAAAACCGGTTCCCCTTTTTATTTTAATGCGTGCATTAGGTGTTGTTTCAGACAAAGATATTATTCGTTTTTGTTTATTAGATATTGAAAAAAATAACAATTATGTTGATTTATTTATACCGTCAATTCACGATGCGAATAAAGTATTTAATCAACAAACTGCACTAGAATATATTGCTAGTTTTACAAAAAGAGGGACAATATCAGGTGTTATGGAAATTCTTTCAGATTATTTTTTACCACATATTGGTGAATTGAATTTTTTAGATAAGGCTTATTTTGTAGGTTATATGGTTTTTCGTTTATTAAAAGTTTATACTAAAGAGGAAAAACCGACTGATCGTGATAATTTTCGATTTAAAAGAATTGAATTAACTGGCTCTTTAATTTATGATTTATTCAGAGAATATTATTTAATACAAAAGAAGGCGATTAGTCAAAAGATTGATGAAGAATATTATTATCATAAAGGTGAATATAAAGATGATGAAACAATGACTAGGAGAGAGAAAAAACAATTAAAAAATAAACCACTTGAATCAAATAAATATCAAGATAATTTTATTAGTTTAATTGAATCAAACGTAAAGACCTTTTTTAAAGAAAGAATTGTAGAAACTGGGTTTAGAAAAGCTTTTAAGGGTAATTGGGGTTCTGAAGAACATACAAAACGTTTAGGTGCTGTTCAAGATTTAAATCGTTTAAGCTGGAATACATTTATTTCTCATTTACGTAAAATTAATTTACCACTTGATTCTAGTGCAAAAGTGGTTGGTCCTAGACTTTTAAATAGTTCTCAATGGGGATTTATTGACCCTCTTGATACTCCTGATGGAGGAAATATTGGTTTACATAAACACATGTCTATTAGCACTCATATTACAAGCGGGTCATCTTGTTATCCAATTATTAAATGGTTAAGAGCAAATACTCCTATGAAACTTAAATTAGAATGCACTACTGAATATTTATCTAGTAATTCGAAGATAATAGTAAATGGAAATTGGATAGGAGTAATTGATAAACCAATATCAGTAAACAACAGTGAACTTGGATTAGTTGAAATGTTAAAATTATTTAGAAGAAATGGAGTTATACCAACATTTACAAGCATTTCATTCGATTATGAACGAAATGAAGTACATATTTATACAGATGCAGGAAGACTTAGTAGACCTATTTATTATATTGAGAATGGATTGCAAAGTTATAATAGAAAAGAGTTTATAGAAAATTTAAATAAAGGAACAATTACATGGGATCAAATTATTTCAGGTTTAAAAGAAAAAGCTGTTGAAAATTTTAACGTAAAAAATAATAAATTATATGATTTAATAAATTTATATCCTGACATTGGTAAAGAGCAGGAAAATATTATGGATGTTTTACAAAAAAATAAATCAATTGTTGATTATCTTGATACATCAGAAGAAGAATCCGCGTTAATAGCAATGTATCCTGATGATCTTAAGAAAAGCAAATATTATACTCATATGGAAATAGATCCTTCTCTTATTTTGGGAGTTATGGGGAATCAAATTATTTATCCTGAAAATAATCCATTGCCACGTGATGCTTTTTCTTGTGGTCAAAGTAAACAAGCCGTTTCGGTTTATCACTCTAATTATCAAATGCGTATAGATAAAATGGGTGTTATATTAAATTATGGTCAGATTCCTTTAATTAAATCAAGATATATGGAATACATTAATAATGAAGAACAAACTTATGGTGTAAATGCTATTGTAGCAATTATGTCATATACTGGTTATAATGTAGAAGACGCTATTTTAATTAATGAAGGTTCAGTAGCTCGTGGTATTTTTAGAACTACGTATTATTCAATGTATGAATCGCGAGAAGAAAGTTCAAAGGTTACTGGTTCAACAAGCTCAAAATTTGCAAATATTCAAAAAAATAACGTAATTAAGTTAAAACAAGGTTATGATTATAGTTTTTTAGATGATCACGGATTAGTAAAAGAAAATACAGAATTAAATGATAAAATTATTGTGATTGGTAAAATAAATTCGAATTTAGAAAATAAAGATTTATGGATTGATGATTCAGTAAAAACGAAAAAAGGTCAGCTTGGATTTGTAGACAAATCTTTTATCACTTTAGGAGAAGAAGGATTTAATATTGCAAAAGTTAGAATTCGCGAAGAGAGAATACCTGCTATTGGTGACAAAATGGCTAGTCGCGCTGGACAAAAAGGCACATTAGGTCTCATTATTCCTGAACAAGATATGCCTTTTACAGATGATGGTGTTCGCCCAGATTTAATTATTAATCCACATGCGCTTCCATCTCGTATGACAATTGGGCAAATTGTGGAATCTTTATTTGGTAAGGTTTGCACTAGTTATGGTGCATTTGGAGATTGCACAGCGTTCCAAGTAAAAGGTTCGAATTATTCAACTTATGCTCCTTTATTAGTCGAACAAGGTTTCCATTCAAGCGGTAATCAGCTTTTATATAATGGTATGACAGGCGACCAATTAGAGGCAAATATTTATATAGGGCCTACCTATTATATGCGTTTAAAACATATGGTTAAAGATAAGATTAATTACCGTGCACGTGGTCCTAATACTAGTTTAACAAGACAACCAGTTCAAGGACGTGCAAATGATGGTGGTTTACGAATTGGTGAAATGGAACGTGATGGAATTTTAGGTCACGGAATGTCTTACTTTTTGAATGAATCTTTTTTGGTTAGAGGAGATGAATACTATATTGCGGTTTGTAATAAATCGGGAGCGATTGCTATTTATAATGAATCTAAAAATCTTTTCTTGAGTCCGTATGCAGATGGACCAATTAATTTTGTTAATAATCCGGATGGAACACAAAATATCAAAAATTTAAGCAAATTTGGGCGTTCATTTAGCATATTAAGAGTGCCTTATTCATTAAAACTTTTAATTCAAGAATTACAGGTTATGAATGTGCAAATGCGTATTATTACCGATGATAATATTGACCAACTTTTGAGTATGTCTTATTCAGATAATATTAATAAATTATTACAAGTAGGAAATATTGATCTTAAAGATGTAACAAAGAAATATTTAGAGGATATGAATGTGAATATTTATAAAGAAAATAATGCAAATATGGAAAAAATAAATGTGCAACCTGAAACACCATCTATTCCTAAACCTGTTAAATTAACATCTGATGAACTGTTAGAACCAATAGATTTAGATTCTCCACCATACCCACCTGGGAGTCCACAACAATATGATTCTCCACCATACCCACCTGGGAGTCCACAACAATATGATTCTCCACAATACCCACCTGGGAGTCCACAACAATACGATTCTCCACCATACCCACCTGGGAGTCCACAACAATATGATTCTCCACAATACCCACCTGGGAGTCCACAACAATACGATTCTCCACAATACCCACCTGGGAGTCCACAACAATACGATTCTCCACAATACCCACCTGGGAGTCCACAACAATACAATTCTCCACCATACGCACATGGGAGTCCACAAGATATTGTAAATACACCTGGGAGCCCACAACAATATGATTCTCCACCATACCCACCTGGGAGCCCACAAGATATTGCGATTCCAATAGAAACTGAAAAATTTACAAGGGTTCCAATTGTTGATAATTCTGAATCTAGTTCTTCAACTATGCCCAGTTTAGAAGGAGCAAAAATATCGTCTCAAACCACTTCAAATAAAAGTCCTAGTTTTGAACTTAAACCAAGTATTTTAGAAGTTGAAGCACCAAAAGAAGAAGAGAAAAAAGATGAAGATAAAGCTGTTTCTGAAACTAAAAAAGTTACTATTTCAGAAGATACAAGTTCTTCAAGTAATCCGGATGATTCTAAGAAAATAACATTTTAAATAAAATTGAAATAAAAATAAATGTTTATGTTAATATTATAATATACAATGACAAGCCAAACATCAAATATTTTAATTTCGACAGTATTTAATTCTAGAAAAAATATTTTAGAATTAATGGAAAAACAAGGTTATAATGTTGAAGACTATGCAAATTTTAGCATCAATGAAGTCAATTCAATGAAATCTAATAATCAATTAGATATGCTTTTAGAAAAAGAAGAAGAAGACTCTAATACTAAAAGAAAAAATAAAATTTACATTCGTTATTATTTAGGGAAATCAATTAGACCAGCAAATTTGCAAGAAATGATTGATGATTTGTTTAATTTAGAAGAAATTCTTAAAAAAGAAGATACTTTATTTATAATTATAAAAGATGAACTAAATGATACGCTAACAAATGAATTGAAACATATTTGGGAAAGAGACGGTATTTTTATTGTTGTTGAAAACATTAAACGTTTGCAATTTAATATATTAAAACATTCACTTGTTCCTGATCATGTTATAATATCTGAAACAGAAGTTATTGAAGTAATGAAAAAATATAATATAACTGATAAAATTCAATTTCCTGATATTTCAAGGTTCGACCCTGTTTCAAAAGCGATTGGATTAAGACCTGGACAAGTATGTAAAATAACTAGATACAGTAAAACAGCTATTGAAGCATTTTATTATAGACTTTGTAATTAATTTATAAACTGTGTAATTAAAATAATTTAAATATTATAATCAATATAAATAATGGATATATTTAAACCTCTTGATATAGGTTTTACAATTTATAGTAAAAATAATTGCTCATATTGCACAAAAGTTAAAAAATTATTGTTGAATAATAAACATTTTTTTTTAGATATTGAATGTGATGAATATTTAATTAAAGATAAAGAACAATTTTTATTATTTATCAAGGAAATAGCAAATAAAGAATATAGAACTTTCCCAATGGTATTTTATGATGGTAAATTTATTGGCGGCTTTGACGAAACATATAAATATGTAAATCAATTTATTGATTTTGATGAAAATGCAAATTTTTAAATTAATATTAGCTTAATAAATTAATATTAATTTTATAATGAAATATATATATAATATGTATCAACAAAATGAACAAATATTAAATACAAATTTTGAAAATCCTAAAAATTATATAGAAAAAATTAAAACATTGAAACAACAATTGCCGCATATTTTAGATGATTTTGTTAAGTATTTTGTTTTATATCATAAAGATCCTAGTTATCCGGAATATCAAACTATGTTTGAAAATATTAAAAGTAATTTGAATTCTTTAAGCAGTTCTTTATTTATGGTGTCAAATGATGTTGACGTAAATATAGATAATATAAATACACTTTATAAAAAATTGGATATTTTAATAAAAAAAGAGAGAATTAAAAACCGTGAATTAAAACGTAAATTAGGTATTGTTGAATCGAAAGCTAATAGTGCTAATGAAATGATTGATGATTATAGTGAAATTTATGATATTGGTTATTTGCGAAATTGGGCATTGTTTTTAAGTATTATAACATCGGGAATACTGATTTCAGTTGTTTTCAAAAAACAAAATATATAAATATTTTGAATTAAAATTTAGATTTTTTTATGTTATTAAATTTTAATAATGCTTGTTTCGATGCATCTTAAAAATCCATTATTAAAATTTAATAATAACAATAATAAATCATTTTCTGATTATATAAAAAAAAGTCAAAATGATTATATGAAATTATTTATTAAGTGTAATGAAGAGAGAAATATTAGGAAAATATTAGGTTTAGATAATTCAACTTCTCCTCCACCTATTAATAAAAAAGATTTATTATTTTCTAGTATTATTCTTCTCTCTTTATCAACAACAATATATTATTTTTATTCAACCAAAAGGTAATTTTTGTTTTCTTTTATATGTATATAATGAATCAAAATAGTAACCAAAATAGTAATAAAAATAGTAACCAAAATAGTAATAAAAATAGTAATCTTGCATTGCAAACAAAAACAAACCTAATGAGTTTAGAAAAATTAAAATTAGAATATAAAACACAATTAACTGCTTATAAACAAGCTGTTACAGATTATATTAATTTTTTACAACAAAACGCTAGTCAACCTTGTATGCAATATTCTTCAGATAGTACAGAAATTGATCAAAAATGTTATGATGATATTTGGAAAAAATCTGGTTGCACTACTACAGGTGTAATTGATTCCAGTAATGATTGGTCAAAATCACAAACATTAAATGGTTTAATTTATGATTCTTTTTTATGGGCTACGGAGACTGATACAGATCATAGAAATGGTTGTTATGGCTCAACAACAGATGCTTCAGTTTATAGCACTGCAACAAAACCGGATTATGATATAAATAAATCTTCTTATTCAGTAATTAAAGGCCAAACTTTTTGGGGAAGTGGACAAACTGACTCTAATGGTGTTTATACAGGTGTCACTATTGAACAATGCAAAGCAAAATGTGCTGAAACGTCTAATTGTACTGGCGCTACATTTAATCCTAGTTCACAAGGCAAATCTATGTGTTGGTTAAGAAAAGGAGAAGGAGAATTAATGACTGGACTAAATACGGATTTTGCTATTGTTCCTGAATCTAAAAAATATTTATTAACAATAAAAAGTATTAATAAAAAATTATTAGAAACTAATACAAAAATACAACAAATTATTACACAAGGACAACCATTATATAAATCAATAAAAACCAAAGCAGTATCTCAAAATAATGAATTATTACAAAATTATCAAGAACTTGTGACTGAGAGAGAGAAAATAACAAAAATGTTAGATTCATACCAAGATTTAGATAAACTCGAAATAAATGGAAATTTAAAAATTAATCAAAAATATTATACATTTGTTTTGTTAACTATTGTTGCAATATGTATTATTATTTTATTATATAAGTTCTCGTCGATATTTAGTAACCCACAAAATACGAATCTAAATTATGTTCAACAAGGAGGTCAAATAGATTCAGCTTTTAATATTTCAGGTTTAATAATTATAATCAGTATATTATTTATTTTTTACTTTACAAGTATTAAAAATACATCTGCTTCGATTATTGGTGGATTTTTTGGTATTTTTGGAGGGTTTTTAAATATGATTGGTAGTGTTTTTTCAGTAAATGAGGATTATTAATATTTGTTTTCTTATTATTTATATATAATGAGTTCTTCACAATTAAAAACACTTAGCACCCAATTTAATTCTCTCATAACAGAATACCAAAATACATATAATGATTTTGTAGCTAATATTAATGATACAACTTTAACAAATATTGATAATAGTGCTTTTACTGGAAGTAGCATTTTAAATACAAATAATAATTCTAGCGTTGATGATTGTAAAAAATCATGTTCTTCTGATACTTCTTGTAGCGGTGCTACATTTACAACTAGTAATAATACATGTATTTTAAATAGTGGAACTGGTAATATAACAAATGCAACTGAATCAACAGCTATTGTTAAAAAAGGAATGTATTATAGTTATAAATTACAAAAATTAAATCAACAATTAATGGATATTAATGAAGAAATTAGCAATAATATGAGTGAATCATATAGCAGTTATCAAGATAATTTGAATAAATCAGAAGAACAAGATTCATCACTTCAACAAAACTACGCAGTATTAACGCAAGAAAGAGAAGAGATTGAAAAAATGGTTAAACAATTTCAAACTCTTGACTCAGCTCAAGAAAATGGTGATCTTAATGTTACAATGTATTATTATAATTATGTGTTTTTATTAATTATAGTTATTTTATTAATTTTTTTATTAATTAAATTTTCTTTTAGTGGACAGCAAACAGGAGGAGGTAATTATCTCAATATTTTTAAAATATAAATGTTATTAATAGTTTATTTTGTTTATATTTATATTTATATTTTATATATTTTAAGTAATTAAATTAATATAAGTTTTTTGTATCTAATTATATTAATATGACAAGTATAGTAAATCTATTTTCCAATTTTAATGATTTAACAAAACAAAAATCTGTAACAGATACTGCTTCA
>Ga0209086_10000835_pt1 | contig 25480 bp, 14 predicted proteins | sample M_130207_XF_Meta_FD_187312 | JGI IMG/M metagenome (GOLD analysis project Ga0209086, IMG submission 187312) | Freshwater microbial communities from Lake Montjoie, Canada to study carbon cycling - M_130207_XF_MetaG (SPAdes) (version 2) | ecosystem: Environmental > Aquatic > Freshwater > Lake... | reverse complement strand
CGCGATGCCGGATTTCCATTGGCGCGTGGAAAGCGGAGGGTTCATGCGCGCGTCTTATAGCGGCAGCAGGCGGGAAAGGACAGGATTATCAGAGCGGACCACGAGATTTGTCGCTGTCAGGTAAGTGACGCGGGTATTTTGAAAACAATGAACAGAACCGTTTCATACTTTTTATTTAGATGGGGTAAGATGCCGAAACCCCGTTTTGAATGATATAATTTGCGGGAGACAGAAGAGGTCCATTTCACGGAGCATTCCTTGGGTCAGCGAGGCGTCCAAGACGTATCAATAATGAAATGACCCTCAGTGGCGTTTGCGGCGGTCGCCCCCCATGTTTTGCGGGGTGGAGTCGCTCGCAGAAGGGGATATGCTCTAATAAAAGCAACCGCTGCGCATCGTCAGCAGTCATCTAGCGACAAAAAAGAAGAGAATTTGCTCATGAAAAGAGATATTAGTACTTGGAATTCTTATGCCAAACCGATTCGAGCCAGGGGTTTTACACTCATAGAATTGCTGGTGGTCATCGCCATCATTGCAATTCTTGCGGCAATGCTTTTGCCGGCTTTAAGTAGTGCCAAGGAACGGGCCAAACGTATTTCTTGCGTGAACAATCTGCGCCAGATCGGGCTCGGCATGACTATTTATGCCGGAGACAACAACGACCAAGTCGTCTCGGCTGTGACATCAGGCACCGCTACGGTCAAGGCTTCGGCCAATCAACATGCCATTTATCCGCCTGCAGCGGCCAGTGCCAAAGACGTCAATCTGGATCCCACGCAGACGAATTCCGCTTCCGTCTGGGCCTGTCCAAGTTTAGGGTCGGGCAGCACGTTTTATAACGCCTCGGCGTCCCCCCCCCAATGGCAAATTGGCTATCAGTATATGGGGGGTATTTACTGGTGGTACAATGTGGCCAATTCCTCGGGGCTGGCTTCAGCCAGTCCGACCAAGCTAGGCAGGTCCAAACCTTCTTGGGTTCTGGCGGCTGATTTGGTTTGCAAAGACGGCACCGCCACCGGAAATCCTTGGGCGTCGGTGAGCGGCATCAATAAAGTCGCGCACCAACGGTCGGGGGCACAGTATCCGGATGGGGCCAATGAAGTGATGGTGGATGGGTCCGCCACCTGGTTTAAGTGGGAAAAGTTGCTGCAAATTACCACCTATTCCACCAGCTCCCGGCTATATTATTACTATCAAGAAGACTTGGGGCAGATGAGTTCGGCGGGATTGGCCATCAAACCATGAAGCGATGGCTTGCGATTCGCATCGCCTTTATGATGCAGGCTTCGGCAGCTGTGGTTTTAGCCGCCGAACTGCTAAAATCTGGCGTGGAGCCGGATCCCAGCTTTCATCTCTACCTTCTAATCGGCCAGTCAAACATGGCCGGCCGCGGAACGGTGGACGGCGAGAGTAAGCGAACGTGGCCGCGCGTGGAAATGTTCGCTAAGGATCTGACGTGGAGACCCGCCACCGACCCGCTTCACTTTGATAAGCCTGCCGCCGCCGGCGTGGGTCCAGGAGTGGAATTTGGTAAGAAGATGGCGGAGGCAAATCCGAAAGTGCGTATTGGGTTAATCCCCTGCGCAGTCGGTGGGACATCCATCAGGGTCTGGGTGCCGGGTTCGGCAGACAAGGATACAAAGACCCATCCCTACGACGACATGCTCCAGCGCGTCCGTGAGGCGGAAAAAGTCGGCGTCCTGAAGGGAATTCTTTGGCATCAAGGCGAAGCGGATCGTGATCACGGTGATGCCTATGGACGGGAGTTGACCGACTTAATCACACGGCTACGGAAGGATCTTAAGGGGCCGACTCTGCCTTTCATTGCCGGTGAACTGCCCAGCTTTAATACGAATAACGCCGCCGCGACGAAAAAGTTCAACGCGGTGGTCCAGCGTCTGGCAACGAAGGAGAAAAACTATGCGTGTGTTTCCGCCGAGGGATTGCATCACAAAGGCGATCATTTGCACTGCGATACCGAATCCGCCCGAATTTTAGGCCGCCGTTATGCCGAGAAAATAATCGAGCTTCAAAAACAGAATCCGAATGGTGTGGCGGCTGCATTCACTCAATGAAAACGCCGTCTGCCATTATCCTCCCGCTCATTTTTTGGGCGGGAACTCTTTTAGGTGCTGAATCCGCACCGCGTCATATCACCGTGGATTGGCAAAAGCCCAAAGGCTCCAACACTCATTACGAAGCCGTCTGTGTGGGCGCTGGACGAGCCGGAGAGCTCCTTCGGAAAGCCGCCGTGGATCAGCTTAAGGATGTGCAAGAAAACTGCGGTTTTCAATACCTTCGGTTCCACGGCCTGTTTCATGAGGACATGGCCGTCTATTCCGAGCCGAAGGGAAAACCCATTTACAACTTCCAGTATGTGGACCTAGCGTATGATGCAATTCTGGATGCCGGCTTGAAACCTTTTGTGGAACTGAGCTTCATGCCGGCGGCCCTCGCCAGCGGATCCAAGACCGTGTTCTGGTGGAAGGGCAACGTGACGCCGCCGAAGGATTATGACAAGTGGGGCAATCTGGTCCGTGAATTCACTTCACATATGGAGCAGCGTCACGGGCGCGACGAAATGAAACAGTGGTATTTCGAGGTCTGGAACGAGCCGAATCACGAATTGTTTTTTAACGGCACGCTGGCGGACTACCTGCAGCTCTACAATGTCTCTGCAAAAGCGGTCAAAAGCGTGTGTGCCGATTATCGCGTGGGCGGCCCCTCAACCGCCGCAAACGCCTGGGTGCCCGAGCTGATACGCCACTGCCAAACCAACGATATCCCGCTGGATTTCATTTCCACCCACACGTATGGAGTTCGCGGGTCGGTGGACGAGTTTGGCACCAAAGTTCTTACGCTGATGCCCGGCGACGATACCATCGCGGGGCCGGTTCGCGGCGTGCGTGCGAAGATTGCCAAATCCGCCATGCCCGCGCTCCCGCTGTTCTACACGGAGTGGAGCGCTTCCTATTCGAGCCGCGACGCCGTGCATGATTCCTATATTTCAGCGGCTTACATTCTGAACACGGTCAAGCGTTGCGCAGGCGTTGCGCAGGCGTTGTCCTATTGGACCTATACGGATATTTTTGAAGAGGCCGGTCCGGGGCCTACGCCTTTTCATGGCGGTTTCGGACTGATCAATTTACAGGGACTGCACAAGCCCTCGTATTATGCCTATAAATTCCTGCACGAGCTGGGCGACACGGAACTGGAGTGCGGCGATGCCAGCGCGACGGTTTGTCGGAGCGAGAGCGGGGTGCAGGCGCTGGTCTGGAACTACACCACGCCCAAACAGGATACCCCCGATAATGTTTACTTCAAGCGCGACCTGCCCGCCCAGCTCATTGGGCCCGCCGAGTTGACGATCCAGAACCTGCCCGCCGGACGCTATGCGCTAAAAGTCTTTGCGGTGGGCTATCGGCGGAATGATGTCTATGCCGATTTTCTTGACCTGGGCAGCCCGCCCAACCCGACGCGTCAGCAAATCCAGTTGCTGAACGAAAAAAACAGCGGAGCGCCGATGCTCAGTGAAACGGTGGAAATCAAGCCCGGCAAAGATTTCCAGCGCACGCTGGAGATGCGTGAAAACGATATTTATCTGCTTACTCTGCAGGCACTGAATAAGTAGATGCTCAATCTTTTGATTCAGCAGAAACATGAAAACAATATTCTAAAACAGCACGCGCGCCTTGCCGGTCCAGAAAAAAGCCAGTATCCCCTCCAGCGCCAAGGGCGAAGTCCGCTGCCTTTATCTGGTGCCGGTGAGGAACGGTGAAAAGACGCCCCCCATCGATAAGATTTCCATTACGGGATTACCCGGCAATTATCAGGCCAGACTACTGGGCAAGGATCAGGCACTCAATGTTACCACCAACAGCGACGCCATTACGTGGCGGTTCCCGACGATGTCTCTAGTGGAAGCGTGCGGGTAATCAAGGTATTCCCTCAAGACAAATAAGATCGAAACAAACTTATGAAAAGTTTTTCTGGCTCCACTCGGTTAAAAAAAATGAGGACACCACTTCGGTGGTCCTTCCTGGCGCTATTGATTCCCTATCTCGCCGCCGCCCAAACTCAACCAGTGGTGGTGACGGTGGCAGCCACCGGCCCATCCGCTGAACTGGCGCCGGGCTTTCTGGGCTTGAGCTATGAATCTTCGATGCTGTTACCGAAGGAGGGGCGGTACTATTTTGACGCCAACGACCGAGCGCTCATAAATATTTTCAAGACTCTCGGCATCCAAAGCCTGCGCATCGGTGCCAATGCGGTGGATGATCCGCGCATTCCGATTCCGCAGGAAAAAGATATCGACGTCTTGTTCCGCTTTGCCCGAGCGGCCGGGGTGAAAGTCATTTATTCGTTCCGCCTCAAAAACGGCGACCCCGCTGATTCCGCGCGGCTCGCCAGTTATATTTCATCTCATTATGCCGATCTGCTCGACAGTTTTTCCATTGGCAATGAGCCTAATTTTTATGCAGTTAAAACCTACAGATCATTTTTTACGCAATGGAAGCCGCACTACGACGCCATCGTCAAGGCGGTGCCCAACGCAAAGATCGCCGGGCCCAGTGCCAATGGAACCTTTGCGCTGAATCTAGCTAAAGACATTTTTACCGACGGCCATCTGGCCATGGCGAGCGATCATCATTATTTTTTGAAATCCGGCCGGGCGGGCGAGACCAATCCGCCTGCGACCCGGGCCCGGTTTCTTTCCAACAAACTCCATGACGATTACGAAAAGGACTATGCCCAGGTCGGCGGGGTTTTGGCTGCCCAAGTCGTGCCTTATCGGATTGACGAGATGAACAGTTGCTATGACGGCGGGGCTAAAGATTCCAGCGACACCTTCGCGTCCGCGTTGTGGGCGCTGGACTGCACCCATTGGTGGGCGGCGCATCACATTCTGGGCGTGAACTATCACACGGGAGAACTGGTGGGGCGCGATGGCAAGTTTGGCCCGCCCAATTACGCTGCATTTCTGCGTCACGCTGATGGCCAGGGATTTGTGACCCGGCCACAAGGTTATGCGTATCTGGCTTTTAGCCAGGGCGCGCACGGACGCCCTCTCGAAGTAAAGCTATCCACGGCCTCCGCGTTTAATTTCAATGCCTACGCTTTTCAGAATCGCGACGGCTCCATTTATTTGACTCTGATTAATAAAAGTTATGACGCTAAAGCCCAGCCGGCAACGGTTGCTCTTCAATTACCCGCCGGCATGAATTCGAGCGCATGGCAACAGCTGGATTTGATACAAAAAGAATCGGATGTGGCTGCCAAATCTGGAGTCTCGCTAGGCGGAGCTTCGATTGATTCACAGGGCATCTGGCCGGGGCAATGGAAAGAAGTGAGCGGTGAGAATTCCGCCAATCTGACCCTATCCGTGGCGCCTGCATCTGCGATAATCCTGCGTATTCCTCCCGCGAGGTGACTCAGTGAATAAAACACTCGTTCTTTTGGCGCTGTGGGCGATGAGCGGCGCCGGATGGGCTGCCGATCCGCGGCCGAATATCCTATTTCTTTTTGCGGATGACCAGCGTGCGGACACGATCGCCGCGCTGGGGAACCCGGTCATCAAGACACCCAGCCTCGACCGGCTCGCGCATGCGGGACTGGCCTTCAGCCGGGCTTACATGCAGGGCAGCATGAACTCCGCGACATGCGTGCCATCGCGGGCGATGCTGCTCTCAGGGCGCAACCTGTTCCACATTTCCGAGAAGCTTTCGCATAACGCCGCCTTCGACGAGACGTGGCCCGCCGCCTTTGGCCGCGCCGGTTATACCACTTTTATGACCGGCAAGTGGCATAACGGCCCGCCGTCGCTGCCGCACAGTTTCCAAATCGCACGCTCGGTTTTTGTCGGCGGCATGGGCGATCCATTGAAATTGGAATTGAGCGATATGGTGGACGGCCAGTTGACCCCGGCACATATCGTTGACCAGCACTCGTGCGCCATTTTTGCCGACGAGACGGTTCGTTTCCTGAAGGAACACAAGGGCGGGCCGTTTTTCGGCTATGTGCCCTTTGATGCGCCCCACGATCCTCACATCGTGCCGGCGGACTTTTCATTTAATTACAATCCCGCCTCAATCTTTCTGCCGTTAAGTTTTCTGCCGCAGCATCCATGGGATAACGGCGAGATGACCGTCCGCGATGAAAAGCTCATGCCGTGGCCGCGCACACCGGAGGGAACCAAGGCTTATCTTGCAGAATACTACCGCTACATCACCTATCTCGACGAGCAGATCGGCCGTATTCTCGACGCGCTGGCGGCTTCGCCGTATGCGACGAACACCATCGTGGTGTTCAGCGCGGACTCCGGCGTGGCCTGCGGCAGCCACGGTCTCATCGGCAAGCAGAACCTTTATGAATATGATTCCATCCGTGTGCCGCTCATCATCCGTGGTCCGGGCATTCCGGCCGGTCAGCGAACCGACGCCATGTGCTATCTCTTCGACGTGCTGCCCACGCTCGGCAAGCTCTGCGATGTTCGGGCGCCGCAGGGCAGCGAAGGAATTGAATTCAGCGCCACGCTGCATGATCCAGTCCGGCCTGCCCGCCGGGAAATGATGTTCGCCTACAAAAAAGTGCAACGCGCCTTTCGGGACGAGCGCTGGAAGCTCATTCGCTATCCGCAGGTGGACAAAACCCAGCTCTTCGATTTGCAAACCGACCCGCAGGAAGTCACCAACCTCGCTTACCTACCGCAATACGCGGCGAAAGTTGCCGAACTGACCGCGCGGTTGCAAAAAGAACAACAGAAATCAGGCGATGACGCTCCGCTCACCAGCGATCATCCCAAACCTGCCGGGTGGACCCCGCCAGTCAAGAAATTCGATCCAAAAAAACAGGCTGATTGACCGAGAATCTTCCGATGGAGACTGGCGAGACGATTGCCATGGCCAAAAGATGCCGCAATTTTACCCGCCGTTTACACGGCGGCCCACATCAACGGGTCATCCGTGCTAAACGGTTCAGCGGAGAAGCCGGAAATCGGTCCAGATTTCTGGCATAGGCGCCACCAGTCGATCCACCGGATCTCATGGCGACGCGATGCGGTAATATCCGGCCGGCGATCCCGGGGCGACGCTGTTGGTGACCGTCACCGGACTGGCGCCGAAGGTGCCGTTCGTCAGGACGGTCCAGTTCGTCATCGCCAGAAGCAGATTGGTGCTGGTCAGAACCTCATAGGTCTGGCCGCCGGGACCGCTGAAGGTCAACTGGAATCCGCCGCCGCCCAATAAAGTCGCGCCGGAAAGCGCGGGCGGCACAATGGCGATCACCGCGAGCGTGCCGTTCACGGCCATCTGGCTCGTGTTCCACAGGAGATTTGACGCGAGCAGCGGCAGGTTAAAATTCGTGAACGTGCCGGTGAAGGTGGAGGCGTTGAACAATTTGAAACTGTCGCCCGCCGCCAGCGCGTCCGGGCCGAGGTTGGTGACGACCAGTGAGCCGCCGCAGGTGAGCGTGGTGATGCCGGTCAAAGAATCATTCGCCAGGGTCGCGCCGGATTTGCTGATGGCCATCTGCGCCTGGCCGCCAGTGAGGTTCACCGTGCTGTTGAAGGTCAGCGTGCCGAGGCTGGCACCATTGCCGGGCGCGAGGGCCGCGCCGTTCGTGGCAACCACCTTGCCTGCCACTTTGCCGAAGCCCGCCAGCGTCTGGCCGGAACCCAGTTTCAACGTGCCGTCCGTGCGGGCGGTGGCATCGAGTATCGCACCGGCGGAAACAGCGAGATTGGAACTGCCGGCCAGCGTGCCACCGCCGCTCAAGGCCAGCGTGCCGGACGAAACCCAGGTGTCGCCAACATAGGCTTGAACATTGGTCAAAGTAAGTTTGCCCGGGCCGGCCAGCGCGAAGCCGCCGGGCGGAGCGAGCCGGGTGTCGTTGGCCGTCGCGCCGCTGGGATTGCCGGTGATGAGGCCGCCGAAAACATTGGTGCCCGCGTCCGTGTCCGCGAGCGAGCCGGCTCCGAGGTTGATGGTGCCGCCGCCGGTGAGCCGCGCAACGGTCTGGTTGATGCCGTTCAAATTCAAAACGGTATTCGTCGCGAGATACAAGCCGGTGGAAGCGGGCAGAATGTTATCCGGGCCGGTCAAGTTAAGCGTGCCCTGGCTGTTGGTCGTGTTGCCGGTGTAAGTGCTGGGCTGCGTGAGTGTGAGCGAGCCAAAGCCGGACTTGGTGAAGCTGGACGTGCCGTTGACGCCATCACTGATGGGCGCGGAAACCAACAGGTCGGGGTCAGCGCCGCCGTTCTCAACGGTGAAGATGGTGTTGGGGGTATAAAGCACCAGGCCAGCAACATTGATGACGGCAGTGACACTGTTGGAGCGTGAGGCCCAATGACCACCGCTGCTGGTCCCAAAGTAGTCGCCGACGCGCAGGCTCCCGGTGCCGGTGATCTGCCCGCCGCGCAACTCCAAGTTGGACAAATGACCGCCGCCGGGGACAAGGATGGTGCCGGCGTTGGTGGTGTAATTGTCAGCATTGGGACCATACGGGTGGCTGTTGAAAATAAGCGTGCCGTTCGTGCCGACGCTGACGTTGCCATTGACCGAGGGCGTGTTCCAGCCATAGGGCAAATTCAACGTGCCATTATTGACCACCACCACGCCGCTGTAACTGCTGCCGGAACCGTTGTTGTTCAAATTAAATGTGCCGCCGCCGTCGAGGGTGAGCCGCGGATTGCCGGTGCCGGAAAGTTTGTTGGTCAGGGTCAGCGTGCAATTATCCGGCACCGTCCACGTTTGCGCCGCGCCGAGCGACACGACCGTTCCGAGCGCAAGGCTGGCCGTGACGTTCGTCATCAGGATGCCACCGGCACCCAACGTGAGCGTATTGGTTCCGTAAATGCCGACGCTGCGCAGGCCGCCGGAAATATTGACGCCGGCCACGGACAGGTTCGCGCCCAACTGGGTGCCGGTGAGCCGGGCCGCATCATTGAAATACACGGTGTTGGCAGCGCCAGGCGTGGCATTGGTCGCCCAATTCAGTCCGTTGGTCCAATACGCGTCGGTGTCGCCAACCCAGGTAAACGTGTTTGGATCCGGGGCAACCGGCACGCCGGCAAAACTGCCACCGTTGATGCCGTTGGTGAGAATCTGGCCGATTTCCGCCGCGCTCAACGCGCGGTTCCAGACGCAGACTTCGTCAATCAGCCCCTTGAAATAGCGGCCCCAACCCGACGAGTCGCGACCGACATCCATCGGCCCGTCGAAGGCCTGAAAAATATGGGCGTGGCTCAAGGTGGTGCTGGTGATCGCACCATTCGTCTGACCGAGATAGAAGGTCGCAAGACTGTTGGTAACCGAAACCGCCGCCAGCACCCATTGGTTGGTCGGGAGCACCGGGCCGGCGTTGTAACTCCAAGTGGCACTGTCATCATTCCATTGGTAGCCCAGCCGCGTGCCCGATGACGAGATCATCATGCCCGACCAGGTTGAGCCGCCGTTGCACATGATGACGCCGGTGTAGCCGCCCTGGTTATTGGTCAAATACAACCAGGCCAGAAACGTGGCGTTGCTGGTCGCCATCCCGAGGGCCGGGGTCTCGACACAACTGCTGGAGCCATTGAAGCTGAGCGCCTCGTTGACTTGGCCCGCCGCGCCACTCGGCGAATTGAGCAGCGTGCCGTCGTGAAACGGCGTGCCCGACCGGTCATACGTCGTGGTTCCGGAAGTATCGCGGTTGTCGAGCGACAAATAGAGTTTCAACCCGCCGTGAATCGCATCCACCGCCGTGGTGAACGCCCACACGTCGCTGCTGGCGACATTGGTGCCGTAAAGCTCGTCCACGCGCCAGAAGTAGGTCGCATTAGTGGCGAGGGTGTTGGTGACGACAAATCTCGCAGTTGGGGCCAGCCCCATAAATTGCGCCGAGTTGGTAGTCGCCGCGGCGACCAGCACCGCGTTGGTTCCCAAGTAAACATTGTATTGGAAACTGTTCGTGCCGCCCGGCTGCCACGTCAACGCCGGCAGAAAAACCACATTACCTTCGCCATCGACCGGGTGCGGCCCGGCTGCGGGCAAGACGCCGGCGCCTTGATAAATTGACTGGATTTCCACCAAAGACAGCGCCTTGGTGTAAAGCCGCACATCATCCACCGCCCCGGTCAGCCAAGACATATTGCCGCTGCCATCATTGGCCATGCCCATGACCGGCCAGTTGTCGCCAGCGATAAATTCCCCCGCCGGAATCGTGCGCGTGCTGGCCGTGCCGGTGTATTCCACGCCGTTGACGTAAAGCCGGATCAAGCCGCTGGTGCGATCAATCTCTCCGACCAAATTATACCAGACGCCCGGCTGCGGCACGACGGCGGCTTTGACGTCGAAGCTGCTCTGCCCTCCCACCGTGGCCCCGGTGAAGAAAAAGGTCGAGCCGTTCATGCCGAGACGGACGCCGGCAGAGCCAAGACTGCTGGATGCGGTGTTGTTGTCGGTTGCGCTTTTCATGAAAATCATCTGCTCACCGCTCGGCGTCGCGTCGGGCCTGACCCACAGCGAAAGGCTCAGGTTGGTGTTGTAGGAATCAAACCAGGTGCCCTGAAACCGCGCATAGCCCGCGCCGTCAAAATGCAGCGCCGTGCCGCCGGCCACGCCTGGAACGGAACCCGTGCCAAAAGACGCCGTGCCGTAAAGCGTGGCCGCCTGGCCGTTGCCGGTGGCTTCGGAGGCGCTGGTGCCGTTCGTATTGTGCAGCGACCATTCCCCCAGCAGCGGATTGGCATCGCTGCTCACCAGCACTTTCGCCGCCGTCAGACTTTTCAAGCCGCTCGGCTCGCCGACGTAATAATGAAACAAATCGTAGCCGACAAAATTGTTGGGCGGCGTGTATTTCAAAACGCCGTTGCCCAGGTTGGTCACCACGCCGCCGTTGGCGGTGTTGATTTCAAACGAAACGATGGAAAGCGTGTTGCTGTTGGCGATGTAGTCGTTCAACAGCACGTTGAGGCTGACCGACTGGTTGGTCTTGGTCGTCGCCAGGTCCGGCGTGGCGTGCGGCGCAAGCTGGTAATTATATTTCACCCACTCAATGCCGCCTTTCGCGGTGTTGCGCCGCTGGTATTGCGCCTGGCAGGCATCACGGGTCGAATAGGCGAGGCCCGATCCATCCTGCGCCACGTGCCAGAAATTGTCGCCCGTGTAGTCGCGCGTCGAGGTGTAATGGTTTTGCCCCCAGTTGTGGCCCATCTCGTGGCCCGATGCGAAACCGCACCAACTCGGATCCATCACGCTGTAATCGCCGGGGCAATCCGCGTAACCGCCGGCGGTGGCGACGTTGACCGAGCCATGAACCATGTCAAACCAGCCGTTGGTGGCCACGCCGTGGCTGTAGCCCGGATCGGGACTCCAGAAGTTTTTTTCCTCGGTAAGATCGCCAGTCGTGGTGGTATATGGCAACTGCGTGTTGGTGCGCACACAAACGCACATGATTTGGTAGCAAATGCCCAGATCCCGCGCCTGCTCGTAATCCACGTCGTTGATGCGGGCTTCCTGAATCAAAATCGCCGTGGCAAGGTTGCTGCCGGCGAACGTGTTGAAGAGCCGGGCATAGTCCGAATCCAGAACCAGCCGCGCCCGCTGCACCGGCACCTGTTTGAGAACATTCAAATACGGCGGCCCGCCGTAGCTCATCGCGGGATTCGTCGGATAATTGCTCGCGGACCAGGTGATGTGTTGCGGAAGGTTCGTCGGTGCCACCGCGTAGTTGGTCACATAACCCAGGCTCGGCAGGTTCATCGTCTGAAAATACGCGCCCCTCAAGCCCCACGAAAGCCGGTTCGTCGTGTCGTAAGGATCATATTCGGACGTGCTGTTCTGATAGCGGCAACCATAGCTGACTTGATAATATAATTTCCCGTCCACACCAAACGTGCCAACCACCACAGCACCCGGATCACCGGCAATGCGTCCGCGATAAGTCGTCACTTCGGGGATTTGATTCGTGGGCAGCAGCGTGTAGGTCGTCGCGTCCGAATAAATCCGCACCTGATAATTCGTCGCGCGCAGGTTATAGCGCTGGAGGTTGAATGTCACCGGCTGCAAGGTCCAGGTGTTGGTGACGGTCAGCGTGAGCGCGTCCGGCAAGGCGTAAACGCTGCCGACCAACAGCAGGTAAAAACCGGCCAGACATACCCTGAATCGGATATTGTTGATGGGCATTTTCATTGAGATTTGAGCCTCCTGACGTCGGCGGCGACGGGGTTTTGAAAGAGGCAAATGGGTTTGGAATTTTTAATCATGGATAACCGCAGGCGATGTTTGGTCACTTGGCGGCACCGGCTTGTTATTACTCCGGGACACGGGCATCTGCGCACCGACCCCCTTGAGCCAGGCGTCGAGCCGCGCATTCAATTCATGCCGCTTTTCCGGGATGGTCGCAGCGCGATCGTGCTGCTCCGAAAGATCCGTCTTCAAGTTGTAAAGCTCCTCGCGACCGGTCTCGTAAAAGCGGATCAGCTTCCAATCGCCGACACGCGCCACACTGTAAGGCGAAATTTCCCCACCGTTCCAGTAATGCGGATAATGCCAGAAAAGCTCCGCGTGCGGCGTCGCGTTTTCACCGCGCAGCAACGGCACCAGGCTCACGCCATCCACCGCCGTGCGGCTGGCGGATTTGCCTGCACCGGCGAGTTCGAGCAGTGTGGGAAACCAGTCCATCGTGATGACCGGCGTGTTGCAGACGGTTCCGGCGTGAGTGGCGCCCGGCAGCTTGACGATGAGCGGCACGCGCAATCCGCCCTCGTAGGCGAACCCTTTCCCGGCGCGCAGCGGAAAATTGGACGTGGCCGGCGGCTGGCCGAAATGCACCGAGCCGCCGTTGTCCGAGGTGAATACGATGACCGTGTGATCTGCCAGGTGCAGCTCGTCCAGTTTTTTTACGATGCGACCGACACTTTCATCCACGCTCTTGAGCATGGCGTAATAGACTTTGTTATCCTGACCGTCGGCTCCGGGACGATCGGCGGCCTCGTCAATCAACTCCTGTTTGCCCATCAGCGGCGCGTGGACGGCGTAATGGCAGAAGTTCAGATAAAAAGGCCTGCCCTTGTTCGCCTCGATAAAGTTCAGCGCCTCGTCGGTAAGCTGGTCCGTGAGATATTCGCCTTTCTGACCACCGCGCGAGGCGAGGTCGGGGACGCAATTGCCATTGTTCCTATTGCCGTAAGGCCAGAAATACGATGCCGGACCGCCGGTCTCACCGCCGGCAATATTCGTATCGAAGCCCTGGTGCTGCGGCAGAAATTCACCGCCGCCGAGATGCCATTTGCCAAGGTGCGCGGTGGTGTAGCCAAGTTTCTTCAATTCGGTGGCGAGCGTGGTTTCTTCCCGCGGCAAATGCTGCTGCCAGTCGGGAACTTTGAAACGGCTGTTTTTGGGCGCACCCTCGCCAGGGATGTAGTCGGTGATGTGCAGCCTCGCGGGATTCTTTCCGGTCATCAGCGCCGCACGGGTCGGCGAGCAAACTGCACACGCCGCGTAAGCCTGCGTGAAGCGCACGGATTCTGCGGCCAGCGCGTCAATCTGCGGCGTCTGGTAAAACTTGCTGCCGAAACACGCGCCATCTTTCCACCCCATGTCGTCGATTAAAATGAACACGATGTTCGGCTTGGGCGCCCCTGTGGGGGACTGCGCCAGGGCCGCGGCTGGCATAGCCAGCAAGCAAAGGGCGGCGAAGACAGTAATGTTTTTCTGCATGATGCGGTTGTGAAACAGGTTTGGAGCCAGCCTTTCGCAGCAGGCATATTCGGTCAGCCGGTTTGATTTGTTCTCAACTTTGTTGGTTAACGTGGAGGCGTGGTGGTTTCAAAAAGCAATCCGACTTCGGTTGCTGGCGCAGGCAAGTTATCGAGGGAATCCTGGAGATTAATCGCAAAACCGGTTCGAATAGACCCTGTGGTAATCCCCTCGGTCAGGACTTTGCTTGCCACCAGGATGCGTTTGTGAACGCCAAGCTTTTTGTAAATACTTTTCAAATGGGTGGTCACCGTATAAAATTTAAGCCCCAGACGATCCGCGATCTGCAGGTTGCTTAATCCTTGCACCAAGAGGCTGACAACCTGCATTTCACGATGGGTTAAATTGTAATTGGACGGTTCCACTAAGCCGACTTCCGCCCGCCGATTAATGCTTTTCACTTTCCACCTCCTTTTGGGTCTGTTGGTTTTTTTGTTCAATTGGGCCAGGTGGCGTTCCAATAGTAATTCTTCAAATTAATCAGCTTCGATGATTCCGCATGCCCGTCCGCCAACCCCACGAAGATGCGAGCGGAATTATAAATGCCGCTGTTGGCTGGCTGGTTGCCCTTGGGGGCAGCGCCGACACCGTGTCGGGCAATACAGACCCGCCCGATTCCAGAGTTCGCCAAATCTTCCCCCTGATAAACATTGGGCGGAAGTGGATCCGAGGTCTGGCAATAAGATCGAAACATGATGGCATCGGAAAAACAAGGGGTCGCCGAAGGATTTCGAATGGCGGTATCCTTGTTAAAATAGAGGGACACCAAGGTGCCACCATCTGCGGTAATACACCAACCATTCATGGCATAGCCGCCCTGGTAAGCTCCCCCGGTTCCACCAATATTGGCGGTGTTCCAAGGATAATCCGCCGTGCCACCATAGCCGCCAGTCCCACCCACTTGCGAGTTTGGTGAGTTCCACGTGCTGGCCGGGGTTATCTCCGGAGCGCTCGGACAGCAGCGCGAGCCTGACTTCAGGTTGTAATTTTTTTCCAGCCGATCGATCCACAGCGAGTAACCCGTGGCCGGATCCACCGAACACATCAAAACCCCCTTGCTGTCGCCGTTATACATGATGTTGGCCAAAGCATATTGCTTGAGATTATTCATGCATTGGGTCTCTTTGGCCTTGCGTTTGGCGGCGGAAAGGGCCGGCAGCAGCATGGCCGCCAAGATGGCGATGATGGCGATGACGACAAGCAGTTCGATCAGCGTGAAGCCGCGCAGGCGGCGGTTCTGAATTGCCCAGATTGCTGAATGTGTGTTCATATAAGTGTTCTGCAAACTTTTAATACGACGTCTTAAAATCGGCGGCTGGGCCTCACCCCAGCCGCCCGAACCCAACCCCTCAACCACAATTGCCATTCAAGCCGTTCGATGGTTCACTGGTCATCCTCATGGATAAATCAACCGAAAGAAGACAGTCGGGTTTGCCGAATTTATCGGGATCGAAACCGCAGTCGCGTTGGTCGAATTGGGCCAGGTGAACCAACTGCTGTTCAGGCCGACGTTCAGCGTGTTGGTCTGCACCTCCAACCGCCAGCCAAGGTGGTCCGCAGGCCACGACAAGTTCAAGTTACCGCCGCTGATGGAATTGGTCAGCACCGGGGAATTGGTGGCGACCGTGAACAAGGAGGTCACCGCCAACTGCACGGCGGCGCCGTTGTCTATCAAGTGCGCCGTGACGCCCGCTGGCAGGGTGCCCAGCTTTAAGCCGCCAAAACCACTCGTGCCGCCGATGGAGCCGCCGCCGTAAGTGAAGAGGGTATTCGTGCCGACCACCAGAGTAGAGTCAAGGATGGTGACAAGATTTGTGCCGTTCACATTGAGGGCCGTGGTGGCCGCGACATTGCCGCCCGCCGCCACTTTGAAACGGCTGGTCGTCGTGGCCGTGCTGCCGTTCCCCAGACTCAAGGTTGCCACGGTCAGCGTGTTGGAATAATTGACATCGCCGCCGCGGACGGCACCGCCAGCCTGCACGGCCACGCTGCCGACGCTGCCAGCCCCGCCGAGGACTGCGTTGGTGTTCACCGTCACCGCGCCGCCGGCAGCCAGCGACCCGTTGACCAGCAGCGTGCCATGGCTGACTGTGGTGCCGCCAGTGTAGTCGTCCACGTTAGTGAGGGTGAGGGTGCCGGCACCGGCTTGCACCAACGCTCCACTGCCAGTCAGATAGTTGGTCACCGTGTAGCTGTCGGCGCGGTTGAAAACCAGCGTGGCATTGTCAGTGACCAGACCCGTGCCCAGCGTGCCGCTGTTGCCACCGTCGCCAACTTGCAGAGTGCCCGCGCTGATCGTCGTGGGACCGCTGTAAGTGCTCGCGGCCGTAACCACCAGTATGCCAGGTCCCGCTTTGGTGAAGCCGTAGCCGGTAGCGAATTGGCTGATCACCGCGCTGATGAGCAGGTCAACGGGACCGCCACCAGCTTCGACGGTGATCGTCGTGTCCGGCTGGCGCAGCCGCAGGAACGAACCACCAATGGTCGAAGGGATGGCGTTGGACAGGCTGTTGATGGTGGTGCCGCCTGTAGGATCCAAAAATCCGCCGTTGGTGGCGCCGATCCAGCCGCCGATCAGGTTCAGGGTCACACCGGCGAAGTTCTGAAGATCCGTGCCGGACAGGGCTGCCTGAATAATGGTGCCGGAGTTGTTGATCGGGGATACAAACGCCGTGCCATAGCCAAGGGAATTCTGGGACCGCAGAACCACCATGGCGCCCGGATTGACCGTGAGGCTGCCCGCGATGCCCCCGTAATAGCTGCCACCAATCAGCGGGTTGAATACCACCAACGTGCCGTTACTGACAATGGTGCCTCCGGCATAGGTGTTAAAATTGGAGAGTGTCAAGGTCCCGGCACCTTGCTTGACCAGCCCGCCCGAGCCACTAATCAGCCCGCTATAAGTGAGCGCATCCGATCGATTGAACACCAGCGTGGCGTTGTCCGCAATGTCGCCGCCGATAGCCCCGCTGGTGCCGCCGTTGCCGATTTGCAGCGTTCCTCCGCTGATAACGGAGCCGCCGTTGAAAACATTGGAGTTGGCGAATGTTACCGTGCCAGCCCCGTTCATGGTCAGCGTCGTGTTAGCCGTGATTGTGCCGCTGCCCGTGAACAGGTAATTGTTGGTGGCAGAAACCGTAACGCTGGTGGGATTCACATTGGTGGCGACATTGACAGTGAACCGGGTGGCGGTGTCATCGAACACCACGACGTCCTTGTCCAGATAGCCGGTGGATGCACCGCTATTACCCAGCTTCCACTCGGTCGCGCCGGAGAGGTCCCAGTTACCGGCCAGATTGCCCACCCAGAGCACCGAACCATTTTCAGTTAGATTGAGCTGCACCGAAGTGCCAGCCGCGTTGGTGATCAGGCTGCCGCTCGCGTGCGGGAACGGCAGAGCCAGTGACAGGGCACCCAGCCCAGCGCCACCGATAGTCCCGTTGTAGCCAATAAGGTCATAGACGCCTGGCGCCGGCAGCGGGGCCAGCATCCGCATCGTCGCCGGACCGCCGACCATCAAGCCGTTGGCGCCGGTCACGGTGATCGAACTTCCCCCCGCCGCCAGCCCGTTGGTGGAGCCGGCACCCAGCGCCAGCGTCGAAAACGAAGAAGCCACTCCGGTGTCAAGCACCAGCGTCGCGCCGGACTGGACCGCCATGCTGCCAGCGCCGGTAAGCGCACCGGTGCTGGTCACTTCGAGCGTGCCGTTGCTGACCGTGGTGCCGCCGGTATAGTCGCTCGATGCTACCAGCAGGGTGGTGCCGGAGCCGGCTTGCACCACCGAACCGCTGCCGGTGAGGTAATTGACCACGGCATTGGTGTCATTGCGGTTGAAGACGACGGTGGCGCTGTCGGTGATGGTGCCGCCGAGCGATCCGCTGGCGCCTCCGTTGCCGAGCTGGAGCCGGCCACCGTTCACGAAGGTGCCGCCGGTGAAACTGTTACTGTTGGCCAGGGTCAGCGTGCCCGGACCGTTATCGGTCAGAGCGGTGGCGCCCGTGATCGTGCCGGTGCCAGCGAACAGGTAATTGCTCGAGGACGTGACCGTAATGCTGTTGGGCGCCACGTTGGTCGCCAGCGACACCGTGAAGTTCGTCGCCGAGTTATCGAACGTGACGTCGCTCCCGTCCGTATAGACCGTTTTTTGGCCGCCCGTAGTGAGCTTCCAATCGAACGAGTTGGTCAGGTTCCAGGTGCTTGCCGCATTGCCCACCCACGTGCCGGGCCCGGTCGGGACCACGTAGTTGTTGGTGACATTCAGTTGGATGGCACTGCCGGAATCCTGCAGGAAGGCGCCCAAGGCAAAGGGCACCGTGCCCAGACGCATCTTGGCAAAAGGCGTCGAGCCGGTGTAGGTCATCAGGGTGTAAACGCCGACACTTGGGTTGCTTCCGGTCACGGTAATATAGTTGGTGCCGTTGACCGCCACCGAGCCGCTGCAGGTAATGCTCTCGCCATTCACGACGTTAAACGTGGCGGTGGTGAGGTCGCTCGCCCCGATGCCCAGGGTCAGGCTGGCGAGAGACAGAGAGCCACTACTGCCTTGCCCGCCTTCGACCGTGCCGCCATTCGCGACCGTGACGTTGCCGGCGCTGCCCACGCCGCCGAACGTCGTGCCTGACTTCACGGATACGGCACCCGCCGTGTTGAGCGAACCATCCACGAAAACCGTGCCGTTGCTTACCACCGTGGGGCCGGTGTAGGTGCTCGATCCCGAAAGGATGAGCGAACCGGCACCCAGCTTGACCAACCCGCCGTCGGTCCCGGCGACGCCATTCAACAAGGACTGGCCGATGGTGACAGCGTTCGTTGCCGTGTCAATAATCGCCCCGCCCGCCAGCACGTTGGCGGTGGTCAAGCCGCTCATGAACGCGGTGCTATTAGCCGTGGTGTTATTGGTCAGCGGCTTGAGCGTTCCGCCGTTGAAGTTGAAAGTCGAAGAGCTGGCACCGACCGAGACCTTGGGGACTTGCAGTGTCCCCCCGCTCAGATTCACGGTTCCAGGCGCGCCGTTACCAATGATAAAAGCTGAGGCGGTCGCTGAAGGAACAAAAACATTGCCACTGTTGGTAATGGTCAGCGTGCCACTTGCTCCTTGCCCGACTTGCACCTGGTTATTGCTTTGAACCAATGTTCCGCCGGAAACCGTCACCACGCCAGGGTCACTTGCTCTTCCAATGATAGTATTTAGCCAGGTTGTGTATGAGCCGCCAGTAATAATGTTTAGGTATGCCGTGTTCGCGCCAGAGTTGCCGATGCGGGTTGACCCGGAGGCTCCGCTGATGCTGGCGGTGCCATCAAAGTTCACCGTGGCTCCGTTATCCACCTCAAGCGCACTGGTTCCAGCGCTGGCAGAGGTGGTGGTGTAAGTGAAGGTGCCATGAAGATTCGCGACCGTATTGGATGTTACAATGAAAACATTCGTATGCGCAAACTGGCTGCTTGATCCCAAGTTAAAGGTGCCATTATTAATGGTTCCAGCCTTGGCGTAAGTATTCGTGCCGTAGAGCGTCAGGGTGCCGGCTCCGGACTTGGTCAAAGTAAATCCGCCGGAGGCGCTAGAAATGCCGCCGTAATTAGTCAGCCCCACGCCGGCATTCACCGTCCAGGTCTGGTTGGCACCCAAGGCGATGGCGTTGGTGATCGTCAGGTTGACGACGGAAGCCGCCATGTTAATGCCGCTGGCGCCGTTTGTGAGCGCGCCCGCGCCGCCAAGGTAAATGTCGCTCAGCGCGTTGGAGACGCTGATGCCAACCCAAGCGGTTGAAGTTCCCAAGGTCAGCGATGCGCCAAGTGAACCGTTGGTCCACGTTGCCGTGTCCGCGCTGGTCGGCGCGGTGCCGCCCTGCCAGCTCGCGCCGGCGGTCAGGTCGGTGCCGGTTGGCGCCTTGTAAATACTGGCGGCGTGAACCGCCGGCGGGAAGATCGTGGCAAGGATGACCAGCAGCGCGAGGCCAGGCCGCGCGATCGTGGCGATGAGAGATTTTAGATACATAGGTTTGGTGTTTATGATAGCTATTGTTGTTTGGATCTGTGCGTGACAGAGGGAATCTCTCACCAGCCGGAGAAATGCGTAATACGCAAAATTACCTATGCCGTCCGCCCGACGAGCGCGCCATCAGCGCGCGTGGGGCGGTTGGGAGGCGAAGTATTTGGCCGCCGCCTCGGTGCGGGAGCGCACGTGAAGTTTCTCGTAAATATGCTGGAGATGCAGGGACACCGTGCGGACACTGATGCCGAGTTGGTCAGCGATTTCCTTGCTGGCAAACCCACGCGCGGTCAGGGACAGCACCTCGCTTTCGCGCGGCGTGAGTGGCGCCTCCACTCCGGCGGGCGCAGCCGGGCGCTGAAAGGATTCGATGACGCGACGCGCAATCTCGCCGCTCATCGGCCCGCCGCCCTGCATGACCCCGGCAATGGCCTGAAGCAATTCTGCGTCCGAGGCGCGCTTGAGCAGATAGCCGCTGGCCCCCGCCTGCAATGCCTCGAAAATATTCTGGGCGTCGCCATAGACGGTGACCATGACGATGCGCACCCCGGGCAGAACCTGCCGCAGCCGCGCCGTGCATTTGATGCCCGACATGCCGGGAAGATTGATGTCCATCAGCACCACATCGGGGGCCTTGGCCGGAAGCTCGCGCAAGGCCATCTCGGCTGAAGCGCAGACACCCACGCACTCGAAGCCCGGCGTGCTCCGGAGCAGTTGATCCCAGTGTTCGCGGATACCGATCTTGTCTTCGACGATGGCAACTTTGATGGTCATGCGATCTTTGTGAAATACGACTTTGATTACGGCGGCGCGGCTCCCGATGCGTCATCCGGCAACGCTCCGTCCGCCCCGGCCTTGCCCTGCACCGCCGGGGCTGCGTCCCCCAAAGGCAGGACGAAACGCACCCGCGTGCCGCGACCAGGCTGGCTGCTGATCTCGGTGCGGCCGCCGAGCCCGCCGAGCCGGCGACCCATGTTCCCGAGACCGTTGCCAGCGGATTCACGCGGTCCGGCCTCGAAGCCGCAGCCGTTGTCCTCGATTTCGATTTCCAATTCGCGGGCGGAGCAGCGGATGCGCAGCCAGGTTTCGCCGGCGGCGGCGTGTTTGGCGACGTTGTTAAACGCCTCCTTGACGGCCAGAAAAATCTCGTGCCGTGCCATAGCGCTCAATACCTGCTCCGGCAGGTTGACCGGCACATCCAAGCGGCAGCGGATCGAGGTGGGGCGGAAAAACTCTTGCGCATATTCGGAGAGAAAACTCGCCAGATTCGGCACGGAGTCGTTCCGGGGATTCACGGTCCATACGATTTGATCCATCGCGCTGACCGTCTGCCGAACCTTGGCGTTCAGCCGGATTGCCCGTTGCTGCGCCCCGGGCTGGGCGTCCGCCGGACGCTGGATTTCCTCGGACAGGAACTGGATTTCAGTCAGGTTGGAGCCGAGGTCGTCGTGCAGGTCGCGGGCGATGCGGCGACGCTCCTGTTCGAGCGACTGCTGGATTTCAAGCTGCCGCAGCCGCCGGCGCGCTTTCATGCGCTCCCGCGTGCGAACGACCACCGCTACCGTCACCAAAAACAATAGAGCCCCCAGCAACTGCACCAACCGCCGCTCCCAAAACCGGGGCACCACCTCGAGTTTCAGCGCTGGCTGCGCCGCCCGCCACTGGCCATCGGGACCGCCGACCTGCACCTCGAATTCATACTGGCCCGGCGGCAGACGGTTATAATGTGCGGCGCGCTCGGTGCCTGCGTCCACCCATTCGGTTTCCCAGCCTTTGAGGCGAAACAAAAATCGCTGGCGGGCCGGCGACTCAAGATTCGGTGCGGTGAAACGAAACTCGAAGCGGCGCAAGCTGGATTTCACCCGCAAGCCGCCATCCGCCTCGCGAACCAGCGGCGCACCGTCCGCCACCACTTCCTCGATCAATGGATCGGGCGTCCAGCCGCGGGTTGTCAGCACCGCCGGATCAAACACCGCCACCGCAAACTGGTTGGGAAACCACAGCCGGCCATCGGGCGAGCGACTGACCACCGGATTGCCCGCGCCGGAACCCATTTTGGCTTCCAGCCCGTCCGCCGAAGAAATTCGCCGAAACAACAGCGGCGCATTCTGCTCATGCTGCTGAGCGCCGAACTGTTCGGGTGAACTGCTGAAAAAACCGTTGTCCGAACTAAACCATAGGTTGCCGGCCAGATCCTCCATGATGGCCGTAATCCGGTTGCTGGGCAGTCCTTCGCGCATGGACCAGTGCTTGAGTTGGCCGTGGTTTAAACGCCACAGTCCATGAGCCACTGTGCCAACCCACAAATTCCCGCTGGCGTCGGCATACAGGGCTTTGATCCACGTTCCCTTCAACTGGTCCGAGGCATCGCAGAGAGCCAGTTGTCCTTCGGTGATCTGAAACAGTTGACTCTGGCCTGCGACCCAAAGCCGGCCATCGTTGGCTTCTTGGATGGCGTTGATGGGAACATTTGCGCTGTTTTCAACCTGCACAGACCGCAGGCCGTCCAAACGGATCAAGCCGCCATCCGTGCCCGCCCAGACTATTCCTTGACGATCTTCAAAGAGGGAATTCACAGCGGCCTTCAAGGGTTTTGGTCCGGATACCCGCTCAAATCCGCTCCCTTGTCGCCTGAACAAACCGCCATCCGTGCCCACCCAGATGTTTGTTCGCGTATCTTCGAGAATCACCCGAATCCGCCCGTCCAACAACCCTTCCGCGGCCGCGAAATGCTCGAATTGTCCGTCGCGGTAATGGAAAACGCCCTCATCACTGGTGCCGATCCAGGCGCTGCCATCGCGGCTGGCACACACGGCGAACACGCGACTTTGCCCCGCCACCGCAGGCAGATGCAACGTCTTGACCGGGCGCGACCGCACCTGTTGCAACTGGTCGCTTCGACTGTAGCCGACCCACAAGCTGCCCGCCGCGTCCACCGACAGGCAATTGACGGCGGTCTGCCGCTGCTCGTTTCCGGGGACTAACATCTCCCATGGCCGTCCCGTTTCCCACCAGAGCAATCCCGCGTCCGTGGTCCCCAGCCAGATGCGGCCCGCATGATCCTCGATCAGATCAGTGATCCGAGGTGACATGCCCGCATACGGCCAGGAGTAAGGCGGCAACGGTGAAGTCCACTGGCCATCCTTGAATTTCAGCACCTCCCCGCCGTGGCCACCGATAGATTTTGAATAAGCCGTGGCCACCCACAGTCCGCCGGCCCGGCTTTTCGCCAGCGCTTGCAGGCGACTGTCCGCCGATGTCCATCCCTCCACCTTCATCCATTTGTTGCCGTCCCAGCGCACCAACTGCCCCGCCGCTATGGCCCAAACTTCATTTGTTCCCACCGCAACTAAATCCGAAATTGGATCACCGGGCAAATCCTGGCTCGGCTTGAAGAAATCCCAGTTCCCCTTGTGCCAGCGCGCCAGGCCGGAGCCGCTGGCGGCAACCCAGATTGCGCCCGTGCCGTCTTGCGCCAGCTTGAAAATGGGATTTCTGGCCGACGGCGGAACGGTTGACAGGGAAACGAAGACGCCCGCCTGCCGGCGTGCCAGCGTGCCGCCAGTCGTTCCAATCCACAAATCTCCGGCTGTATCCACTAACAGGCAGGCGATGCGGTCATCCCCCAAAGCGGGGGTGTTGTTCGTGCTGAAGACCACGAACCGCGCGCCATCGAAGCGTGCCAGACCATGGGCGGTGGCGATCCACAAATAACCATCCGGCGTGCGCGCCGTGGCCCGGATCGGGCTGGCGGGCAGCCCGTCCTCGCTATCCCAAGTGCGGGTCAAGAACCCCGGCAGTTCACCTGGTTCCCCCGCCCGCCCGCATAGCGCCGATCCCAACAAGAGCGCAACTCCGCACATCGCGAGGCACGCACGCCAGAAGAACGCAGGCCAGCGGTGGCATCGTCTCCGGAGTTGGACAGGGTTCGCAATCATGGGTGTGGCCTTCAAACCTTTTGGGCGTCAGCTAACCATTCTGACACAGGGCAAACGGCGACACGGGATTCTACGCTTGGCGGTTAAAAAGCAAAAACAAAATGACAAGTCGGTTTTGAACAAATTTTTTGCTGGTTAAGGATTTTCCGGTGCAGCCGTCGGACGGCACGGTTGCCGTTGCCAAAAAACGCCGCAATTTCAACCGCCGTTTGCAGTCCGCTACCTGCCGCTTTGGCATTTGTTTCAGTGTGTCGGTTAAGTCAATTCCGTATTTGCCGAATCCGCTGACTTTTCCAAATTCCGCCTGCGGGGTGGCGGCCAGCCGGGTCTCAACCTTGAAAAGCCGGATGGCGGGAAAGTGGGCGGCCGCCAGTTCCGCCTCGGCGTTGAGGCAGGGTTTTTGCCCGCGTTGCTCGCCGATTGGCTTTTCCATGTTCGACTGGCCGGATCCCAGCCAGACTTCGCCCACCAGAATATTGGTGAAGGTTTTGGTTTCGCCGGCTTCGATCAGCAGCGTTTGAGGCGAAAACGAGGCGCTCAATTTTGTCAGACGCACCTGCCATTTACCGTCGGCGTCGGCCTGAGTCGCGTGTGATTGGCTGGAGAATTTAACCGTCACTTTTGCGGCCGGCGCGGCCCAGCCCCAAACCGGCACGGGTATTTGCTGCTGAAGCACCATGTTGTCGCCAAAGATAGCCGGGAGTTTCAAATCGGCGCGGACTGAAACAGCAGAGGCGGCAATTACCAGAGCCATGATAATAAGGGCGATTATTTTCATGCGTGTGTTTTTGGAATGACTACATCTTATCAAAATCAACGGCTTGAGCCCACCCACATGTTTTACGGGGTAGGCAAATTTTTAAAAATCCGCAATGTTGGTATTATTGAACCCAAATCTATGGCTGTGCCTGAAATTTGTCGTGGAGCCGGGGCAGTAAAAAATGAACCGAACACAAATATGCAAACAGCCGATTCGATGCCCGCGTCAACTAATGAACCGCTCCAGCCACTGAAACCCCGTCCTCAAACTATGGCCAGCCTAAACCACAACTCAAAACCGCACATGAAGATAAACATCCGCAAACAAGCCCTGCTTTTGGGGGCAACCCTCCTCGGAACGATTCTATTCGCCGGCACGCCGGCGGCAGCGGTCAACATCACAAACACCGTGAATGAGGCTTCCCTCACTGCCTCAAATTGGAATTCGGCGGTTTGGGGAACGCCCGCGGCCGTGCCGTTGGCCACCACCAACTATTTCATTGGTCTCGGTTCCATCCGCACATTGTCAACCACCGCAGCCCAGAGTTTCAATGGCGCTACGCTTCAAATAAACAACGGTAGTACCCTGTTTTTGAAGCACAATAATGGAGTGGCAACCGTAAGCCTCCTGACGGGCGGCGGCGGTCCCAGCTCTATCACCTACTCCGGGGGGCCTGGTGGCACCAATGTGCCGCTGGGGGGAACCCTGACGGTGAATAACAGTGTGACCATAGGCCAGAATCAGGCGGCGCCAAATACGCGCGACATCTGGTTGCTCTCTTCTCTGAGCGGCTCCGCAGCCGTGACCGTGGACCAGCGCGGTTCCTCATTGATCCTTTTCGGCACCAACACTGCTTTCTCTGGCCCTTGGAAAATACTCACGGGCAACCTTCAAATCGGGAATGGCGCTGCCGATGCGCTAGGGACGAACTCGGTGACTTTTACCAATGTTTCAACTCCCGTTTCACTAATTTTTAACTCCACCAATAATTTTACGGTGTCTAATACAATCAGCGGTCCAGGCTCGGTGATTAAACAAAACACCGGCACGGTGACCC
>Ga0209086_10000834_pt1 | contig 25485 bp, 18 predicted proteins | sample M_130207_XF_Meta_FD_187312 | JGI IMG/M metagenome (GOLD analysis project Ga0209086, IMG submission 187312) | Freshwater microbial communities from Lake Montjoie, Canada to study carbon cycling - M_130207_XF_MetaG (SPAdes) (version 2) | ecosystem: Environmental > Aquatic > Freshwater > Lake... | reverse complement strand
AGAGGAAGTCCCACGTACCCCAAGCCGACGATGGCGATGATCGCTGTCTTGGCTTCGATTTTCTGCATGAGAGCTTGCGCAATTGCGCTGTGAACTGCAGGCTTTGTGGCTTTCGAAGTTGATGCTGAATGTGGTGAATTTGTAGATGTCATTTTGTTTCCTTAGACTGGGAAGAATATCAGGTGTTTATCGACGATTTCATAAGTCGAATTCATACTTCTCATAAATTGAAATTCGAGGTTGGGGCTGAATTATTTAATCTTTTCACTCTCTTGCGCCGGAATTGGCGGGATGACTTTTGCAACAACCCTCATTTTCCCATTCATAGTTCGCCAGTGGCCTGGGTAGGTGCAAACATATGGATATGTGGCGGGCTTGAAGGGGGCGATAAACCAGAATGATTTGGATTTTCCAGGGGCGACTAAGCCAAGAACCTCGAGAACTTTCTTGGAATCGGGCACAAATTCTTTCGCTTTGCCTTCAGGCGTTTGCCCCATTCGATCCCCCGCAAGTCCGATTTCCGCGAGTGCGTTTGGCGAGACGAGCAATAAATTGTGTTCTAGAGCGTCTGGATTATGAAGAATCAAATGAACGAGGCTTCCGGGCGCGACCGAGAATTCTTTGCGGTCATAGGTCATTTGCGATGGAATCGTGCTGATTTCGACCGTGACTTGCTCGATCGGCAACAGATCGGCTGGTCGTATATCCATAGGGAGTGCTGCGATGGCTCTCAAAGCGACGACCCGAGCATCGGCTGAAGTTCCTTCATTCTTATAGAGCGCGAATATTTTTTCGACGATGGCGGTTTGGGAGAGTTCCGCTGGGTTCCAAGCCGCGATGAGGTCGCCATAGCTGTCCGATCGTGAGTCGTGCAGTCTGAGTTGTTCGACTCGTCCAAGAAAATAGTCAAGTGGCTTCTGCTTTGCTTCTGCAGCGCATGCATCAATTGCGGAACGCCGTTCGCTTTGCGACGCTGTCGCAGAGTCGAGTCCAGCGCAATCTGCATGTGGATTCGTGAATCTTGTCATGGCAATACAAATGATTGTGGCGACAAGCATGGGAGAAGAATGGTACACCCACTGATATGAGTGAAGTTGTTCCGTGTGTCAGCGTTCGTATTCATGGAGCGGCTGGAGAAGTGACTGGGTCGTGCTATGAAGTCACGACTCCTCACGCGCACCTGCTTGTCGACTTTGGAATGTTTCAAGGTGGCCCTGAGCAAGAGATGCGCAATACAAAGGCGCCAGAAATTGATTTCGCATCACTCGATGCGGTTCTCGTCACGCATGCCCACATTGATCATTGTGGTCGTTTGGGAATGCTTCCTGGGCTTGGCTTTCAAGGACCAGTTTTATCGACAGAGCCAACTGCAGAATTGCTACCGCGGGTTCTGACAAGTTCTGCCACCCTGCAACAATTGCGTATTCAGGAAAATCGCGCGGGGACTTCGCCGTCATCTCGTGTGCTTGCACCTGCGCACCTTGCATCTTCAATTCCAATTCGAAGTGAGCCGCCACCGATTTTGTTTACCCATCGCAATGCGGAACGAGTTGCAAGAGCTCTGCGTGCGATTCCTTTTATGGAATGGGAATCGATTGCAGAAGGAGTTGAGATGCGATTCTTGCACGCATCGCATGTGATTGGTGCCGCGAGTATCGAATTGCGAGTCCAACGAACAAATGGGATGGAACCCGCGCGTGTCCTTTTTTCTGGCGATGTTGGTCCGATAGAGAATCCCCTGCTCGCACCGCATCAGTGGTCTGATTACGCGCCAGATTTATTGGTGATGGAATCGACAAACGGCGCCAGAAAATTTCCACAAGTTGATCAATATCAATTACTCGTCGAAATTTTGAAAGAAGCAAAAGCGAAAAATCAGCGTGTTTTAGCGCCTGTTTTTGCACTTGGGCGCGCACAGACGATTCTGCAATTACTTGCTCGCGCTTCGCGCGACGGCGTTCTTCAGGGGATGCCGGTCTATCTCGATTCGGCAATGGCGGTTCGTGCAAGCGAGTTGTATGCACGGCATCCCAATTTGCTAGAAGTGTCATTGCATCATTCGTGTATGCGCGGAACAAATCCACTTCACTTTCCAGAGCTTCATACGCTGATGTCGCGGCGCGAATCAGAATCGATTGATCGAATCAAGACAGCATGCGTGATTATGGCAGGCTCTGGATTTTGTGACGCAGGCCCAATTCTGCGACACGTCAAACTGGCGATCGATCAACCCGACACGAGAATCTTGTTTACTGGACATCAACTTGATGGATTGCTTGGCCATGGTTTGTTGCATGGTGCGACTCGTGTGGAGATCAATGGCGCAGCGCTTGATGTGAACGCAAAAATTGATCGCATTGCTGGAATCTCTGGTCACGGAGATGCGGACGATCTTTTGGCGTGGGTCAAGCGCATGCCAGGTTCACCGAAGACTATTGCGCTCGTTCACGGATCTGTCGAGGCTCGCGAAGAATTCGCAGCAATCTTGCGACAAAATGTTTCAAGCGACGTTCGCCTTCCAAGCCTCGGCGATTCTTTACACGTCAATTAATTTCGAAGAATCAAGCGTCTTCGATTTTTAAGAGTCGAAGGAATCCCATTCTTGAAAGTAGCCTGTGAAAAATTGGCGTTAATTTTGAAACAGTAAGAGAAATTTTCCGCTCATTGCAACTTTGGTGGATAAGCAACAACGTCTCGAATCCACGGCTGCTCATGGCAAGAACCTCAGAGATTTCCAGATGAACTGTCTGGACATTTTTAGGCAGCGCGAGAAATAGAACTCGAAATTCATTTTGCATTCGTAAAGCATCTTCGGTGTTTATCGTTGCTTGATGAATGGATAGAGTGAGAACGGCTCCCGATGTCGAAGCTTTGAGAACTGGTTCTGCATCATTCATGCGGCGAATCATAGGTTGGTTTTATAGTCCTATAATCCAAAGATAATTTATTTGCAAATTTTGGGGGGACGCTATACTGATTTTACAATCGTTCCACGTGGAACACAACGAAAGGAATCGTTATGAAAGAGAATCGCACGGATTCAGCGTCAAATTCACAATCGAGCACGCCAACCACTGGAAAGCAAGTTCCGACCTCGAGGCTTGGTCGCGGCCTTGGGTCTCTGATTCCAGCAGCCCCACAACAACCATTTCAGCCGGTTGCATTGCCTGTGACTAAACCAGAAAGCGATAAGAGCCCCTCTACCGAAAGCACTCCAGTAAAAATGCCTATCGCTTTGAATGTTCCGTTGGCTATTCAGTCACCACTGACTAATCCAACCATTCAAAGCATAGAGCGTTCCACGGGGAACATTCCAGTTGCCACGCAGACAATTTCCGGAACGGCAGTAGTTGAAATGAGCATCTCGTTCATTGCTAGAAACTCTCGGCAACCACGAGAAAAATTTGACGATCGAGCAATCCAGAGTCTCGCTGAATCGATCAGGCAACACGGCCTACTGCAGCCTGTTGTCATTCGTAAATTACGCATTCCTCACGGCGGAAAGACCCACGAATTGATCGCTGGCGAAAGGCGATTGCGAGCTTTCGAATCTCTTGGGCGGATTACTATCCCTTCAATTACTAGAGATGCAGATGAAGCCCAGTCAGCAGTTTTTGCGCTCATTGAGAACGTCCAGCGTGAGGATTTAAACCCTTTAGAGCGTTCTAAGGCATTACAAAGGCTTATAACTGAGTTTTCCTGGACTCAGCAACAGGCCGCAGAGAAGGTTGGGCTGGATCGAGCTACCGTTGCGAACTTACTTCGGCTGAACGATCTGGATCCATTCTCGGCGGGTTGTGTACGTGAAGGACGGCTTTCGCAAGGACACGCGAAAGCTTTGTTAGCGATCGACAATCTTCCAGCTAGAAGAGCTATCGCCGAAAAGGCGCTCCATGATGAATGGTCTGTTCGTCAGATCGAGCGTGAGGTTCAGAGAATTAAGGCGGCATCTGGACTGACCTCGGCGCAAGCACCGCCGCTGCCTCGCAGGGGATCAGCTCAGGTGGGCGACCTTGAAAGGCGCGTTGGGCTTCACATTGGATCGAAGGTCAAGATCAAGAAGGGGCGTAAAGCCGGAACAGGTACATTGACAATTCAATTCTTCACCCTGGACCAGTTCGACGGTATTTTGCAGAAAATTGGGTTTGACCCAAATAATCTGAATTACTGATCAAGTTATAGGACTCAGCATAAGCTAAAAACTTTGGTTTGTTTGAAGTCGGTCTCGATTGAGTTCGATGGGATGTGCACAAAGGAGCACACACCATGAGAACTAAAACGAAGATCAAGTTCGCCACTGCAACTAATCCGAAAATCAATCCAGTAGGAAATGCCATTACTTATGGGGTCAAATCCGCACTTCGGTCGGCCAAATTGTTCGCAGCACCTTTGCGTTTGGAAGCAGATTGGAGTCAACGTCTTCGCAATGTTCAGCAGTCGTTTGGAGGTTGGGGATGCGAGCTTCTTGAGCTGCGTCGTTGCGACAGGATCGTTCCTATGTGGTGCGCTGATTTTCCGACGTGCAGCTCTACATTTTCTGATGCCGACTGACTTTTCTTGAATCAATGCGAATGACTTCATTGTGGCCTTAGTATCGCTTTGTCACAATTGTGACTCGTCGCATACGTTCAAGAAATCTGAAAGAGAGGAATAATCGTGATTCGTAATTTTCCCACCCAGGTATTGAAAAACGCTTCCATTCGCCACGCGTTATCTGTGGCTTTCGTCACCACATTCCTCGTCGTTGCGACTGGCTTTTCTCAGCAGGAGCCATCGGTGCAGTCGGCGACAGAAACGAAAAGTACAAACACCCCGACGACCTTCGAAGTTGATGACGTGCATTCCATGGCTCTGTTCCGAGTGCAGCACATGGGCGCCGGCAGATTCTGGGGCATTTTCAATGATGTCAGCGGAACTATTCAGTACACCCCGGAGAAGTCTTTGTCGCTGAACATTACGATTCAGACCGAAAGCGTTGATAGCAACAATGAGCAGCTCGACCGACATTTAAAAAGTCCAGACTTTTTTAACTCTGTTGAATTTCCACAAATGACTTTTGTCAGTATCAGTGCAAAACATATCGAAAGTGGTCGATTCGAAGTTGTTGGAGACCTGACGATTCACGGCGTAAAAAAACGAATCACCGTGCCTATCGAGTGCTCATCAATTTCCAAACTGGGCGGTAAAACTCGCGCTGGATTTGAAGCCTCTTTCGAAATAAAGCGCAGTGACTTTGGTGTGTCGTATGGAGTGGAGAAAAAAGTGCTGGGCGATGAAACGCGGATTATTGTGTCGCTTGAGGGGATCGAGCCTGGGAGTGCGCCGAAACGCAAGGAGTGAGATCACTTTCGGAGCGAGAGCATTCTCGAGCAAAAACGACTGGTTTTCCTTCGGATGTGATATTCCTGCGTATAGAATTATAAGTACTGACTGATACTCTGAAGATTTATACGTATTGAATATGAAAAGCATCAAGTTGAATTTCTTCCTGTCGCCATTTTCTCTCGCGATATTTCTCGGAATGATTTTGTGTGCTCCAGCAACGACTCATGTGTCTGGCCAATCTCCTTCGTTCCCTTTGACACCAAGCGCGCCTGTCGCACCTTCGGATGCTTCTTCTTCCCCTGGGAGTCCATCTCCTGCGGCAACATCAGTTGATACCGATCAGCAATATAAAATCGATCAAACATATTCAACAGCACTCTTTCGAGTTGGGCATGATGGAGTTGGACAATTTTGGGGATTTTTTCATGACGTAGAAGGGACATTCGATTTTGAACCGGATACAGAATTAAAGTTCGATGTCACGGTGAAGGCAGCAAGCGTCGACTGTGATCATCCTGATCTTGATGACAAATTGCTTGATGCGAAGTGCTTGAACGTGATCACCTTTCCGACATTTACTTTTCACAGCACAGCCTTTGTAAAAAAGTCAGATAAAGATTTTCTTGTGACTATGAATGTCACTTTGGGCGCAGTCACAAAAAAGATGATTCTCCCATTTCACTGCACTGGAATGTCAGCACAAGAAAAGGGAGATCGCATTGGATTTGAGGCGGAGTTTATTCTGAATCCGCTTGACTTCGGGCTTTCACTGGAAATTGGAAGTGGATCGGGCCATGAAGACGTCAAGATCACTCTTGCCCTTGAAGGGTTTCGTACTGGCGTGCCAAAAATAGAACCACCAAAGACTGGATCTCCGATCGAAGTAACAAAGACGACGCGTCCGCGTCTTGGACTTACACCTCCGGGGGAAGTTCAAAAACCAAACGAATCAGATAGGCCAACTCTTGTGGACAAGCGCGGAAAGCGAAAGCCGTTGTCAGCGGAGGAAGCGGATCCATCTGGAACAGAATTCATGGGGATCAAGACAAAGGCGAGATCCATCGTTTTCATTTTGGACTTTTCGGGAAGCATGCATCAAGAAAAGATGGATCACCTGCTTTCTGAATTGAAGATAAGCGTCAATCGACTCACTGTTGGAAGTTCATTTTTTATTATGTTTTTTGATACCGAGGCATTGTTGATGCCGAGTGGAAAACTTCAGTCTGCATCAAAGATAAACAAGAATAAATTTTTGCAGTGGGCTGACGCCGCAAGTTTTGGTCCAGATTCTGGTGGCGGAACGGATCCCAGCGGTGCAATTGCACTCGCATTGAGCCTCTTAAAACCAGATGCAATTTATTTGCTCACCGACGGTGGGTTTGACGCTCGACCATCACTTGCAGCGATCAATCTAAATAATCCAGGTCATAAGGCAGAGATTAATACAGTCTGCTTTTATGACAACACCAACGAACTTTCTATGAAGCAAATGGCGAGTGAAAATCATGGAACGTATCGATTTATCGAAGCTGCAACTGGCGGAGATAAATATGAAATTGATGATGTATTTTCGACTTCACTTTTTCGCATCCAACACAAACAAGCAGGGGAATTCTGGAGTTCTTTGAATGAGGTGACGGGTACTTTTGAGACCTCGAGTTCCGGGCCACCGAAATTTGATATCTCTGTGCAGGTTCCAAGCATTGATTGCAATGCCGAAATCATTGAGAAGCAATTTTTGAGCGCAAGTTTCTTGGATGTAAACAAGTTTCAAACAATTACTTTTCTCAGCACGAGCAGTCAGTCGGTTGGCAATCTTAAATATTTGGTTACTGGCGATTTCACTTTGCATGGAGTGACTCGGTCTATAACAATTCCTTTCGAGTGCACAGGCATCGCGCAGACGCCGACTGGGCGACGTGCTGGATTTGAGGGAGTATTCGATATCAAATTGATCGAATATGGAATTATGGAATCAGCTCCTGCGGAGTTTGGAAAAACAACTCGAATAGTGTTTGCACTCGAGGGTGCTCGTCTTCCTGCAGGTCCATCTGGTCCGGTCGCATTTAGTCCAACCGGAAGTTCCGGGCCTCACATGAAAACTAACGGATCAACATCACCGCCATCTTCAGCAGGAAGCAACGCTGCGGGTCAACAAGCGGGACAACAAGCGGGTCAACAAGCGGGTCAACAAGCGGGACAACAAGCGGGTCAACAAGCGGGTCAACAAGCTGGACAACAAGCTGGACAACAAGCTGGACAACAAGCTGGACAACAAGCTGGACAACAAGCGGGTCAACAAGCGGGGCAACAAGCCGGACAACAAGCCGGACAACAAGCGGGGCAACAAGCCGGACAACAAGCGGGTCAACAAGCTGGACAACAAGCCGGACAACAGTCGGGCATAGGAAATAGCAGCGGGGGTGGTGGAAGCGGGAGCGGAAGCGGAAGCGGAAGCGGGCGCGGAAGCGGGGGCGTAATCGGGAGCGTAAGCGGTGGCCAGTGCAAATCTTGCGGTAAATCTGGTTCGAGTTCCAGCAGTAAATGTGAATCTTGCGGAGCTCCGAAGCCAAAGGCGAATTCAGAATTTATGGGCATTCAATCCGAAGCAAAGAGAGTTGCATTCGTCTTAGATTTTTCTCAAAGCATGTTTGGTCCAGTCGGTGGCGCAAATCCGAAGCTTGATCACATGTTGTTGGAGCTCAAGCGATCTATCAACAGAATGCCATCGGACCAAGATTTTTTCATCATTTTCTTTGACGATCAAGAACTGCCGATGCAGCCTGAGCGGCTCATGCCAGCGTCATTTTCAAATAAAGGAAAGTATTTCACGTGGGTTGATGTTGCGAGCGTTGGTCCGGATGCACGTGGCAGTACTGATCCAGCTACTGCACTAGAAAAAACTTTGGTTACTGTTCAACCTGAAGCAATCTTTTTACTCACCGACGGAGGTTTTGATGAGAAAAAAGCGATCAGTGTCATTCAACAATTTAATTCTGCCAAGAAGACTCAGATCAACACGATCTGTTTCTATGACGCAGAAAATGAACAAGTCATGCAGTTCATCGCAAAAGAAAATGGTGGAACGTATCGGTTTATCGGTCCATTGAATCCATAAGTACATCAGATGAGTCGTATTCTTATGAATCGGAATTCAATCACTCACGCGTTGCGGTGAGAGATGATGAGTTCGTTCAGAATCCCTTCGAGCATTTCTTGGCGACCCGAAGCGAGTGTCGATGTCGACAGTTGTTCAGCCATTTGTGCGCACTCCACAAGCGATCGTTTTCCCGTTGCGATTTCAATTCCAAGTGGAGTAGACCACGATGCGTATCGCTCTTGAATAAAGCGCGTAAGTCGTCCATCGGCGCGGATTCGTGCAGCAGCCTTTAATCCAAACGCAAACGCATCCATTCCTGCAATGTGTGCATGAAAAAGATCGAGTGGCTCGAAACTTTCCCGCCTTCGCTTTGCGTCGAAATTCAGTCCTCCGGATTGAAACCCACCCATTCCTAATACAGCAAGCATGATGTGAGTCGCCAAGTACAGATCCGTTGGAAACCGATCCGTGTCCCATCCAAGTCCGGCAGTTCCCATATTGGCGTCAATCGACCCGAGTGAATTCGCAGCGATTGCGACGGTGAGTTCATGTTCCATCGAATGCCCAGCGAGCGTGGCGTGATTGGTTTCAATATTCAATTTGAACTTTCCAAACAGACCGAATTCTCTTAGAAAATTCAGAGTCGCCTCTGCGTTGCTGTCGTATTGATGCGTCGTCGGCTCGTGTGGCTTTGGTTCGATGAGCAATGCACCCGTAAAGCCAATGTGCTGAGCATGATCAGCGGCAAGGTGCAGAAATCGTGCGAGGTGCTCACGCTCGCGGGCAAGATTCGTGTTCAGCAAGGTGGAATAGCCTTCGCGTCCTCCCCAGAAAACATAACTTTCTCCCCCAAGTTCTAGAGTGACTTCAAGCGCTTTTCGCACCTGTGCGGCGGCAAACAAGAATGAATCCACCGATGGATTCGTGGATGCGCCATGCATGAAACGAGGATGCGAAAATAGATTTGCGGTTCCCCACAGAAGTTTTACGCCACTCTGTTGTTGCAGAGCAGAAACATGAGCAACAAGTGCATCCAGATTTTTCTCTGACTCCGCTATCGTGTTTCCTTCTGGCGCAAGATCGCGATCATGGAAGCACCAAAATCCTATTTGACATTTTTTTAGAAACTCAAAGAAGGCATCTGCGCGCCGCTTTGCGTTGTCAATCGATTCGCTCCCATCTTCCCAAGGCATTTGGGCCGTGCAAATACCAAATGGATCCGAGAGTCCATTGCGCATTGTGTGCCAATAACAGGCAGCGAAACGAAGATGATCGCGCATTGAACGGCCCCCAATGATTTCGCTCGGGTTATATTGCCGAAACGAAAGTGGACGCGCGGAACCGCTCCCATCAAATTGAACTTGCTGGATAGTAGGGAAATGTTCGTTCGTCATTCTTCGAAGTGTACGGCGTTCAATTATCACTCGCCTGACTTCGAGTCTGCGCTGCGCGCAGTGCTACAAAAGCAATCGCCCCACATGTAATCAAAATCATCACAAGCACAATTCGTGTCGAGTTTCGAAAGCGAGAGTGATGAGCAACGCAAAGCAATAATGGCGCAAAAGAGGCGGCACACCATGAAGCTATTGTCACTTCGGGATGGTGGTGGTATGACGCGCCGTACAACGCAAGAGCAAACGCAAGAGTGATCCCAGCCATTGCGAATGAGGCACCACCAGAAAATCCACGACACCAAAATGCGAGCATTGCACAGATTCCCGATGTCAACGAAAGTGATGATGCGATCAGCGCTACTTTTAATGACCCACTTACGAGGAGCAATACCGCAATGGCTCCAAATGAAATACTGAACGCGAATGGCGTGGCTACTGGAGTGCGCCCCGAGATTGGAATCATGAGGAGCGTCGCGAGAGCTGCTATGGCAGCCAGAATAATACGAGCAAGAATTCCGTCGTAAAATGGAAACCGCAAAATAAAGATTGCGAAGGCCGAGGTTCCAATCAACAAGAAAAAATTACTGTTTCGCAGCGTTATTCGAGATAGTTTCCAAGTTTTTTTTGAAATGCGACATGAAGTTATCCCGCCCAACCCAACAATCAGTGCGGTGATCCAGAGCAAATACCACCTTTGACTACAGTGAAAAATCTCCGCACCTTCAAGAATGTAAAGAGACAGAATTGTTGCGCAAGATAAAGCGGGTCCTGCTGACCATACTTCGATCCGTTGGCAATTCTCGACCGACCAAGGGAGTCGGGGCAATAAGTAAAGGATGATGGAGAATGCGACGGGGAGCAATACAACTTGCAGAATGAATTGACTCATAGTTGATGTCGAATCGTCGCGTAATTTTACAAAGTGTCTACAATATATTGAGGATAGGCAGTATCTCTGTGGGGACTGACACCCGTGATTCTACGTAGTTTTTCACAAGTAAATGCGGAGTTCGAGTGCGACGAAGATTACTTGCAAAAATCCAGTGCCCGCACTGTTGGGAAATTTTCCAGTCAGAGGATATTTGTTGGGTCGCAAGTCATCCAGATTTGCGTGGTGATTCAGTATTAGCAGTTGATTCTCCGACAAGATTTGTTCCATCACGCTTTGCAGTCTCTGGAGAAGCACTTGATGCATTTGGCGCACCATGTCGACATATCGCCTGCCCTCGCTGTCACCTCGTCTTACCAAGTGTGCTTCTTGAGCATAAATCGCGAATTATGTCAATTGCAGGAACGCCTGGAAGCGGCAAGACTTATTTTTTAACAGCAGCTTCTTGGCAACTGAGGCAGACTCTCGACTTGGGATTTGCTTTAGCGATTTCAGACGCTGACCCAGAATCAAATCAGGGTCTCGTCAGAAATGAACAATTGATGTTTTTGCCTGAGAATCCTGACGCATTCGTTGCTCTTGAAAAGACTCAGCTTGAGGGGACGCAATACAGCACAGTACAGATTGAGCCTGGACAAACAATCACTCTGCCTCAACCATTTATGTTCACGGTTCGTCCTACAGCACGCCACGTGAATGCCCGAGGCGCGGAAGTTCTCACTGAAGTGTTATGCATGTATGACAATGCGGGGGAGCATTTTCTGCCAGGTGCTGACAGCTTGACTTCACCAACAACCCAGCACCTTGCGCAATCTAAAAATATTTTCTTTCTCTTCGACCCCACTCAAGATGTTCGATTTCGGTCGAGACTCTATGGGCTAAGTGAAGATCCGCAAGTTGGGCAAGTGCTCCGCGCATTTCGACAAGATAATGTTCTTCTCGAAATGGCAGCAAGAATTCGCCGTCATACTGGAATGCCTGCGGATGAAAAGCTTCGTCAACCGCTGACAATCGTTGTGACCAAGAGCGATATTTGGCAGGGGCTTCTTCCTGGAATTGACATAAAAAGTGAGCCATATCAGTTTGAGGAGAGAACCAGCGGATTGATTCTTGGGCGAGTCAAAAAGGACTTTATTGAAATGGTCAGTCAACAAATCGAAAGTCTTTTGGCTAAAACTGTGCCAGAGTTTGTATCAGCAGTCAATGATATTTCTGCGCAAGTGCTCTATATCCCAGTAAGCGCAACTGGCGGATCTACAACACTCGATCCAAAGTCAGGATTACTCAAAGTACGAGCTTCAGATGTCAAGCCTGCATGGGTCACTGTCCCATTTTTGTATGAGTTTTCTCGCTGGGGGAAAATTGTTGGATCGATTCGTAAAGAAGGTGCTACAGCCGAGTAGGCGATTGCTTATGGCGTACGAACTCTTTTATACTTCAGCACCGAAAGGGCTTCGGCCGCTCACCAGTGGGATTTGTACGGTTGGAATGACAAGGGGATTTCCTGGACCTTTCATACCTAGGTTGGAAGCGCTTTCTGGATACCGCCCGCCATTCGAGGGGGCGCTACTGTCGGATTGTCCAATCGCATATTCCCATTGGATCATTGAAGCCGCAGGAGTGACGCGGCACATTCTTGCTTCTGTGCGAGCAACGAAGCCAGACCACACGCTTCGAAGTAACAAACTTGCTCATTATCTTCTGCTACGAGAGAGTGAGCTATCCAAAATGGGGCCAGCGTGGATTCTTTTTCAACCAGGCGTCATGTCGAGCGAGTGGTTTGGTGAGCCCCGTGAGTTTGAAACTGAAATGATATTGCCAGAGAAAAATACGACGGATTGCGTTCGATGTGACGCATGGGAAAAATTGACTGGCGACGCAGGTTGGGCAGGAGTGATAGCAAATTCGGCAATGCTCGATTCGACAGTGCCATGTTCGATTGTCTATCCAAAAGGAACTGAAGTTCTCCAATTGGTTCATGAGGCGCTCCTTTTGATCCCACCAGAATGGAGATGGCGGGTTACGTTTTCAACGTATTTTATGGATCCATTCGCGGGGCTCCGTTGCGCATGGAGATTTTGTATGGATGGAACTCCTGCTGCGAGCGCTGCGCGACAGAGTCCTGGCTTAACGGTCGACCTTTGTATAAAAGGGCCATGCACTCGAAAGGGTCAGTTTATAGATGCGGCAAGAACAGGGAAAAATGTCACGTTACGAAGAGATCGAGTGAGTGGATCAGAGACGGATTTACCACTTCGTTTATCGAATGAGTTTGTTTCAGAGGAATCGTCAACAGTTTTTGACGGGAAAAACGAACAACGTGCTCTTCCGGTTTCTGCCGCAACACGCAAAATTGATTTTGGCTTTCGCGCAAATCGTGAGCGCCAATCGAAGATCGCAATTTTCGCAGCAGGTTTTTTGTTTGCGGCAATAATCGCACTGATATTTTTCTTCCTCAAGCCATGGAGAGCGCCGAGTCAATTTGAGTCACCACTTACGACGGAAAAGAGAGGAAGTGACAAGCCCCTCGATCCACCGAAGGTGATCGTTCCACCACTGGTTGGTGCAACAAGTGATGAGAGTTTCATTCGCGCATTAGATGCGGAGCGTTTGCGTTCGCAACAAATAGCTATTGATGCGAAGCGAGCAATTGATGAAGCCCTTGCGGAAAATAAAATTCTCCAAGCGAAAATTCAAAGTATCGAAAAAGAAGTCGCCGCTGCGAAAAATCTTTCGGCGGCAATCACCCCAACACCGACGATTCCTGCAAATCCTACGTTTCCTCCTACTTCGCCAATTACTGAAACCGATTTTTTGTCATCAATGCCGACGAAAGCGAATGCGTGGAAACTGTTTAAGACTCCAAAGCCAATCAAGGATAAGTTTGGGAGTTTCGAAGGCACCGCAGAACTTACCGTCGGTGCAAAGATTGATCGCATTGTCTGGTTTCCACAACGAACCCCTGATACGAACGCAAGGCAGTTCTTTGAATTGAGCCAGGGCGACAATAAAATTTCCCTTCATTCTAATGGGCGCAGTGAACAGGTAGTATCTGTTGATATAGACGGAACGAAGGCGACATTCAGTTGGGTGACTTCCGCTGCCACCATTCAATCAAATCCAACTCTCGTAAAAGATTTGCAAGAAGAGTTGAGTCGTACGGCACTCATCGTTTGCATGGATCGAGTCTTCGAGTGGTATATATTCGATGCAATTCCAAAAATAGGACTTGAACCAAACTCCGAAAGAAAAATTGGTAACACCAATACAAGTTCTGGATTCCATTATTCAGTTGATGGGAAACAATGGGTTGCGTTTAAAGATGGGGTGGTTGATATTGATATTCCAAACGACAACGGATTTATTGGAAAACTGAAATGCAAGTCCGCAGGAACGAGGAATTTTCTCTCTGTCATATTTCGATTTCCAGCGGAATTTAATGAGGAAACGTTAGAAAATGCTGGGGAAGCTATCAAGAAGGCGCAAGAAAGTCTCGACAATGCGAAGGAAGAATTTGAAAAATATGCCGGAGTTTTTAACCGACCTAGCGACAGCGAGATGCTGAAACTTCGCAAGGATGCAAAGGATGTGCTCGAAAAGGCACAGGGCGTCCTTGACGTTGCCAAGACGGAGGAGAAAGACATCAAGGAATCACAATCGAAGTTTCTGGTTGATATTGAAAAGACTCGCGTTCTTGTAGGGCCAGAGAACGGTGTCCCGGTCGCAGAAATTCAAATGAAAAATACAAGGTCCCAACAGAAATCCGAATAATGATCTATTTTTTCGCAACCATATTACTGCTTGGTGTTTCTGCGACTGATCAAATTGCACAGGTGCCTATGCAATATGGGACTGTTCCTCGGAGAGCTTTTGAAGTTCAAATTGATCGATTTGATCAAGTCGTTCCTGAAGAAGTCCAGTGCGGTGAAATGCCAGCAGATATTTTGCGAGTTGAAATACAGCCAGCGCCCCCTGCTCAGTCAAAGTTTTCATTTGTCAATGAACCGAATCAGATTTCAATTCAATTCCAATCGCTACAAAGCAGTAAGCCGATTCTTTCTGGAGGTCCATCATGGGTCGGGAAAAAACTTATTTGGAGCTGGCGAACCTTTCCACGGATTGATGTTGGGGAAGGCATAACTCAATTCCGAACGTACCTCGCGAGTGCTGCACTTGTGGTGACATTGAAGGATGGTCGGACGATGATTCTCAGTCCATCCCCATCTGAAGGAACGATTGTTGTAGAGCGAAATGCGGAAGGCGCGCTCGTTGGCGAGGTCGATTTCGGCAATCAGTTTTCTCATACCAAACTTGTTATTGAAGATTTGTCGGGCATTCCTTGGATACTTCTCAATAAAAAATCTGGTGCGATAGAAGGAAAGCTTGGGAAAAAAGATTTGAGAATCGAGCTGATTGGATCGAAGTGCATTATTCGACAAATCAACGCACCATTCGAGGCACTCGCAAGTCAAAAGCGTCTTCTTCAAGAAAACAATGAACTGAAGGTGTACCTAACTGCAAGCCAGCTGGCGTTGTTTCTTCCTGAATGCGAGGCTTTGGAGAAATCAATTGCTGAACTCGAATCACGGGCTGGATTGGATCGGTCAGAGCGAGTCCTTTCAAAACTTCGTTTGTTGATTACGGACGAATTGAGTGGTCGAATGTATGGATTATTGATTCTTGATATTCGGAGTTAAATTATGGCGCGACACGTTCAACTACTAGAACAGGTGAAAGCAATCCTTGATGGATCAATCACCGAAACATCAGTTATAGAACAAATTGCAATTCAACATGCCGAATTTCTTAACGGTATTCATCTCCGAATCACACAAGGGTTAGACCTTGCTCGTCGAGGATTACGAATGGAATTGAGAAGTCTTGTTGACGCAAAGCCACCCTTATTGCTTGTCCTCGATCAATTGTCAGATCCAAAATCTGCCGTCCCCCAAATCGACGACTTCAAATTAGATTCAAAGCAGGGGGGAAATATTATTCTAAATCTCTCGGCTTATTCACATATTGAAACTTGGAGGAAATATTGTCGTGAAAATAATTTGGCCATCCCGCCACTGATGAATGTTGAAAACATTACTGAAATTCGAGAGGCGGTTTCTCTTGCTTATAGAGATCGATTCGACCAACTCCATCGGCTCTTTCGCCGACAGAATCTCGCTCTCGCATCTGTTTCTATGCGTCTTGATACCCTGAGGTTACTGGCAAAGCGCGATAGGAAAAATCCGATTTGGCATGAAGAGATTATTCGGTTCGAGAATGAACTCATTCAGGAATTGAGGCACTCACTTTCAATTTCTATTCAGAAGGGACTGTTGTCAGAAGCCGAACACATAATGCAGGATCTGTCGAATGGCGAATGGCGCGGAGTTGCGGAAGTTCAACTCGCAGTCGCTCAGTGTGAAGTGCAAGTCAACGCAGCATGGGCGGAACATGCGGTGGAACACGCCTCCAGGCTTGCGCAGCAAATGTTCGCAAACTATATGGCGGAGTCGATTGATCAAGTTCGCGAGTCCTTGGTTCAGTGGAAAATTTTCCTCGACAGAATGGAACGTGGCGATACTGAAGTTCCGAGCGAGCCGCTTAGCATTGTCACACCGATCATTGAGTGGCTGAATCTTCGTGATGCCGAGATTGAACTCACGCGTCAGACGAAAGAACGACTTGAAGCCCTTGAGCGTGTCACCGTTGATCCAACAACCTCTGCGATAGATGTTCAAGCGTGTCTCATTGCAGCAGAATCAATTCTGGCAGAAGTACCTCCCGCTCTGCGAGAGATCGCAGAATGGCGCATTCAGGCGCATCTTGCTCAGATGAAAACTCGCCGTCGAATAAAAGTTTTTGCAATCATCTTTTTGATTACAGCCAGTCTTGGGTTTGCAGTTTGGTTCATGATGGACCAAATTCGTGCTTCGAGAGAACGGATATTCATAGTCGCACTCGAAGCGGCAGTAGATCGAAATGACGGCACGCAGATCGAAAAATTGATGTCAGATTCATCTCATACAGAGGGAGGATTTGATCAACACCCGAGTTCTTTGGCGGCCATGAAAAGGCACGCAGACTTACTTGCCAAACAAGGTGAAGCGGATAAAAACTTTGAAGATCTTTTTTCGCAGGCCGGAGATCCAACAGCAATTTCTGCCAATCGATCAACGATTGAGGCGTCAGCAAATATTGCAAGAACAGATGATCAGCGTGAAAGAGTCAAACAGTGGAGAAGTGTTCAAAATGCTGTTGAAGCCAGAGTGGACGAAGAGCGTAACGACGCGTTCCTCGTTGATGTTCGCAAGTTTGGTTCAGAAATTGACCAACTCGAACTCTTACAACCAGGCGACGCTGACACAAGAGAAAAATTACGCCAGTCAGAGCGATTTGCTGATCGGATTGCAGCAGTAGGAAATATCTCACAAGATGCAAAGGTTGCGTTTGAAATCCAAAGAGGTCGGATGCAATTGTTTCGTATTGAAGTCGACCAAGCGATTGTGGCTGAACAATTGAAGATTGCAGAAGAAAGACAACTTGAAAAAATTAGAGTGGCAATGACTTCGCCTCAAAAACTCCCAGAGCTTTTTCGTCAGTTTGCTTCTGATTTTCCCGGATCGACATATTCAGGCGATTTTTCTGAGGTGGCGCGTAACGCCGAACAGTGGCAGGCGATTGCAGAGTGGCTTGATCTCCGAAAGTCTTTTATACAGAATCCAATCCCAACAACAGAATTGGATCGCATGAATCGCCGACTTGAGCTCCAAAAGTTTCGATCGAATCATCCGAAAAGTGCTATCGATGATTCAATTCATAGATATGAGGAATTGCTTATCGATAATTCAGCATGGATCGAATGGCTGCACAACACACTGCGGACTTGGACGCCTATGGCTATGCAGGAACTGCTACTGAAAAACGGAATGCGCTATTTTTATGACCCTACAGATCCTCCACTGGTGGCTGGAAATCAATCAAAAATCTATTCTGTTTGGAGTAACTGGAAGGAGGGCGAGAAAAAACCTGAAGTCATTCAGCGAGCGGACATCAAGTCAGATGGACCGAGCCCCCAAGAAATTTTGAAGAATCGATTGGAAGACTTGCTGACTGGTCGCGATGCAAAAATCTCTATAGAAACTGCCTTCAAAATCATTCTTGCCATTCGCGATTCTAAAGATGTTGATCCAGTCGCTCGCGCCACACTGATCGATGGACTCATACCGAAAGTTCAGAGTTCAGCTCCATATCTGAAAGAGCCTATTGAAAAGGCGATTCAATTGCTCGCAGCTGCAAATTTAGATTCAATTCAATGGACTGCACCTGGGATCCCATTAAGTCGCAAGGACTTCAAAAGAATGACCGAGCTTCTCCAGCTTGATATTCCTGTAAATGATTGGATACAGCTTCAAAAAGATCAGGAAAGTGCTGTATCAATATGGCTGAGGAGTGATCTGCGTTCGGTAGGAATGATCGATCAAAACAATCCGAATCAACATATTCGAATCGGTGCCGATGTGAGGCTAAGACCGAAGGAATTTTTATATATAGTCACGAACTCATCAACCATTCTTCCCATTGGTACCGTCGACCTAAGTGGAAGTCCCTTGATTAATTCTCATGTACGAATCATCCCAAGCGGAACGCCTGTCTTCGCAGGCATTGATCGACCAGTGACAATGACTGGTGGAAAGAAAAAATGAAAGAGCCGATCGCTTCGAACAGTTCCGCCAGAACTCCAGCAATTGATTCTCGCCACGGAGACATCGAATGCTTTTTGGGCTTTGCTTCAGGTCGTTACACAAGAACTCACGGACCATTTTGGTTTGGAATTGCGTTGGTTTTAACTGTTCTGAGCTGGATCGCACTTATCCCATTTCGTGAAACATACTTTGGCAAAATCATTACAAGTGGGTGGCAAACAAATTGGCTATGCATCTTGTTTACATGGTGGTGTCTCTGCATCTTGTACGCAAAGTTCTTGAAGGTTCGTGTTCAAAGGCGTGCATTCGAGATTCAAGGACTTTTTCCACTTCGTACAGATTTCGTCCTTTCCCCTGGAACATCTGGAGATGTCTTGCAGCAGATCGCTCAGCGCGTGGCGCGGCCGCGCGAGTATCTCCTATTCAATCGTGTTTGGATGGCACTTTCGAACCTTGGGAACATTGGGGAAGTGCGTGATGTTGGCGCTGTGTTGGATTCACAAGCCGACAATGATTCAAGCACCATTGATGCGTCTTATACCGTTCTTCGTGCGCTGATTTGGACGATTCCAGTGCTCGGATTTATTGGCACAGTCATTGGTCTTGGAACTGCGATTGGAAGTTTTACTGACGTCATCATTTCTGGAGATGCCGATCCAAGCGGCGGGAGCACAAATTCGATTCGTGAAAAGCTATCACCAGTTGTGGGTGGGCTTGCGACCGCATTCAACACGACATTGGTCGCACTCGTCGCTGCAGTTGCAATACAGTTACTAAGTACATACGTTTTCAAGCTTGAAGAAGATCTTCTTGACGATTGCGCAAAGTATTGCAATAACAACATTACGAGCCGACTTAAGTTGACGGACTGGTAATCCTTTTGCTGGAGTGAATCATGAGTCGGCGTGCACATTCTTCACCAATGTCTTTTTTTTCATTTCAAGACATTATGGCCTGCGTCACAGGCATCATGATTTTAGTCTCTCTGATATTGGCGCTTGATCCTCTCAGCAATCAACCACTCGCTTCGACAACACCTGGGCAGTCAGTGATTGTGCGGAAACATCTCGCAAGTGCTCAGGAACGAGAGAAAACTGCTCGCAAAAGTCTTGAAGAGAAGACTGCCGTGATGGAGGAAGTTCGTACAACCCAACATGTCACAGGGGGGCAGATACAAAGGCTTGAGAAAATGCAGCAGGAGGAAGAGCGTCGCATTGAAAAAACGAAGCAGAACAAAGATGCAGTCGCAGCATCGCTCCAATGGTGCGAGAGCGAAATCATCTTGTTGACGATAGATGTCAAGCGAGCAGCAGAAAAAGAACGAGCGATCAGAGAACAGATCAGCGATGAGCAGATGAAAGGTCGAGTTCGTAGACAAGATGGACCATTCGAGCCTTTACAACCGATATTGTTGGAAGTCACTCCAATAGGTGTTGGAATTGGAATTTTGGATGATGAAGGAATTCCCAAACAAACAGCATTCATCCACGACGATCTCATTCGCCGTGCACCTTTAATTTGGGCGGCACAATGGATGGATTTAATCGAGAAATATCCACCGCCAAATCCAGCAAATCCAACAGTTGGCTGGTATGCGCTCTTTATTATTCGTGATGATGCTGTTCGAAGGGCATTGAATTTGTATTCGAATTTATTTGCAGATAAGTTGGATGCTGGATGGCAACTTTGGGATTCGTCACAAGGTGGTTTTTTTGATCCCTTGGAGGAAGTGAAGCCATGAGTGCATTGCGAAGAAGACGTAGGCGGCGCCGTACTGGAACAACAAGTTCAGACGCTTTTGATCTCTTTCTCGATGCCCTGTGTAATGCGCTTGGCGTGATTATGTTCATCATGTTAGTTGTTGTCATCTTTACGAAATCAGCAGATAAAGACGAGAAACCGATCGATCCAAAGGCCGCAGCGGAGGAAATTGCTCGGTTGGAAACAGAGGCTCAAAAGTTGGAGCAGAAACTTATGGCGGTCATCGCCGCACTGTCAAGTTTGCCAACCGTTGGAGATCCGACTCTCTTAGAAAAATGGAAGGTCGCAACAAAAAATTTGGAATCGACCCATGAACGTATGCGGTCCGAAGCGGAGGCATACCAAAAATTGCGAAAACAATTGGAAGCGCGTCAAGGAGCGCAATCAGAGTTGCTTGAAGAAAAAAAAGCTATTGATAAAACCACAAATGCTCTTGCGCAAGCGCGTACAACCAAGCGCGGCGCCGTTCAGTTCATTCGGCTCGCACGATTGAAATGGGATTCCCACCCCAAGTTCGTGCAGATTTTGTGTGCAGATGGTCGTGTAAGTGCGGCGAACTTTACTGTGAAGGGCCAACGCATTTTGGAGCCAATTGGAATTGGCACAATCGTAAATGACGATAAAAGCGCCCAGCAAGTTTTCAATCAAGTCTTTGCAGGGAAGTCTCCAAATGATTACCGAGTTGAAGTCGTAGTTTGGCCGAGCGGATTTACTGCGTATAAAAAACTGGAAAAAATCATCATCGATACAAAATTTGCGATCAATCCAATTCCGGTTGCGGCGGGCGATTCGATGGGCGAAGAGGGGCCTTACCGCGGAGTCCAGTGACGGTTGCCACAAGTGCGCCGATCAGCATCAAACTTGCGCCGAGCCATTTTCTTGGATCGAATGATTCTTTCAGCCACAGCGAACCCGAAATTTCAGCGAAGAGGGATTCGAGTGAAAGAATAATTGCAGCATGTGCGGGTGGCGCTGCAGTTTGTGCGAGGACCTGCAGTGTGAATGCGATGCCAATAGAGAAGACCGCGGAAAATGCGATCGCGCCAGAACCCATTCGTAGCAAATCGAGCGAGACTGGTTCGATTCCGAGCGCAATGACCCCCGAAAGAATTCCGGTTACGGCAAATTGCACAAATGCAATCCCAAGAGCATCGCCGCGCGTTGCAGCCCATCCAATGACATGGACATGCATCGCCCAAGCGATTGCGCATCCCAAAAGATAAAGATCTCCTGAGGAAAACTCCCGTCCACCGTGCATCGTGAGAAACCAAAGTCCAACAAGCGCAAGCACTGCGCCAATCCAGACGCGAGCAGTGACTCGTTGCCCCCAGCATAATCCAAGTAACGGCGTCCAAATCACATATGTGCCAGTGATGAATCCCGCTGTTCCTGCGGTGACTGTCGCCATTGCTTTTTGTTGAAGCGACGCAGCGAGCAACATGGCGCATGCTGCAGCAAGGCCACCAACCACAGTCACTTTGGTGCGTGCAGATGTTCGGCGTACGACGAATGGAAATAAAAGTATCGCACCCAGCAGAAATCGTGCTGAATTGTATGTGAATGGAGTATCGCCCATTTCTTGCGTGGCGATTCGTTGTGCAACAAATCCCGCACCCCAGAGCACAGCGCATACGAGAAGAAACCCATCTGCGACTGGAACGGAAATGCGCACGGCGGTTCCGCGGGCTAGCGAATAAATCTCACGCGCCCAAAGTCAGGAATAAATGATCGTCCGCCAGGAGTCAGTGAAAGTGGCGCTGGAAAATACACCGACCAAGCTTTTCCAATAACCATTTGACTTGGGACGATGAATGGGCTTTCAATACCGAGTTCTCGCACAACCAAAGGATGTGGTCGACCCCAGAGTCTTGAATCTTTGCTGGCGCCACTGTTGTCTCCAAACATGACATATTCGCCAGGCTTTACTCTGGAAAGAGCCATCGGATCCGTCGCAAATGCAAGTCCTGCAATCGTAGGCCCGTTGGTGGGAAATTGATTGTTCGCGCTTAAAAAATCTGGGCGGTAGTACAGATCGCGCTTCACTTCGACTCGACGCAGAGTGAAAGGCGCTCCATCGAATGTCCATTGGATTCCAGTTGGAGTTGGACGTTGCCCCATGGGATTCGCAAGCACTTGTTCGAGAGATCGTCCAAAGTGTGATGCAAGAATTCTTTTGACTGGTCCACCGAAGTCATATTGCAGATCAGCGATGCGTTCGCCATTGACGAACACAGACATTTCTTGATCGACATGCCACATCTCCAACCAAAGCGGCGTGTTCGACTTGGGAATAAATGGCCGCGTGACGGTTGCAATCACTTCGTGCGATTCTGCTTGTTGCACAGAGAGAACAACTTGGCCATTTGCAAAGTCGAACTGATAAAGCATTCCACGCGCTGTCAAGTTGAGTGTTGTGTGAAATGCACTCGCATCCGTCACATCGATGGCTGCGGCGATACTGAGATCCGCTGTAGGAAAGAGTGCAATTTCTCTGCGATAGGTGTTGTATGCGTTCCAGTCATCGAGCGCGAGTATCTCATTCGACCATGTCAAGCTTGCGGGAGTTTTTTTATCCCACGTCCACGCGCGTTCGCCGCGAATTTTCCAACCTTCTGATGCAATCCATGGTGCACCCGCCCAACTGCGACGCAAGACAGATTCAAGTCGCGGAATATCTGTCGGCTGAAAGTCGCTGTCATAAACCGGCTGCCAAACTGCGCGCTGGATGCATTCCGGCTTTCGCTGAATGCGCATTTCGTCTGCGCTCGCAGAGATTGGACCAGTAAAAATATCGCCATCGGAAATCAAAAGTGTTTCATCTGGCATGCCGACAAGTCGCTTGATGTAATAGACCGCATCGCCAACAGGATCCGCTGGATTCTTGAAAACCACAACATCCCAGCGCTTGGGTGCGGTGAATGGAAAGAGATATTTCAGAACCAATACGCGATCACCCATTCGATTTTCTGCCGCAAGCTCTTCGTTTGGAATCATTTGTACAGGAAGTTGTCGAGTGATCATCGGATCAAAGATCGGCCGAGGTCCCTGCATTTTGCTCATCGCCGCCATAATGAGTTCGGCGCTATCGGCGGCATATTCATATCCAGTCACTGGACTTCGCAGACGAACATGAGCGCCCATCAAAGTCGGCGCCATCGAACCAGTTGGAATCACAAATCCCTCAAGGATAAATCCACGGAATGCCATTGCAAAAACAAATGCGACAATAAGCGACTGTATGGTGTCGATGATGCCGCTCGTTGTCTGGGGCGCGTGTTCGCTCGCGCGAGTGGCATTCATTGCCACAGCATCTTACAACTTTGAATTATTTTTTGGGTGGAGTCGGAGGATTTTTCCCCGATTCGTCTGGTCGAGGAATAACTTTCACATCTTCGATCGGATACGCAAATTCGTGGCCGTTGGATTCAAGCCGTATCAAGACAAGTTGCACCAGAATGCGCGCCTCCAATACGATGCCAGGACCATCTGGTGTTTCGACTCGGGCTTTCACTTTCGGCATCCGCTTCGAAAGTGTCTCGTATGTTTCATCTTCATATCGCAGACAGCACATCAAGCGACCGCAGCGACCGCTAATTTTCATTGGATCAAGCGTTGCCTTTTGCAATTTGGCGCTTTTCATCGAAATCGGCTTCAGCACTTTCAAGAAATTTTTGCAGCAACAGTGTTGCCCACATTTTTCATAATCCGCCACCAAACGCGCTTCGTCGCGAGCCCCAACCTGCCGCAGTTCGATTCGTGCTGAAAAGCGAGCGGCAAGAATCTTGAGCAAGTCGCGGAAGTCGATCCTTTCTTCACTCAAGTAATAGATCGTCAATACTTCACGACCAAAAATGGGTTCGACGGCGACAAATTTCATCGGCAGGCCGCTGTTTCGCAAGAGTTCTTTTGCCACTGGGCCAAGCGCTGCAGCCTCGGACTGCGTTGAATTCCACTGTGCAATGTCTTCGGTTGTTGCAACGCGCAGAATGCGTCCTTCTTGATGGAATGGATAATCGCGACCACCTGAATTTTCGATGTACTCCAACACTTCTTGGCGCGAGACACTCTTTGAGCACCCAGAGTTGGAGCAGACAGTCGTCAGCATCTCCACGAGTTCTGTACCGCGATGCGTATGAGCGATCATTCGCGTTCCGCATCCTGGCTTCGCACCACCTTCGTATGGATACTCGGCGATCCATTTCATTCGTCCGCCTCGCACGACAATCGAGGTGGGCGACTTCAGTTTTGCATATGCCTCTGCATCAGTTTCAAGTGAGCGAAAACTTGGATCCGCATCTCGCTCGAAAATTGGAAGGGGTTGGATCGACATTGTTTGGTTCGTCAGGCGCGTCCAGCGGATCGGCGGTTTTTGACATCATCTGGATCTCTGCGTCGTGCGCTGAAGATCAACTTGATCGGCACTTCTGAATATGGCAACTCTTCTCGCAATCGATTGAGGAGGTATCGCTCATACGCACCTTCGAAGAGTTCGGGCTTGTTGACCACCATCGCAATTGTCGGTGGATTCGTTTCGATTTGCGAGATGTAATAAATCTTGGCGATTGTTCCGAGTTTCGATGATGGCCCGCGCTCAGTCAAGATTTTCTGCACGAGAGCATTCAGCTTGCCTGTTGTTTCGCGGTGACTTGCCTGGGTGTGCAGATTGAAAGCCATTGCGATTGCGTCCGAAGTTCCATCGCCATTCTTTGCGCTGATGAAAACAAGTGGCGCAAAGCTGAGCATCGGCAATTCCTGCGTCAAATATTCCAAGTAGTCATTGGGAGTTTGCTTTGCTTCAACGAGATCCCATTTATTTACGACAATGACCGTTGGCTTGAATGCCTCAACCAATTCGCCAGCAAGTTGTTTTTCGACTTGTGAAACAGGCTCTGTTGCATCGAGCAGCAAGAGTGCAACATCGGCTCGGCGTAGCGCAACTTCAGTGCGGTTGTGGGAATAAAACTCGACATCATCAGCCCAAGATTTGCGTTTGCGAATTCCAGCCGTATCGATCGCAATAAAAATTCGACCATCAGATTCGAACCGAACATCAACAGAGTCGCGAGTCGTTCCTGCGATTTCGCTGACGATGACGCGCGGCGCGCCAGCGAGGGCATTGACAAGACTGCTCTTGCCTGCGTTGCGTCGTCCGACGATTGCGACTTTCATTTCTGGCGATGCTGGCGGCTCATCGGGTCGCGATCCCAGTCGCGTCCACAGTGCTTCCATCAAATGTCGAATTCCAGAACCCGCCTTTGTTGAGACAGACAACGTATCGCCAAAGCCAAGTTTCGCCGCATCAAGTGCGTGAACTTC
>Ga0209086_10000833_pt1 | contig 25525 bp, 22 predicted proteins | sample M_130207_XF_Meta_FD_187312 | JGI IMG/M metagenome (GOLD analysis project Ga0209086, IMG submission 187312) | Freshwater microbial communities from Lake Montjoie, Canada to study carbon cycling - M_130207_XF_MetaG (SPAdes) (version 2) | ecosystem: Environmental > Aquatic > Freshwater > Lake... | reverse complement strand
GCCTCCACAGTATCCAACGCGGGTACGAATGACGCCCTTGGCTTGAGTGAATATTGATTCAACGCCCCAAAAGCATCCTGCGGCAAATGTTGCCAAGCATACGGCGGTGGAATCTGATGGTGTATTGGTCATTGGTTAAACGTTCGTTCGGTCGGTGTGTGCCGGCAGGCGATTCTCTCGTCTTGAGAGTCACACGAAGCATCGCATGACTCTCAAGGATCATAGCTCAGGAAGGCGAAGACTGGGATGAGGTTCAAGGCATTTTTCGAGATGAACGCTGCGTGTGTTGTCGGCAGATCGGCTTGGACCGCAACATGCACTGGACGTTATGATGATTTTCGTGAACATAGTCTGAGTTTCTTGAGCAACGCGGTTAGAAGAAATTCAATACCGGAGGCATTGTGTTGTTCAGGAGCGAGTCAGAAAAGAAAAAACTGCTTTGTGCGCACCCCTAGCTCAATTGGATAGAGCATCGGTCTACGAAACCGAAGGTTGCTGGTTCGAGCCCAGCGGGGTGTATTGGCTTGGAATCTCGGAAAATCTTGCCGTTGGGGATTTGACAAGCAGACCGTTACTCTAGGCCGCATGGTTGGCTCGGATGCTCTTCGAATAATTGGATTTGATCCCGGACTCAATGTCACCGGATACGGCGTCATTGTTGTGACTCGAGGGAAACTTTCATTGATCGAGGCGGGAACGGTGCGATCGCGAGGAGTCTCGCTCGAATCTCGTTTAGCGTTTATTTACGCGGGTGTTCGTGAAGTTCTTGAAACGTTCAAGCCCTCAGCGGTTGCCGTGGAAGATCTTTTTGTGCATGCGCAATTTCCCCGCACGGCGGTCTTGATGGGACATGCTCGAGGAGTTATTTGTCTGGCGGCGGCACTCGCTGACGTTTCGGTCCATCACTATCCGCCTACGCGGGTCAAGCGAATGCTCACTGGAAGTGGACGGGCTGGAAAAGAGCAAATGCAGGCAGCGATTCAGAGAGAACTCAGCTTGCCGCACATTCCAAAACCGGCAGACGCCGCTGATGCGTTGGCAGTTGCGATTGCCGATTATCATATGCGCATTCGCCTTTGCAATACGATGACAAACGACAAGGCGCCGAGAAATTCGGCCTAGGAACGCAGCCATGATCAAGCGAGTGCAGGGCGAATTACTCGCCGTGGACATCATGTTTATAGAACTGGGAGTCGGTCCTGTAGTGCATGAAGTGCTCGTGCCAGAACTGGTGCGTCGCGAGTTGCAAGGACGCGTTGGGCAGACTGTGACGCTTCATACGCTCGAGTTTCTTGAAGGCACGCCGGGACGGGGTAACCTCGTGCCAAGAATGGTGGGATTTTCCAGCGAAGTTGAGCGAGAATTTTTCGATCTGATCTGCGAGGTGGATGGAGTCGGAGTGCGAAAAGCATTGCGTGCAATGGTGCGTGCCGTTGGAGAGATTGCGACAGCCATTGAGGAACAGGATACGAAGTTGCTTTCGACGCTTCCTGGCATTGGTCCAGCCACCGCAGAACGCATGGTGGCGAAGCTTCGTCGCAGAATGCCAAAGTTTGCACTGTTGGTGGCACGGGAGTTGCCGGGAGCAATGTCGACTGCCGGGGATGCACTCTCAGAGACCATCGATGTGCTACGAACCCTTGGCCACTCCGATACCGATGCCCGTCGACTTGTCGATTCTCTTCGTGAAGGAAAGAAAAAATACCGGGATGTTCAGGAGGCTCTCGAGGCTATTTACCGACAAACCCATCCGCCTCGTTGAGCCTTGAGGCAACCATTCTTTTCTCGTCCGATCGAGTGCACCTGTCTTGTTTGTAGCGCAGAAGTCTTTGCCGCATTGATAGGTGCGTCTGTTTTGTGACTGGTTGCTTTCGATTGGTTTTGGTAGACCGCTTGAATCGAAAAACGAATCAAGAGACCGATTGAAACATACGCGAGCGATGCCGTGACGAATTTCCGTGAACCCTCGGTTACGCCACCTGAAGAAGTGACCGTTGAAGATAGAGCGCTTCGACCGCAGCGACTTTCTGAAATGATCGGCCAACGGGATGTGTTCGAGCGACTGGGAATTGCCGTGGATGCAGCCCAGAAACGCAACGAAGTTCTCGGTCACATTTTGTTTGACGGTCCTCCTGGTCTTGGCAAAACAACGTTTGCGACATGCATCCCACGAGAACTCGGAACTCCGCTGCAGATTGCCAGCGGTGCGGCGCTTGCAGCGCCAAAAGATCTTCTCCCATACCTCACGAACGTGTCTGAAAGGTCGGTGCTTTTCATTGACGAAATTCACCGCCTACCACATGCCGTAGAGGAGTTTCTCTATCCAGCGATGGAGGATTTTCGTATCGACATTACGCTTGGAGATGGAATTGCTGCCAGAACGATCAATATGCCGCTGCGCCCTTTTACCCTCATTGGAGCGACGACTCGTGCGGGACTCATCTCGGCTCCTCTGCGAGATCGCTTTCAACTTCGCGAGCACCTCGATTTCTATTCGATCGAAGAACTTGCAGAAATTGTCCGACGAAGTGCTTTGAAGCTTGCCATGCCGATGGATAACGAGTCTGCCAATGAAATTGCCCGTCGTAGTCGAGGCACTCCGCGGTTAGCCAATAACCGACTGCGTTGGATTCGCGACTATTCCACAAGTCGCTGCAACGGTAGGGTTGATGTGGAGATTGTCTGCACCGCTTTACAGATGCAGGGCATCGATGAATTGGGACTCGACGGATTTGATCGACGCTATCTTGAAACAATCCAAAGAGTTTTTGGTGGTGGACCGGTGGGAGTGGAAGCAGTCGCCCACACAATGAATACAGCGATCGACACGCTCGAAGATGACATAGAGCCCTACATGCTTCGCTGCGAACTTGTCGTTCGTACCCCACGGGGCCGCCGTATTACAGCTCGGGGAAGCCAGCACATTGGAAGTTTTTCGGCCGCCCACGAACAACGGCGACTGTTTGGCGGTTAACGAGACACGCCCTGTCTATCGGAGAGGCGAATTCCTGCCAGGGATGGTTTTGTGTGAAGTATCCTGAATCTTTTGCCGGGAAAAGCGGCCCGACGCTTCGATGCGGGAATCATAAGGGGTCGATTGACCCAGAAGGCGGTAAGCAACTACATTGCGTGGGTCGAGAAAGTGAAAAATCTTCAGTTTTCGAAGATTGTAAATGTTTCGTGGCGAGTTTGTTTTTTGAAGAGAATGCGACTGTCGGTAGACTGCCGTGGTATGCATCTGTTGAGGAAAGAAGAGAAACTATGGCTGTTCCAAAGCGACGTCAATCAAATCAAAAGACCCGTTCACGAAGAGCGCACGATTTTCTTGTGCCTCGCCAGTTGACGTTTTGCTCAAACTGCGGAAAGTCAGTTCCAACGCATCGGATCTGTTCCAATTGCGGTTTTTACATGGGTCGCATGGTCATTAAGACCGAGGCCTAAGCCGTTGAGCGGAACTGCACTGCTCTTTCCTGGACAGGGTGCCCAAGCCGTTGGCATGGTAGGTGAGTGGCTAGAGTCGCATAGAATCTGCCAAGACTTGTTTTCGCGAGCATCGGTATTTCTGGGATACGATTTGGCGGCCGTGTGTCGCAATGGTCCCCCCGAACGTCTCGACACTACGGATGTCAGTCAGCCGGCCCTGTTGGTGACGAGCCTTGCGATGCTTGAGATCCTTCGCCTTCGCGAAGATAGTCCGCTGAAAGAAGTCAGCATGGTCGCAGGGCTCTCGCTTGGCGAATACACAGCACTGTGCTTTGCAGGAGTCCTTTCCTTCGAGGATGCGTTGCACGTGGTGGCCGAACGCGGTCGCGCGATGCAGGACTGTGCCGAGAAGCACGCAGGTGCCATGACTGCCGTGCTGGGACTGACTCGAACTCAAGTCGAATTGCTCGTCGAATCACAGCGATGCGATGATGCGCTCGAGGTTGCCAACGTATTGTGCCCAGGAAATACAGTGGTTTCCGGAGCCGTTCTCGCAATCGAGCGGGTTGAAGCCGCCGCCGGAGAAGTTGGCGCCATGCGATGCGTACGGCTTGGAGTTGCTGGGGCATTTCACACATCGCTCATGTCCTCCGCAGTGAGCCGCCTGCAGGCAGCGATTGAACAGGTAAATTTCAATTCTGCAACGCTCCCGGTAATCAGCAATGTCGATGCGTTACCGCATCGCGATCCGGATGAAATTCGATCCCTTTTGGTTCGACAAATTGTTGGTGTGGTCGAATGGGAGGCGTCTGTACGCTATCTTCTCGAGTCGAAGATAGTTTCATTTTGGGAGGTGGGGCCGGGGCGAGTGTTGCGAGGACTGCTCAAACGAATTGATCGTTCGATCGAGACGCACAGTGTGTTTGAGTGAGGGAAATGACTTGAGTACGCTGGTGCGAGTGCGTGCGTAACACCCCAGATCGTTTTTGAACAATCGTGAAGTCTCTTCATTTCATTCGGAGAAAACACAAGTGGCAGACAGTAAGGAAGTTTCCTCGGAATCAGGACCGAAGAGGTTCGTCGTGGACTTGAGCGGTCAAGTCGCAATTGTAACAGGAGCCTCGCAGGGCATCGGTCGGGCGATTGCCGAAACGCTCGCTCTCAATGGGGCAACAGTGGCGCTCATTGCCCGCAGTCAGGCAAAACTTGCAGAAGTTGCTGCGGCAATCCGCGCAGCAGGTGGACGCGCTGAAGAGTTTGTTTGCGACGTTACCAATGCCGAAGCGATCAGTTCTACGGTGGAAAATATTGTTTCAACGCTTGGGCGTCTCGACATTCTCGTGAACAATGCAGGAGTCACTCGGGATACGCTCTTGCCACGCATGAGCGATCAAGAATGGGATGAGGTGATCACGACCAATTTGCGTGGCCCTTTTCTCTTTATGCGGGCGGCAAGTCGTCCGATGATGCAGCAGCGATACGGACGAATCGTCAATGTGGCGAGCGTGTCAGGCTTGATTGGAAATCCAGGCCAGGCCAACTACTCGGCGAGTAAGGCGGGTCTGGTGGGCCTGACTCGCACGGTGGCCAAAGAGCTCGGGGGAAGAAAAATTACCGTCAACGCGGTCGCACCGGGTTTTATTGCCAGCGATATGACCGCCGCACTCGGTCCGGCCCTCTTAGATGAAGTCAAAAAGCGAGTTCCTGCCAAACGACTGGGAGAAGCGTGGGAAATCGCGGAGGCGGTGTTATTTCTGGTGTCTCCCTCGAGCGGGTACATCACCGCACAGACATTGGTGGTCGATGGTGGCTTGATTGGCTGATCATCGGCCGTTAGATGAATTCACGCCCTTTACAGGGGATGCAGGAAACAGGTATATCTTCGCAGACATGGCTCGTGTTTTGTATTTTTGAACAGAGCGAGTCATCTCGCGAGAGGGATTGGTTGACCGGTTCGGTTGGCCTCCAGATCACAGCGAAAGTTCGAGACGTCAGGAGGATTTAAAAGGTGGCATCTAGTGTTTTGGATCGCGTGATCGATATCGTTGCGTCGCAGTTGGGTGTGAGCAAAGAGCAGATCACTCCTGAAACGTCGTTTATCAACGATCTCGGGGCGGACTCTCTCGACACAGTTGAGTTGGTGATGGAGCTCGAAGAAGAGTTTGAAATTAATATCCCGGATGATGCCGCTGAAAAGATCCAAACTGTGGGTCAGGCGGTTGAGTTCATTGAAAAGCAACAAGCTTGACGGCCGTTCGGATGAAACGACGCGTAGTGGTAACCGGACTTGGTCTGGTGACTTCTCTTGGACGAGTAGTAGAAGAGTTCTGGGATCGTATTCTGCGCGGAGAGAGCGGCATAGGTCCGATCACTCTTTTTGACACCAAAGACTACTTTGTTCGATTTGGTGGTGAAGTGGCTTGGAATCCTGAAGGGCTCGTGAGCGCTAAGGAGTTGCGGCGACTCGATCGGTTCACGCAGTTTGCGCTCGCATCTGCAATCGATGCCGTGAAGGATTCCGGAATCGATTTTTCGACTGAGGATTCGTACCGTTGCGGAGTGGTAATCGGATCAGGAATCGGTGGTCTTTCAGAATTCGAAACGCAGCACGCGAGACTTTTAACCAAGGGTGTTGACAAAGTTTCTCCCTTTACGATTCCGAAGCTAATGGTGAACTGCGCAAGCGGACACGTCTCCTCGCAATTCGGAGTAAAGGGGCCAAACTGGGCCGTAGCAACGGCCTGCGCGAGTGCTGCCAATTCCATCGGCGATGCAATGCGTTCGATTCAATGGGGCGATGCGGATGTGATGATTACCGGTGGAAGTGAGGCCGCGCTGACACCGATGGGCCTTGCTGGATTTCAAAACATGCGAGCGCTTTCGGAGCGGTCTGATGCTCCACAGAAAGCAAGTCGTCCATTTGATTCACAACGTGACGGTTTCGTGCTTTCTGAAGGAGCAGGCGTGCTTGTGATTGAGGAGCTTGAACACGCCAAGCATCGTGGAGCAAAAATATATGGTGAATTGATGGGCTATGGCGCGAGTGGCGACGCTGGCCATATCACGCAACCCGATGAGGATGGTCGTGGTGCAGCGAGAGCAATGAATATGGCGCTTGTTGACGCTGGAAAAAACGCAGATGAGATTGAATACATCAACGCTCATGGAACCAGCACGCCGCTTGGCGACAAGGCTGAAACGATTGCTGTGAAGAAAGTTTTTGGAGAAAGTGCCAAGCGAGTCATGATATCGAGCACGAAGAGTCAACTCGGTCACACGCTCGGCGCAAGCGGCGGAATTGAAATGGTTGTCTGCGCACTTGTGCTCGAGCGAGGAGTGATTCCACCAACCATCAACCTCGAATATCCTGATCCCGAGTGCGACTTGGACTACACGCCAAACACTGCAAGGCAGAAAAAAATAAGTCTCGTTATGAGTAACAGTTTTGGATTTGGTGGCCACAATGCATCGCTCATTCTTGGAAAATACATCTCTTCGCCGTGAGAGGCGTGTCCGCGATTTCCTTGAATGGGTTTTTCGGCTGGAGATCGATCTTGTCGGGGGCCCACGAAAATCTCTATCCTTCGAGAATCACTCGGATTTGACTCGTCACTGACCGCGTCGAAAAGCAAATTCGTCTCAGGTCTGGAGGAGCCGTGGATGTAAAGAGTTCTCGATGCTGTTTCGTGCGAGAGGAAAATTTCTTCATGCGCTCTTTAAAAGTCTGCGTGGGAATGCTTCTTCTTTTGGCTCACCCTCAATCTGAATCTGTAGTGCGAGGTGAAGAACCACAGCAAGAGAACCCTTCCAAAGTTTCACAGGACTTGGTCGAAGAAAGTGCTTTTTCGAAATCTGATGGAGTCGTGCAGAGTTCAAATCTCTCAAACCCATCAACAGACGTGGTAAGGACCAAGTGGTCGAGCAACGCCAATCTCCCAGCCGATGCCGGGCAAGTTTGGAAAACCTACGACATTACCCCGTTTGTGAATCGCGTTGGGCCAGGGAGTCAAAAACATATTGTCGACTGGATTCTTCAGGACAGTGGCTATGCCACCTGGCATGGCAGTACTGTGGCTGCGATGGGAGCGGATGAAAAAAAATTAGTCTGCTTTCATACTGCCGAAATTCAATCGAAGATAGAAGAAATTGCATCGAGGTTTACTTCAGAGGCGTCTGCTTCGCATCGCTTTTCTGTGCGCATTGTCGGAATTGGAGATCCATCGTGGCGATCGACTGCACGGGGAGTTCTGCGAAGCATCCCGGCGTCGACTCCCGGCGTGCAGGCGTGGATGGTGCCGCGTGAAGAGGCTGCCATTTTTTTAGCGACTCTGAGACAACGACGAGACTATCAAGAACTGCCAGCAGGCCCTGTTCTGGCGGCCAACGGCCAGCCAGCCACCATCGGCGGTGGAAAGCCAAGAGACTATGTCAAGGATGTCGTTCTCCGTCCGGATGTGGCGCCTGGGTGGCAAACCGAAACTGGCCGATGCGACGAAGGGTTGGCGATTGATGTCCATCCGCTTATTTCAAAAGATGGAAAATCGGTTGAAGCGGTTCTTCGATGTCGAATCGATCAGATCGAACGGATGTCACCTGTCACGATCGATCTTCCACTTGCGCAGCGTCAGCGAGTTAAAATCGAAGTACCGCAGTTTTCAACAGTTCGAATTGGAGAACATTTTTCTTGGCCAGCATCCAACACGTTGATTGTCGGTATGGGTATGGTTCCATGGCCTGTGCCAAATCCGGGCGAGGATCAACCGTCCTTGTTAACGAGTGCTGCAAAGCGAGCCGACTTGCTGGTTCTGATCGAGCCGAGGCTGGCGAATCCCTAGGAAGGGCAAAGATGAGGCCGGTGGAGAAAGCTGTTGAGTGATAGCTATCGGCAATATGTTCCGAGACTCAATAGACTGAACTTGGCGCGATCACCTGATCTGGCGCACGATATAGGTTGAGCGCTGCTGTTTCTGTAATGCCAGCAGTGAATAGTCCTTTGAGTCTTTTCATCGGCGGAACAGCAGTCAAAAGTCTTCGTTTTGAGAATCGTGGATACGAGATGATTTTAAACGGTTCAAGAAGAGTTGTGGTGACTGGCATGGGAGTGATCAGTCCACTCGGACTGACGCTCGATTCACTCTGGAACGGATTGATCGAAGGAAAGAGTGCCGTCGGCCCGATCAGCAGCTTTCCATCCTCTCTCCTGCCTCTGAAGTTTGCGGCTGAGGCGAAGGATTTTACGGGAGACATCGACAACTTTGGTTCGCTCCAGTCGGATTGCAAAAAGACAATTCGCAAGGGACTCAAAGTCATGTGCCGAGAGAGCCAGATGGCTGTGGCTGCTGCTCAGCGGGCAATTCATGACGCGGCTTTTGTTGCAGAATCACACACACCGGAACGATTTGGATGTGTTTTTGGTTCTGATTACATGCTGACTCTGCCAGAGGATTTTACTGCAAGCGTTGCAAAGTGTCGGGGAAACGACGGCAGATTTGAATTTGAGCGTTGGGCTGATGAAGGAATGCCGCAACTCACCCCACTATGGCTTCTCAAATATTTGCCAAATATGCCAGCAAGCCACATCGCCATATACAACGATCTGCGAGGGCCGAGCAACTCGCTCACGTTGAGAGAAGCGAGCGGACATTTGGCGATCGGTGAAGCAACGCTCACGATTCAACGTGGTGCGGCAGACATCATGCTTGCCGGAGCGACTGGAACTCGCGTTCATCCAATGAAAACGGTGCATGCATTGCAAAGTGAACAAGTTGCTCTTCGCGATGGCGATCCAGCGACCTGGAGCCGTCCGTTTGATCTCGATCGCAGTGGAATGGTGCTCGGAGAAGGTGCCGCAGTGCTTGTTCTGGAGGACTTGGATCACGCATTGGCCAGAAATGCAACGATTCGAGCGGAAGTCATCGGACATGCCTCGCGAGTGAGTAACGACCGTCGCGGAGTCGGTCGCAAAAAAGAGGCACTTGCACTCGCAATGTCCGCGGCACTGCGTCAGGCGACAATCGCCCCAGAGACTCTTTCCCATGTACACGCTCAGGGAATGAGCACGACGGTGGGAGATCTTGAAGAGTTTGCGGCACTCCAGGACGTAGTTGGAGACGCATTGAAGAGAATCCCGGTTGTAGCCGCAAAAAGTCATTGCGGGCATCTCGGAGCGGCCAGCGGGTCCATCGAATGCATTGCAAGCATTTTGGCAATGCAGCATGGGCAGCTCTTTCCACTTTTGAACTACCACACGCCAGATCCTGATTGCAGGATTCGAGCAGCCGTAAAAGGCGATTCAGCGGGAACGACATTTCTTTCAGCGTCCGTCACCCCTCAGGGCCAGGCGGGGGCTGTAGTCTTTCGATCGTGGACCGAATGAGATCCCCTCGAAGAGTCTTTGAAGAATCACGCTTCACCCGTGTTCGGTGAATGCAGCTTGACAAGTGCTTTGATTGAGCCAAAATCCGGCCTTCTGTGAAGATGTTCTGACGATAGATGGTTCAAACACCCTGATAGTATCGGGGGCGATTGGCGCCGCAGTACGTATGGCGTCCTCGGAGCCGGTATCGCCATCGGCCCGCTGGGAGCGTCATGAAGCCTGAAGAGATTTTGCGTGTTGTCGATGCAATCCATCGCGACAAAAATATCGAGAAAGAGATCGTCTTTCAGGCGATCGAGTCTGCGCTTGTCACGGCACTTCAGCGGCAGTACGGCGAAGAAACATCGATCAGCATCACCATCGGTCGCACCGACGGCAGTCTGAATGGAATCCGCGACGGTGTTGTGATTGATACGCAGGAACTTTCCGGCCGCATTGGCGCTCAGACGGCCAAGCAGGTCATCATTCAGAAAATCCGTGAAGCTGAACGAGATTCGCTCCACGACGAATACGAAGAGCAAGTTGGACAGATGATTTCCGGTCTGGTAACTCGGTATGAAGGGGCCGCTGTCACTGTGGCAATGGGCAACACCGAAGCTATCCTGCCCCGCAGCGAGCAAATCCCTGGGGAAACATTTCATCCCAATGGACGAGTTCGCGCCACAATTTTTGAAGTGCGCAAGGTAGGCAGCAGGGTAAAAATAATTCTTTCACGGATTCGCCCGCAACTTGTTCAGCGACTTTTTGAGCAAGAGATCCCTGAAATTGCTGATGGAGTGATAGAGATTCGGGCAATTTCGCGTGAGCCGGGATACCGAAGCAAAATTGCAGTGCTGAGCTCTGATCCTCGTATTGATTGCGTTGGTGCCTGCGTTGGTGTTCGAGGCAATCGCATCAAAAACATTATCGATGAGCTCGGTGGTGAGCGAATCGACATCGTTCGCTGGAGTGACGATCTTCAGGTGCTTGTTCCGAACTCTCTGCAACCCGCAGAAGTGGATGAAGTAATTCTTTGCCAAATGCTCGGTCGAGGGATTGTGTTAGTGCGAGAGGATCAACTGTCGTTGGCAATCGGTCGACGAGGACAAAATGTTCGGTTGGCGAGCAAGTTGTGCGGTTGGGACATCGAAATCATGACCCGTGAAGAACTCGATCAACAGATTGAACGGGCCGTAGGCGGATTCTCTTCGATTGAAGGACTTGAGCCTGCTTTGGCCGAGCGTCTCGTAGGAGAAGGCTTTCTTTCATACGACGATCTAAGCGTGATTGAGCCCGAGGATTTGATGGAAATGGGCGGCCTCTCTCGTGAAGCAGTCGATGCGATTGTTCTTGTTGCTGATCAACGCAGCGCACAAGCAGAAGTGGTCGCAGCAGATCAACGACGTCGACAACGCGACCAAGATCGAGTTGAAGTGGTGGCTCCCGACGAAGAATTATCAATCGAAACGTTGACGCAACAACCTGCCGACGAGAAATCTGATGTGCTTGAAGGTGAAGTTGCGGAATTGCCCGAATCGGCGGCATTTGAAGTCAGTGCTGAAGACTCGATTCCGGAAACCTGAAATCCTTCTTTCATCGCATCTGTTTCCCTGATTGTGGGAGACGTTCGAGTGGAAGGAGAAATTGTTGAAGAGTAGAGTTCTTGTAGATTTTGTTGTGCATAAGATAGAGTTTTTGCTCGTTGACTGCTTGGCTGCTAAAATTGGTCTTTGCTTCTACGATCGAAAATATGGTGAGAACATGATGACGTGCATGAGCTCGAATCGTGGTTAGTCTTGGAAGAAGCTCCGTGACGGAGCCGTCGTTTGTTCGGCACTATCGTCGATCAAACGGCTTGGCGTTGAATTTTTTTTGTGGTGGGCTGGAGACAAGTACGAGTGGCCGTTCGGATCTACACCCTTGCGAAAGAATTAAAGATCGACAGCAAAGAGCTTGTCGATTTGTGCACACGCGCTGGCATTCATGACAAAGGTTCTGCGCTTGCGAGTATGAGCGACGAAGAAGTCGCGAAGCTCCGAGAATTTATTGCCAGTCGCTCGCGACCTGTTGAACGTCCTTCCCCTCCCGCTCCATCCGGATCGCATGTCGTCACTCCTGTTGCTCCCGTGAAATCCTTGCCCGCTGCGCCGGGAATGCTTAAGCGCGAGGATTACATTGCTCCAGCTGGGGTTGTGTCACGATCAGTTCCAGAGATGGTGCGCCCGGTCGCAAAGCCGACCGTTGTGCCGAAGGCGCGCGTTGATACGATCAAGCCGGTGTCGAGGCCTGCTTTTAAGCTAGCCCCGCTCCCGCCTTCAACCCGACCGCCAGTGGTGAGGAGTTCGCAGGAACCCGCACCACAAAAACCGGATATGAAATTGCCGCTCGATGCCATTCGTAGTGCCAAGGCAGGCGGCACGAAGCCGCTTGCTGATCACATGCGAAAGCAAGAGCAACGCATCGCTGAAAATCCACGTCCCAAAACTTCGATGCCCTCCGGCCGTGGTGTTCGTCCTGGATCGATGGCTCCTGTGCCTCCTCCTATGGAGCCGGGCGTTCGTCCGCGTCGCACTCCCTCGAAATCATCACCAACTCCTGTTGCGGATAGTCTGCTTGGAGGTCGTGAAGTACGGCAGATGGCCCGAAAACGTAGTGGTGAATCACGGGGCATTTTGGGTGATGATGAAGAAGGAAGTCGTCGCCGCCGATTTTCAAGACCAAGAAAAAGTACGACTGCATCGACTGCCGCTCCACGAAAAACTCATGCTTCGATTCAGGTTCCATGCACGGTTCGTGCCTTCTCGGAGGCGATAGGTCTTCCGGCAAGTGAAGTTCTCAAGAAAATGCTCGGTTTTGGTTTGCAGTTCATTCCGAGCATGGCAACGTTTATCGATCGCGATACAGTTGAATTGCTTGCTGCAGAAATGGGCGTTCAGTTAAATATCAAGACGGCAGAGGATCTTGAAAAGGAGCTGCTCTCAGGGTTCGACGCTGTTGACGAGGGGCCAGAACTTCGCTCTTCAAGAGCTCCTGTTGTGACGTTTCTTGGGCATGTCGATCACGGGAAAACATCACTTCTCGACAGAATCCTAGGAATTGACGTGGCTGCCCGTGAACGGGGTGGCATTACTCAACACATGCGAGCCTATACGATCGATCGCAACGGTCGTCCAATCACATTTGTTGACACTCCCGGTCACGAGGCATTTACCCAGATGCGGGCACGCGGAGCGAATGTGACCGACTGTGCCGTGCTTGTTGTGGCTGCCGATGACGGCATCATGCCACAGACCGAAGAGGCGATTAGTCATGCCAAGGCTGCGGGAGTTCCGATTGTTGTCTGTCTCAATAAAATTGATCTTCCAGGCCTCGACGTGCAGCGGATTTATCAGCAACTCACTGCCAATGAACTGCTTCCGACCGAATGGGGTGGTGAAGTTGAAGTTGTAAAAACAAGTGCTCTCACCGGGGAAGGTGTTGATCTGCTTCTTGACACGCTGCTCACAATTGCCGAACTGCATGATCTCCGTGCGAATCCGGATCGTTTTGCAGCGGGCGTCTGCCTCGATGCGTCAATCCATGAAGGGCGAGGTGTTGTGGCATGTCTTCTCGTTCAAAAAGGAACACTGCGAGTCGGTGATGCGATCGTTTGCGGGGAAGCGAGCGGCCATGTCAAATCCATGCTCGAGACGTCGAAAAATCGTCGCGTTCAAGAAGCCATTCCGTCGGTCCCTGTTTTTGTAACGGGGCTCGATATCGCTCCAGGAGCGGGCGATCGATTTCAGGTGGTTGATGATATTGCCAAGGCACGAGAAGTGGCCGTCAAGCGGAATGCGATCCGTCGCCAAATGCACTTATCAAACGCTCCGGTACATGTAACTTTTGAAAATCTTCTCGATCGTCTCGGTACACAGAAGACTCCAACGCTCAATCTTATTCTTCGGGCTGATGTGCGTGGTTCGATTGAGGCAATTTTGAAGGAACTCACAAAACTCGATCATCCAGAAGTAAAGATCAAGGTGCTTCAGTCAACAGTTGGCGGAATTACAGAGGCTGACGTTCAGCTTGCCGATGCCTCTGACGCTGTGATCGTCGGATTCAACGTTGTTCCTGACGAAAACGCAAGAGTGCTGGCTGATAATCGTGGCGTTCAGGTCCGCCGGTACGACATTATTTATCAGGTCACAGATGACCTCAAAAAAGCACTCGAAGGCATGCTCAAGCCAGAGCGTCGTGAGTCTGATCTCGGAAGAGCGATGGTGCAGCGAACGTATGCAATCAGTCGGGTTGGCGTGATCGCAGGTTGTCGTGTTATTGCAGGAGTCATTGCCCGCAACGCTCGGATACGAGTTATTCGAGAGAGTCACATTATTGGTGAGTACGGAATCGAATCTCTCAAGCGAGAAAAAGACGACTCTCGTGAGGTTCGCGACGGCCTCGAGTGCGGTATCAAACTCAATGGATTCAACGACATTAAGGAGGGCGACATCCTCGAGTGCTACCGCGTTGAGGAGGTCGCACGTACTCTGTCGTGAGCACCAGACGTCAACTCAAGGCTGCTGAAGCGGTGCGGGAAGTGGTTGGAATGGCCATTCTCGTGGATCTTCGTGATCCCCGCGTATCCGATGTTACCGTGACTCGGGTTGAAATGGACGCGGATATGCGTGGTGCGAAGGTTCTTGTCTCAGTGATGGGTTCTCCAACAAAGCAGGCTCTTGCATTACGAGGTTTGGCCAGTGCTGCCGGTTTTTTACAGTCTAAAATTGCCGATCGAATCGAAACCCGTTACACCCCGCGGTTGCGATTTGAACTCGATGCTGGTGTGAAGCAGGCTCTCGAGATCGCTCGAATGCTCAGAGAAGTTCTTCCCCACGAAACGCCAATCGAGAGTCAGGATATTGTCGCGGATGAATCGCATCAGACACGCACTGTTCTGGACGATGACGATGATAAAGATGACGATGATGATGACGACGAAAGTGAATCCTAAGTTCTTCCAGTACAAATTCCACCATGTACAAAGACTGTGCAGTGCTTGAATTCATCGGTGGATACTCGAAAACAAGTCCCCACTATAAAATCCCAAGAGCGTAAAAGGACGTAACACAATGGCTGCAATATCTCGTCAACAACTTATTGCCAAAATGCACAAGGTGCTGAAGGCTGAGTTTAAGCCAGTGGTTCCTGATGTAAGCAGGCCAATTCTTGAGCAGGTGCTCTTTGCATGTTGCCTTGAAAATGCTTCGTACGATATTGCAGAGAAAGTATTTGCAAGGCTTGGCGAGGGATACTTTGATTTGAATGAAGTTCGAGTTACGACCGTTGCCGAGATTGCAGAAACGCTCCATGAACTTCCGGATCCGAGCAGAAGTTCATTGGTCTTGCGTCGGGTGCTTCAGGCAGTGTTTGAATCGAGCTACAGTTTTTCACTCGAAAATACGAGGAAGCACACGCTTGTCCGCGCAATCAAAACACTTGAAAATCTTCATGGAATTACACCGTTTGTAATATCGTTCGTCCTTTCCACTGGATTGGACTCGCACTGTATTCCGATCGATCGAGGTGCAGCATCGGCTTTGCTTGTAACTGGAATTATCACACAGCAAGACTACGACAGCGGTAAGATCACCGGCTTGGATCGAGCAATTCCAAAGAAATTAGGAATTGAATTCAGTTCGTTACTGCATCAAATCGGTGCCGAAGTAGTGAAGAATATTCACTCGCCAAATGTGCGGCGGATTCTTTTGGCAATAAACGCTGACGCAAAAGATCGATTTCCAAAACGTGGCGACGAGCTACCGGCTCCCAATCCTCCTCCTCCCCTACCTGGAAAACAGGGTCGACGTGCAGCTGAGGCGGCGCTAGCCGCCGCTGAGGAACATCGGCCAGCCGGACCGCAGGCGGCGGCACGTCCGCCAGGAAAAACTCCGCTGCCGCCACCCGGTTCTGGTCCTAAACGCACTCCAGATGGTAAGCCAATCGGAAAAGCGAGCACCGGCAAAGGGCCCAAGCCATTTGTTGTAAAGCCAAATATTGGTAAGCCAATTACCATTAAGCCACAGATTTCGTATGAACGGGACCCTGATCCGGTGAAGCCTGAGAAATCAACATCAAAAAAAGACAAATCAAAAAAAGAAAGCAAAGCCGCAAAAAGTTCTCTCCCGTCAGTGTCAAAAGGGGAGAAAAAGAAAAAGATTGAATCAAAGCGGCATTCGTTACAGTTATCAAAGCGCAAGCCTCGCTAGTGAGCGATCGGCGAAAATTTTTCAGTTCTCGTATTGTGGAGATCATGCGTGGCAGGCCATTCGCATTGGGCGAACATCGCCCGAAAAAAGTCTCTGATCGATGCCAAACGTGGAAAACTTTGGAGCAAGCTGGCCAAGGCAATCATTGTGGCTGCCAAGCTCGGTGGACCAGATCCAGATGCGAACTTGCGTATGCGGTACGCAATCGATGCGGCAAAGGCAGTGAGTATGCCGAAGGAAAATATTTCTCGTGCAATTCGAACTGGGAGCGGTGAACTCAAGGGTGGCAACTTGGAAGAATCGCTTTACGAAGGCTATGCAGCCGGCGGCGTTGCTGTGCTGTGTGAGATTCTCACCGATAATAAAAACCGCACGGCGCCAGAAATACGAAAAATATTTGAGGTTTTCGACGGAAAACTCGGTGCCACCGGATGTGTGGCATGGATGTTTCAAAGGAAAGCTGTTGCTCGGCTTCCTGCAGATGCATGCACTGAGGATCGTCTGACGGAATTAACGCTCGAATCAGGGGCAGAAGATGTCAGGCTTGTTGGTGACCGCTGGGAAATAGTCTGCGAACCGCAGTCGATGGCGGCGATTCTTGCGGCACTACAAAAGTTCGGAATTTCGGATGTGACCAGCGACATCGTCAGAATTCCAACAACAAGTGTTGATGTCAAGGATGTAAACGAGGCAAGAAAAATTCTCAGTCTGCTTGAACGCCTCGATGAACACGACGACGTGCAAAGCGTGGCAGCAAACTTCAACATCCCAGAAGAGGCTATGGCGCAGATTGGATAGCCATTGCGATGAAAAGAATCGAAAGAAGTCTTTTCGGCTAGGTTTGTTTCAAGGTGTTGTCGGTGTGGTCGCGGATTTTTCTTTCGAGTGCTCAACCTGCGGCCAGTAGGTGTCGAAATCAAACTGCGGACTATTGTCCAAGTCATGGCATTCAAGGCAGTTGTTCGTTGCCTTCGTGCGGCCTTCGGGGGTATTTATTTCCAAGATAAGTTCGCTTCGCAGACGTTCTTGTTCTGCATCGGATGCTCTCACTTCGCCACGTTCCACGGCTGCGTGCGCGGCCGCCGGCCCGTGACAATTTTCACAGCCATTATGGGCTAAATGAGGTGTCGATTTCATTCCCATGAATCCACCTTCGTACGGAACATAGCGTTGTGGCGCCCAGCCGATCACGTGACAGGAAAGACATTCGGGATCACTGTCACGTCGAGGAGAAAGCTCTTGAAGGGTTTTTAATGCAGAGGAGTGACTTGTTTCAATCCACTTCGCGTGCTCATCTGAATGACATTCGGTACACGACGTACTCCCTGCAAAACGGCGACCCGTTGGGTGATTGACAGGAGTAAGCCCGAGCCCTGCAAGCCCGAGTCGCTCTAATTGGCTTTGGTACGTTCCCAGCAATCGAATCATGTCACGCGATTCACCCCATCGAGCATCCAAGGGAATTCGCTGAGTTTGAACCGGATTGTTTGCATCATCAAAAAATCCAATTGCCACGGCAAACATTCCCTTGTGTCCAAGTTCAACGAGTCTCGAACGTCCTCCGGGAAGCAATGGCAGTTGAGCTGGAGGTTCATCGGCACCCCCGGCTGTGACCACAATATCGAACTGAGGAAATCTTGCGGCGAGCGCACGTGACTCTTCGGGCGTTGCCCATGAGAGAAGAATCTGATGCGTGCAATTTGCTTTCTGCAATGATTCGCTGACAGTTGCAATTGCCTCGGCAGCCGGAATAATTTCGACCGCATCGTTGTGAATGTCTTTTATAAACGAATCGCCGAGCACGCTGGTCACCCCGATCCGCATGCCACTCATTTCCACCACTCGATACCGCGGTGTAATTTTTGCATCCAAGCCAAGCAGTCCTACGTTTGCGCACACAAAAGGCGTTGGCTGATTGCCCACAGACGCGACCGCGGCCACAACCTCCTCGGCAGGAAGACGCAAATCATCGGGACCAAAACCGACTGCTGCGTACCCCATGGCACGGAGTCCATCGGCAACCGACTGAAACTTGATTTCCGATTGCCTTCCGAATCTGCGAACCTGACCTCCGAGGTCGAATGAAATGAGTGGCCAACCGCACTGTGTAATCGAACGAAGTAAATTTTGTCGGCGGCTTAAGCCCCCCTTTTGATTTTCTTTCCCGGTGCATCCACAGGGTTCGATGTAACCATTCAACTCACCTGTAATGACAAGCACAAGTTTTGGATTTCGCCACGATTCAAAGACAGGGCCATTCGTCTTTTTTGCGGCAGCCTCTATGAGTGCTGCAACATCTGGACCGCGGTCTGGTAATGCAGTGGTAGTAGCGGCCACAGTCATCACATCAAAAGTTTTCTCGCTGGAACGCTCCTGTTCGGGAATCATTGCGGCGACTTGATCTGGCACCGCATCCTTTTCCGGGTCTACAACCAACGAGGATTCAGACGGCATTGCGTCGTTGATAAGAAGGAGATCGTCCTGCTTCTTCGAACAACCGCTGGAGAACAGTGAGATAAAAAAAAGGAGCAGAACCCCTGCTTGGATTCGCAGGTTCGCGGGATTGGCATTCGGTGAATGCGTTTCAAATGTGTCAGCGAACAGTCGGTTTACATTCACGCGAGTCGTCGCTTGAGCCATAGAAATGAGCTTCGAGGAATAAGCTTTGTAAGGAAAATCAGCAACTGAACTACATGGGGTTACGGTTGAACGGCCACTCGTATCGGAATCGTAATCGAGGGCGAGCTTGGATGTCCCGTGTCGAGCACGATTCGTCCGAGTACGCCTTGTTTTGATCCGAGGTGGTTACATGGTGGGCTTCCCGGAGGAATTGAAATCGAGATAGGGATGCGAATAATTGTTCCAGATCCAATCGCCGCAGCTTGTCCAATTTCGACAACCATGGACTTCGGAATTGTTTCTCGTACCACAGGGTGCACTTTGTCTCGATCGGGACCCTTGGCGGTAAGAAATAAATCGGTTCGTCCACCAACGTTGCTTGAGAGTGTTCCCAACAAAACGAATCGTCCGCCGGAATCCCATGATCCACCCGCAAGGGACAGATCTCCGACAACGGATCCTTCCACCGGGATTTCGATCACAACATCTTTTGGAATTTTCATCGATACTCGGATTATTTGACGAAAGGCACCCAGAGGCAATCCCGATCGGGCTTTCACACGGATTCGAAATCCGGCAGTGGCACCCAATTGTGATACGAGTTCGGTCGCGTCGAGAGGCTCACTTACAAGTTCGAAGAACTCGGAGGATTGGGAGGGGAGTAGTTCAGCCGAGAAATTTTCTGGAGGTGTCGGCGAGAATGTGAAAACAGTGCTCTCGGCGGTGACTTCTGTGGACGATGAAAGCGTTGGCATCACGATGGTTGTCGGATCGGCTTTCACATCAGCAACGACCATTCCCTCAATCACAAAGATCACATCAGGTCGCCGTGGATCGCTTGTGAGAATAGTTGCCTGTTGGCGAAACGGACCGCCGGTTCCTCTTGCTTCCCATTGAATGGAAATCGTGGCCGACTCTCCAACCCCAATGGATGTTCGATCAAGTCCACTGATGGTGCATGTGCAAGAGGTTGGTCCACGCGAGAGAGTCATCGGCCCGGCACCGCGATTGGTGATCTGAAATTCGTGTGAACCTTTTTGGCCGACATCCAGAGAACCAAAATTGAACAGGACATCTCCAACTTCAACCTTCGGTGATGTGGTCTCCGACAGAGTGTTCGCCGTGAAGTCGCCAACTCGCCAGGTGCGCCCTTTAATTTCAAAAAAAGCCGTAGTGCTGCCGATGAGGGAACCTGCGAGGAGGGCGAACAAGCTCGCCGTCAGGCCCGATGGTGTCTGAATAAAAGACATCATGATGAATAAGAAAATCCTTGGGACAACATGATAGAGGGGCGGACAACATGATAGAGGGGCGGAGGTAGTGTAGTCGTTTGGGGTCAATGAGAGAGGCCCTCGTGAAAGCATTAGTAGGATTTTGCCAAAATGCTGCGGCGACGCGTCGCAAGGCCAGTAATAATGCAGAATCCAGGTTCATCGTCGCCGTCCATAGGAATGCACCGGACCGTCACTTTCAGTGGGTCAAAAACCTCGTTGACCCGCGGATCATCTGCGACGTGTACAAGGGCAAATCCTCCGTGGAGCATTGGTTCTTGCGACTTTCGATTCCCGGAATCAGGAGGCGTGAAAAAAGCGACGACAGCTTCTTTTGAATCGAATGTTTGTGTGTGGAGATCGCGGAAAGCAAGTGCTCGGTCGTACAGTTGCTGTTGTATTTCCTCGAGCACAGAAGGAAGCGCAAGGACGAACTCCTCCAGCGGCATAGAAGTTTTTGTGCGAGGCGGTTGATCGCGTCTCGACACACTCACCGCTCCCGCAGCAACATCACGAGGACCGATCTCCAATCGGATTGGCACTCCCTGTTTGATGTACTGCCATACCTTGTCTCCGCCTCGCATGTCGCGGGAGTCGATTCGAAGTCGAATCGGTTCACCTGCAAATTGGAGATCGGCGACGAGTGTTTTTACACGCTGACATGCTGCCAGAACGGCATCGCGTTCCTCCGGTGAACGATGGATGGGAATAACGACTACGTGCATTGGCGCAATGCGCGGCGGCAGTACAAGTCCATCGTCGTCCGAGTGCGTCATGATGACTGCGCCGATAAGTCTTGTGGACACTCCCCAAGAGGTCGTCCAGCAGAACTCCTCGTTTCCGTCGGTGTTGGAAAATTTGATCTCTTGCGCACGGGAAAAATTTTGACCGAGAAAATGTGACGTGCCCGCCTGCAGTGATTTGCAATCCTGCATCATAGCCTCGATGGAATAGGTCTCTTCCGCTCCTGGAAAACGCTCGCATGCAGGCTTCGGCCCTCGCACAACGGGGATCGCCAGATCTCGCTCGGCAAAGGTCGAATAAACATTGAGCATTCCGAGCGTTTCTTCGATTGCCTCCTCTTTCGTGGCGTGTGCAGTGTGTCCTTCCTGCCAGAGGAATTCGGTCGTACGAAGAAAAAGACGCGGACGCATTTCCCATCGAACTACGTTTGCCCACTGATTGATAAGCACAGGAAGATCGCGATACGACTGAATCCATTTGGCATAACTGGCACCAATAATGGTTTCGCTGGTTGGTCGTATAACGAGCGGTTCTTCGAGTTTTCCAGTCGGGATAAGTTTCCCATCCGGGCCGAGTTCAAGTCGATGATGAGTCACGACCGCGCATTCTTTCGCGAATCCCTCAACGTGCTTGGCCTCTTTTTCAAGAAACGAAAGCGGAATAAAGAGAGGAAAGTAGGCGTTTTGATGACCGGTCTCTTTGAACATCCGATCGAGAATTCGTTGCATGTTTTCCCAGATCGCATAGCCCCACGGTTTGATCACCATGCATCCGCGAACCGGTGAAGCCTCGGCAAGATCGGCTGCCTTAACAACCTGTTGAAACCACTCGGGATAGTTTTCCTCACGAGTCGGGGAAATTGCATGTTCGGGCATTGATACTCTCACTCTCCACAATCTGGGCCACGTACACCAACGAACCGATGCTCGTGCATTCTCTTCGGTGGCTCTGCGGCAAGCGGTAAAAGACTTTCCATGAGGCGGCGATTGTAGGAAGTGTATTTCAGCAATGGCAAACCGGATCTGGAAAAAAGTCAAAGCCAAGAACAACAAAACGCGTGCTCGAAGAGGACACGAAAGCGGCAGAAGGCCATCGGTCTCGCTGGTGCTTGTGGGCAACAGGGTCGTCTCCTAGACTTCGCTATGTAGCTTCAAAGCGGCGGCTGAGCCATGAACCCCCCTCAGTTGTTTTCTCCTCCGCACGCACGGATACCCCCTATGACACATTCTCAACGAAGCGGTGGCTCCAAGCCTTCGACCGATCGTCGATTCATTAGTGAACTCGGTGCGCAGGCAAATGTGGATCAGCATTTTTTGGTGACGCATAAACAGTTGCGACCCAATAGAAATGGTCAGCTTTATTTACAGGTTGATCTATCGGACAAAACCGGTTCGATTACAGCGAGAATGTGGAACGCAGGAGAAGCTGACTACAGCGCATTTGAAGACGGAGATTACGTTCGTGTTGAAGGTACGACGCAGCTCTTTTCTGGACAGTTACAGTTGATAGCCACCCTGATTCAACGGGTCGATCCTGCGAGAATCGATGAATCAGATTTTCGCGTTTTGGCGCCTGCAGAGATTGCTGCATTCGAACTGGAACTCCAACAGATCATCGAAACGATTCAAGACAGCGATCTTCGGGCCCTGGCGGCAGCCGTGACCGCCGACACACAATTAATGGAAGCATTCCGAAGGTCGCCAGCAGGTGTGAAGCAGCATCATGCGCACGTTGGTGGGCTGCTTGAACATGTTGTGAGTTTGTTACGACTCGCTGAAAAAGTTGCGCCGCTGTATCCCGCTGTGAATAGGGATCTGCTTCTTGTAGGGGTGCTCTATCACGACATTGGTAAAGTGATCGAACTGGAGAGTGAGAAGGGATTTTCGTACACCGATGCTGGACAGTTGCTCGGCCATGTACTTTTGGGGCTCGAACTTCTCGAAGAGAAGATCCGTGAAGTGAGCATGCAGCAGCAAAAGCCCTTTGATCCTGAAATGTCTCTTCGGGTGAAACACATGGTCGCAAGCCATCACGGGCAGTACGAATTTGGAGCCCCCAAACTGCCTATGACGCTCGAAGCAATAGCGCTTCATCATCTCGACAATCTCGACGCTCGTCTCAATGGCGTATTGCAACTGATGAGGGATGAGGGGGGCGTGGATGGAGCGTGGACTCAGTACCAGACAACCCTGGGGCGTAAATTTTTTAAAGGACGCTCCGAGCCGGTGAGAACCGAGGCGACTCGTTCTTCATGAGAGATGCCTCAGCCTTCAGTACCGCAATTCTTCTGCTGCTTTCAAACGAGACCTATCGGCCCAAGAAGTTGCAGGCGATCGCACGAAAGCTCGCGGTTCAACATCCTGAGAACGGTTCGTTTCGAACAGCGGCAAGAGGTCTCCTTGCATCAGGGCAGATTGTACGCACTACAGAAAAAAAACTGCTGAAGGCGGAAAAGCTTCCTCTTGGTAAGTCGAAATCGAGACCAGGAGGATCAACGGCATCTGCAGAGCAAGTTGAATGCGTCTTTCGTCGAGCGATGGGTGGCTATGGTTTTGCCAAGCCTGTCGGATCACCCGCAGGGGATCGTTCAAGCGACATTCACATTGCAGCCGATCGATCGCTCGATGCCGCTTCAGGAGACACCGTGATGGTGAGGCTTTCACGTCAACAAGATGTGCGACGGCTTGGGCCATCGGGAGAAATCACTCGGATCATTCTTCGTCGCACCACTCGCTTTGTTGGCAGTGCCTTCGAAGTTGCGGGCGTTGGTTTTGTCCAAGTGGACGGTACTGGATTCGCTCGCCCGATTGCCGTGGGTGATCCAGGAGCCAAAGGCGCGCATTCGGGGGATAAGGTGATTTTGGAAATCGTTCGATTTCCAACGCATCTTCTCGACGGTGAAGGGGTGATTGTAGAAGTGCTTGGGCGCAGTGGTGAGCCGGGAGTGGATACGCGAACAGTCGTCGCAGAATTCGGTCTACCAGGCCCGTTTCCTGAAGCAGTGCTTCTCGATGCAAGGCGGCAAGCAGAGCAATTCGATGAGACTCTATTGAACGGTCGGCGCGACTTAACCGGAGAGGTCGTCGTGACGATTGATCCGGTTGATGCCCGTGATTTTGACGACGCTATCTCGCTTGAGCGAATTGGTCGCGATCACTGGAAACTCGGAGTGCATATCGCCGACGTAACGCATTTCGTTCCTGAAGGCTCGGCAATCGATCAAGAAGCGAAGTCTAGAGGCACAAGCGTCTATCTGCCCGACATGGTCATTCCCATGTTGCCAGAAATCGTCTCGAACAATCTCGCAAGTCTTCAGCCCGATCGGGTGCGTTATGCGAGGACTTGTTGGATTGAGTTTTCAGCAGATGGTGCCTTTATTGATGCTCAGGTTGAACGATCAGCGATCAAGAGCCGTCGACGGTTTACGTACGAGGAAATAGATGAATTCCTGGAGCGGCCGGATGGCAAAAAAGTCAGTATGACCGCGGCCGTAAAAAGTCTTCTCGAAAGAATGCAAGAACTTGCCAGAGTGCTGCGAGGAAGAAGAATGCGCAGAGGCTCGCTCGAGCTGGTCATGCCGGAGATCAAGATTGACCTCGATCGAGACGGTCGAGTGAGCGGAGCGCACGTTGCCAAAAATACAGAGAGCCATCAGATCATTGAAGAGTTCATGCTGTCAGCGAACGAGGCAGTTGCTGGAATCCTTGAAAAGGCATCAGTCGGATTTTTGCGTCGCATCCATCCACCGCCGGATCCTAGAAAACTTAGACAACTCACAGAATTTGTTTCGGAACTGGGGTTTGAAATAGAGAGCCTCGAAAGTCGATTTGAAATTCAGCGATTGCTGGGACTTGCCCGGGGACGTGACGAAGAGCATGCCGTTCATTATGCAGTGCTGCGAAGTCTTTCTCGCGCTCGATATGGACCTGAAAAGGATGGGCATTACGCACTGGCCAGCGATTGTTACTGCCACTTTACATCACCCATCCGAAGGTATCCCGATCTTACGGTGCATCGTCTGTTTGATCTGCTTGAGAAAGCCCGCAAGCCACCGAGCGACGGCCTAGACACACTCGGTGACCACTGTTCTCAACTCGAGCGCCGCGCAGAAAGCGCGGAGCGAGAACTTGTAAAACTAAAACTCCTTTTCTTTATGAGTGAGCGAGTCGGTTCTCTTATGGATGCAGTGGTAACTGGCGTCGAAGCATTCGGTCTGTTTGTGCAGGGTCTTGAGATTCCAGCGGAGGGGCACGTTGCCATCGCGACGCTGCCAGACGATTCGTATCGATTCGATCGGGCTGCACATTCTCTGGTCGGTCGACGAGCGGGAAATTCATTCCGACTTGGTGATCGCGTGCGGGTCAAGATCGCGCGAGTCGATCTCAATCGCAGAAAACTTGACGTTCTGATTGAGTCTCAGCAGAAGAAGCCACCGGCGCAGCCAAGGTCTATTACGGAGAATCCGCGAAAGACTGTGAGTCGCTCAACGACCAAAACTCGGAGATCTGCCGCGCGGAACGCAAAGAAAAAGTCGCCTCGCAAGGGCCAAAAACGGCGCTCTTGAAGATGGCCGTAGATCGATTGAAATGCCGGTGAGCGCATCGTCAGTATTCGCTCGAGCGGCAACCAGAATCTGTTTGGAATGGAGTCCTTCGTGTGGCTGATCAATTTCTCACAACGCCCTTGAACCAGTGGCACACTTCTCACGGTGGCCGCATGGTGGAATTTGCTGGCTGGCTGATGCCAGTGCAATACACCTCGATCGTCGATGAGCATGTGGCTACGCGAACCGCATGCGGACTTTTTGATGTCTCACATATGGGACGACTTGAGATTGATGGTTCTGGTGCGCGGCAATGGTTAGAGTC
>Ga0209086_10000830_pt1 | contig 25544 bp, 22 predicted proteins | sample M_130207_XF_Meta_FD_187312 | JGI IMG/M metagenome (GOLD analysis project Ga0209086, IMG submission 187312) | Freshwater microbial communities from Lake Montjoie, Canada to study carbon cycling - M_130207_XF_MetaG (SPAdes) (version 2) | ecosystem: Environmental > Aquatic > Freshwater > Lake... | reverse complement strand
ACCTGTCGCTGCGTCAGTTTTGTATACTATTTCTTTAAAAAATCTGCTGGCTACAATTTCAGCAATTTCACTAATAGCCACGCCAGAACCACTTCCTAAATTCAATGGATTATTGATTTTGTTTTCAACTGCAAAAAGCATACCTCTAGCAACGTCTTCTGCATAAATAAAATCTCTTATTTGAGAACCATCTCCCCAAACTTCTAATGTTGAATTTTCTTCAGCTTTTCTAATCAACGATGGTATTACCATTGCATTTGCTAAGTCATAATTGTCATAAGGTCCATAAACATTTGCAGGTCTTACAATTGAGCAATTGTTTTGTCCATTTTGTCTTGCATAAGCCTCAATTTGAAGCTCACCCATTCTTTTGGCCCATCCTCCAAACCAATCGTTTTTAGATGGATAAGTTTGCCAAACATCATCTTCTCGAAGAATTTCTGCTGGATGGTACACGCCTACTGTGCTTGTATATAAATACCACTTAACATTAGCCAACATTGCAGCTTCTAGCATATTGGTATTAAATTGCATCATAGGCCCCATAATTGATGCTGGTTTTTCCAAACAAATTTTTGGTGAAGCTTTTATGCCAACTAAACTAAAAATATAATCCATTCCTTGACAAATAGACTTGCAGCTCGAAAATTCTTTTAAATCTACTTTTAAAAACTTGATATTATTTGGCATATTTACTGGTTCATTCAAATCTGCAATGTAGACATCAGCCTCTCTCTCTAATAAAAGAGAGACTAATTGTCTACCAATCATTCCAGATCCACCAGTGACCAAAACTTTTTGATTATTAAACATATTTTCCTTATAGATTAGTAAAATCTTTATTCTTGAAATTTGATATCATCTTGTATGCACCAAGTAATTCTTGAATTCCGGCATCTATTGAATAATCACAATACCAACCTGTTTTTTCAAGCTTTTCATTTGAAACAACATAATTGCGTTTATCAAAATCTTCTTTAAATTGTTCTTCAATAATTACTAAATTAGGAACATATTCTTTGACTTTTTGTGCAAGTTGAAGCTTTGACATATTGGCAGAAGTAAGACCCACATTGAAAGCATTATTATTGCAAGATTCGTAATTTTCAATCAGGTGAACAAAAGCTTTGGTAACATCTCTTACATGAACATAGTTTCGCAAAAAATGAGATTCAAACAAAACTAAAAATTCATCAGTAAAAGCCCTGTAAACAAAATCATTAACAAGTAAATCCATTCTTTGGCGATAAGAAACTCCATATACTGTAGCAAGTCTTAATGAAATTCCATTACCTGAATCCAAAACTGCCTTTTCAGCATCACACTTCGTCTTAGCATAAAGAGAAAGAGGATTGAAAGGACTATCTTCAGTGATAATACTTTCTGAGCTACCATATTGAGAATTTGTATTAGGAACAAGAAGTTTTTGACTGTTTCTCATAAAAGCAACAATGTCATTAATTTGTTGATAATTTACATCTATTGTTAATTCTGGATCTTTTTTGCATGCTGGCATACCGACAATAGCAGCCAATGGTATGATAATATCATTTTTTTCTACTAAATCAGAAAGCAATTGATTGTCACGGACATCTCCAACGACAAGCTCAAAATTTTTATTATGACAAAAAGAAGTTAATGATAATTGCTTATAAACAAGGCTGTCTAAAACAGTAACTTGATATTCTTTAGACAATAAAACTTCTGTAAGTACTGATCCCAAATATCCAGCCCCACCAGTAATTAAAACTTTTTCCATTACCAGCTAATCTCCCAATCCTTAAAATTAGCAGCAAGACAGTCAATCTTGTAATCTTTTCTGCCCCCAACTATTTCTTGAATTTTGTTTTTAGCTGTATTTCTAATACCATTTAAACCGTGTGTCAGTTCAAGATTGTTGCCATCCTTGATACCTTTACGATAATTTGTTTCATTATGCCAAATATGCAAATTCATTTGAGATAATACAATAATAGCACGAATAACTTCTGCATCAACAACTACTTCATTTTCATCAATATGAGCTTGTATGTCATGCACTATTAAGTCTATTTCCTCAGCATATTCTGTTTTATGATCAGAAATAAAAACTTCTTTGAGTTGAACAATAGATAGTCTGTCAATTAGTTCTGATAATGTAGGTAAATATTTTCTGTTCATAGCTTTATTTATTATACGCAGTAATCTAAAACTGTAAAATTTCTTATTATATGATTTTCAAAAAAAAATTTTAAAGGTAGAATAAAATTAAGGTTATCATTATGAATATTTTAATACCAATTGCAGGGCTGGGATCAAGATTTCCCAATCATACTTTTCCAAAACCTCTCATAGATGTAAATGGTAAACCTATGATCCAAGCAGCTATCGATTCATTGGCAGTGAAAGGCAATTTGATATTTATTGTCAGATCGCAACACATTCAGCAATATAAAATTGATCAACAACTAAGAAGTATTTATAATTGTCAAATTATTTCTGTTGATCATTTGACTGAAGGACCAGCGTGTACTGCATTATTGGCCGAAGACATTATAAATAACGACGAACCATTAGTTATAGCTAATTGTGATCAAATTATGCACTGGGATTCAGAATCCTTTAAATCATATTGTGAAAATTATCCACACGATGGATTTATCGTAACATATTTTGCAAATACAACCAAAAATAGTTATGCTAAACTTGATAAAAATGGTTTTGTCACTAACATCAAAGAAAAGGAAATTATTTCAAATATTTCCCTGAATGGAATACATTTTTGGAAACGTGGTAGTGATTTTGTATCAAGTGCTAAAGAAATGATTTTGATGGATGACAGAGCTCCTAACAATGAGTTTTATATTGGGCCCACTTATAATTACATGGTTTCTAATAATTTAAAAATTGGAATATATCATATTCCAAATGATCAGCATTGGGCAATCGGGACTGAAGAAGATTTGGATACTTACATGAGGAACAACAATGACTAAAGATTTTATAGTTAAGAATGACTTACTACGAGAGATTAGAACTTTTACAGAAGTTGATGATTTTGATTATCATGAAACTTTTTTTAATCAAAAATACCCAGGTATGTCTCCTTGGCCAAAAGGTGGAGTCAAAACTGAATTTAGTGATTGGAACAGATCTCAGCTAACTAAATATTTTATGAAAGTGGCAGCTAACGCAAAAGCTGTACTTGAAATTGGTGTTTGCAGAAATGACGGAAAATCATCAACTTGGTGCTTCTTGAATAATAAAAATCCAGACACATATTATTTTGGAGTTGACACAGAAGATAAATCTTTTTTAGATAGCGAAAAAGAAAATGTTTTTACTTTACAAACATCATCTTCCAATATTGAAGAAATTATGTCTTTTGTTAGATCTAAAGGCGTTGAAAAATTTGATTTTATTTTCATCGATGGTTGGCACAGTATCAATCAAGTGTTAGATGACTGGAAATTCACTCAATTTTTAACTGAAGATGGAATAGTTGGTTTTCATGATACTAACTGTCATCCTGGACCACTATTATTTGTTGATAATTTAAACCCAGAAAAATACAATGTAGAAAAAAAATGTACTACATATATTGTCGATTATGGAATCTCTTTTGTATCTAAAAAATGATAATTGATGATATCAAAAATATGTTTCGTGGATGGTTTATAGGAGACTTTGAACCATCTATATTGAAATCTAAAGATTTTGAAGTTGCAATTCTTTTTCATCCTAAAGGTGAAAAATGGCCAAAACATTTTCATAAAGAATCTGTAGAAATCAATGTTTTAATAACTGGAAAAATGATAATTAATGGGGAACTATTATTGCCTGGTAATATATTTCTTATTGAAAAAAATGAAATTGCTGACCCAGAATTTTTAGAAGATTGTACAATTGTATGTGTGAAAACTCCATCTATTCCTGGAGATAAATATGAGGTCAAAGAATGATTTTTGTAGATGAAATTGATTCAAACAAGTATATAAGGAGTTTTTATTTTTTAGAATCTTCAAAAGGTATCAGAGATGCAGCATGGAATCTTGCTATTGGGCAAAGTGTTGGAAATCCATTAGTTCGATTGGAAAGAGAAACAGATGAACTTTTTGCAAATCATTCTTGTGTGATAAAAAAGTGTTCTGATTTAAATACAAATTCTGGACGTGTAGAGATTGGTTTTCCAGTAGCTAATATTGATTTTGCATCTGATGGTATTTCTCAACTATTGTGTTTTCTTATGGGTGGACAGTTAGATATTGACACCATTGAAACATGTTGGCTTGAAAAACTTATTATTCCTGATTGGGTTATTGACAAATATTTCAAGTTGCCAAAATTTGGAATTACTGGAGCAAGAGAGTTTACAAAAACAAATGACAAACCTTTATTGGGTGGTATTTGTAAACCCAAGACTGGAATTAGCCCAAACATTCTTTTAGATATGGTTAAAGAAATGGTTGATGGTGGAGTAAATTTTATCAAAGAAGATGAAATTATGTCCAATCCAGAAGTTTGCCCAATTGAAAAGAGAGTATCTTTAATTTCGGATTATATCAGAGACAAGAATGTAGTCTATTGTTTCTGTATTAATGCAGATCCAGCTCATATTTTGGATAGAGTGAAGTTTGTTCATCAAGAAGGTGGCAATGGAATTCACATAAATTTTTGGTCAGGGATGGGAGTTTATAAGTCTGTAAGAGAATTGGATTTACCATTATTTATGCACTTCCAAAAAAGCGGAGATAAAATTCTTACAAACAAGAAACATGCATTTCACATTGACTGGAGTGTAATTTGTTACCTTGCAGGACTTATGGGAGTTGACTTTATCCACACAGGAATGTGGGGTGGATATGCAAGTGATGATGAAAATGATTTAAGAAATACCATGTCAATTTTACATGAAAGAAATGTTGTACCAGCATTGTCTTGTGGAATGCACCCTGGATTAGTCAATGCTGTCACTCAAAAATTTGGAGTTGATTATCTTGCAAATTGCGGTGGGTCTTTGCATGGACATCCGCAAGGAACAGTGGCCGGAGCATTGGCTATGAGACAAGCTATTGACAAAACATTTAATGATGAATATCTCGTAGCTATCAATAAATGGGGTTTTGTTAAGTAAAATATGTCAAAACTTGTCATTTTTGATTTAGATGGAGTTTTAGTAGAAGCAAAAGAAATTCATTTTGATGCTTTGAATTCTGCATTAAAAAATTTAGACGAAAAATATGTCATTTCGTGGGAAGAACATCTTAGAGCTTATGACGGCTTAAAAACATACGACAAGCTAAAACTCTTATCTAAATCAAAAGGCTTATCAGTTAACAAAGATCTTCAAGACAGAATTTTTATTGATAAGCAAAATTTCACATTAAAAGCACTCAACAATCTCCAGAAAAACAAAAAACTGATTGAGATTTTTGCCAAATTGAAAAGTCAAAATTTCAATATTGCTTGTTGTTCTAACTCAATAAAAAATACTGTTGATTTAGTTCTTCAAAAGCTTGGTATTGATAATTTTTTTGATTTAAAATTGTCAAATGAAAATGTCAAATTTGCCAAACCTCATCCTGAAATTTATTGGAAAGCAATGTCTCATTTTGGAGCATTACCTGAAGAAACATTAATTATTGAAGATTCTCCTACTGGATTAACTTCAGCATATAAGTCTGGCGCTAAAGTATTGAGAGTAAAAAATCCTGATGATTATGATTTTGATAAAATATTTATAGCTTACAGTTCTGGAAAACAAATTATTGAAAAATGGGCTGATCAAAAGATGAATGTTATAATTCCAATGGCTGGTCATGGTAGTAGATTTTCACAAGCAGGGTATACATTCCCTAAACCTTTGATAGAAGTACATGGGAAACCTATGATCCAAGTTGTTATTGACAACTTGAAAGTTGATGCTCATTTTATATTCATTGTTAAAAAAGAACACAGAGAAAAATACAATCTTGATTCAATGCTTTCTTTATTAGCTCCAGGATGCGATATTGTTGATGTTGATAAGGTGACAGAAGGAGCAGCTTGTACTGTTCTGTTGGGAAAAGAATTTATAAATAATGACAGTCCTTTGGTTATAGCTAATTCAGATCAATTTGTTGAATGGAGTAGTTTAGATTTCTTCTACAAAATGAATGAACAGAATTTAGATGGTGGAATTGTATCTTTTAAATCAACACATCCAAAATGGTCTTATGCAAAAACAGATAATAATGGTTTTGTTTTAGAAGTGGCAGAAAAGAAAACTATATCAGATATTGCCACAGTTGGAATATATTATTGGAAGAAAGGATCTGATTTTGTCAAATATGCAGAGCAAATGATTCATAAAAATATCAGAGCAAACAATGAATTTTATGTTTGCCCTGCATTTAATGAAGCAATTTTAGATGGCCTTAAAATTAAAACATTTGATGTGCCTAAAATGTGGGGGCTTGGTACACCTGAGGACTTAGATTATTTTTTAGAGAATTACAAATGAAAAGATTGACAGCAATATATTGGGTTAAAGATGAAACTAAATATATACCTGAATGGATTGAGTTTCATCTGATGCAAGGATTCGAATATTTCATATTATATGACAATCAATCAACAGATGGAATGCATGAAATATTGAGGCCTTATATTGATGCAGACATACTTGAAATTAGATCTTACCCAGAAGTAATGAAACAAAGATGTTTGAACAGGCCTCTGGGTGCTAAAAATTATTGGGTAGCTGAAACTTGTATGTTTGAACAAAGGAAAAAATCAGATTGGTTGCATTTTCACGCTGTCGATGAGTTTGTTTTTTGTCCAGACGGAACTGATCTGAGAGATTTCTTAACGGAATTTGATCAGTATGGTGGTTTATCTACTGTATGGCAAGTATTTAATTCAAATGGACACGTAAAAAGACCTGAAGGACTTGTAATAGAAAACTATACTACAAAAGTGGAAGATCCTTTAAAGCATGTAAAAACATTTCTTAAAGTAGGAAGAGCTAAAAGGACATGTGGGTCTTTACATAATTGGGAATACTTTGGAAATTATCAATCTGTAAATGAAAATCATACTCCGGTAATAGATTCATTTTGTTCACATGATTATTCTTATAATAGAATTAGAACTCACCATTATATAACAATGTCCCATGAAGAGTTTTACATAAAAATGAACAAAGGCATATTAGATTCAGCTTGGGCAGAAAATAGAGTAAGGCATCAATATGAATATCAATTGGAGGATTGGAATAGTAAACTCCCAACAAAAGATGAAATCATGCTTCCTTGGGTCCCAAAAGTTAAAGAATCTATCCTAAAAAGATATCATAATAACAAAGAGTTTTTACCTTTTATAAATCATTGATCTCTAAACCCATCGATTTCGATGGGTTTAGATTTTTGTATTTACAAAGAATAATCCAGATTGCTTGAAATATGGTGATTGCATGGTAGATATATTCCTCAATTGTAAAGTTTCAATAGCAGAATACTTAAATCCATATTTTTTAAAAGATTCTTTCCAATATTCATAAGATTGACAGTTGACATGATGATATCCAGGCTGTTCAGGTAAAGCATGTGTACAAACAACATATTTTGCCTTCAGGAATGAATCCATGTAAAAATCCATGTATTTTTCTTCTACATGCTCAAGAAACTCACAGCTCCAAGCCATATCAAAAGATTCATCTATTGGAACAGAAGAAATTGTATAGTCATGAATAATTGTAGGTTGTTTGTGCTTTATAGTAAAATCACCATCAACACCTAAAACTTTCAAACCTTTTGATGCAGCCAGTTCGCACATACCTCCTGGCCCACAACCAATATCTAAAAATGATTTGACATTGTATTTTTCAATCATATAATCTAAAACACCATTGTCAATATGTGTAACATTGAAATGACCTCCAAGATGACTGGGTAAAATATTTTTTTGAAACATATTAAATCCTTGTGACTGTTGTTCCACTAAAATCAAATTTAAAATTAAATGGGTTGTTCTTACAAAACTTTTCTTTTATTTTTTTCTGAGAGTTTTCATCTGCAAATAAAAGCATGAAGCCTCCACCACCAGCTCCTAAAATTTTTCCACCTTTTGCGCCACAGAGCTTAGCTTCTTCATAAATTTCATCAATTTCTAAATTTGATATATCATTAGAAACTTCTTTTTTTAATTGCCAAGAACAATCCAACATTTCTCCAAAGTACTTTAAGTCTTTATTCTTCAAATCATTTTCAAACTGTTGAGCTAAATCAACCATAGACTTCATATTTTGAAAACTTTTATCATTATCAGCCATTCTTTTATTTTGATTTCTAAGAATGTCGTCTGCCGATCTACCTTTACTTGTATGTAATAATAAAAGATTACTTTCAAGATATTCTAAGACATCATTATCCAATGTAAGGTTTTGAGTAACAACACCTTTGGTATTAAAATGATGAACATTGAACCCGCCGTAAGCGCAAGCATATTGATCTTGCTTACCAATAGGTTTTTGACACAAGATAATTTCAATAATACATGCTAACTCTGCCAATGAACCTTTGTTGAGAATTTCTTTCGAGTATTTATAATTTTCTATGGCTTTGATTAAACCAACAGCAAAAGCACTCGAAGCCCCCATACCAGTTCCGTTAGAAGGTAAGTCAGAAATTGAGGCCAATTCTATACCTTGGGTAACATCAAAATATTTTAGTGTATGTTTCACAATATCATGTTTCAAATGCTCGATGTCATTTACATTTTCTGTTACGGAATAACTAACTCTAATCAAATCATCAAATTTCTTGTTCAACGAGATGTACAAATATTTATCGATTGTAGCTGAAACAACCATTCCTGGGCTTTGATTGTAATAAGAAGGAAGGTCAGACCCGCCCCCAAAGAAACTAATTCTGAATGGTGTTTTACTAACTATCATATGACTATTGTACAAATAGCTTATGGGAAACGCAATTATCACATATGCTCAAGGTAATGATTTTGTAGAGACATTAGATTCTGAAATATTCTTAAAAAATCTCAACAAACATAAAACTTTCAAGAAATTTTGTTTTACCAAAGATCTAAATCAGAAGAATTTAGATATGTTAGATAAATATTTTGATGAAATTATTATTTGCAAAAATCCAATCTATAACAGCGCAAGAGATAGATTTATGTCTTATTACCAGTGGATGATTGAAAACTATAATAATTTTGACAAAATTATGCATTTAGATTTCAGAGATATTGTTGTTCAAAAAGATCCATTTGAATTTATGAACAAGCATTCAGATAAAGATATTTTTGTAGTATCTGAAGGTATGAAAATTAAAGATAATCATTGGAATACTATGGATATGACATATTTCAATAAAACTCAAATTCAATTTCATAAAGATGATTTTTCAGATTATTATGTTATTAACGGTGGAACTATTGGTGGTAATATTTTTCCACTTTCCCAATTGTTTTTAATGTTATGGGTAAACAGCAACAGAAACAGTCAATCTAACACAGATCAGGCTACTCTCAATTATCTTTATCCTTATTTTAAGTCTAATCCTAAAATCATGGTTTGCCATCCTCTTGAAGACAACTTTTGTGCAACTGGAGAAGGTATCAAGTATGGAAACGTTCCAGTGAAATATAATGGCATAGAAGTTGCAAATCAAAACAATGAAAACTATTACATTTTTCATCAATGGGACAGAACAGAAGTAGCTGATAAAATTAGACAAAAACAGGCAGAATCTTTGTCTTTTATGATTTAGAAGGTAAAAGTCTTTGTAACATCTAAATTCAAAGTATGTGGTACAAAAAAGCATTTATTCAATCGGAATTTTGGAACGAAGAGCAAACCAATGATCCAAAGTCTTTGAGGGATGCTTTTTTTGGTGTCATAACGGATTCTAAAACAAGAACCAATGATCCAAGCAAGATATTTGGTAATCTGAAGACATACAAAAATAAAGTTTCAAATGAATCACCAGAAATGTCACAAGATATTGAAGAGTCATTTAGTGAAGCAGTAGAAAGTTTAAAATCAGAGTTTCCAGATTTTAATGAAAGTTCTACCAATATTTCCGGAAATTGGATTGAAGTCGCTGAAAGTTATCTTGGTACTCCATACAAATTTGGTGGAGATGATGAAAGAGGAATTGATTGTTCAGCTTTCATTCAAAAAGTATTTCCAGATTTACCAAGAACCGCCAATGAACAAATGAAGGTTGGATCTGATGTGCCTATTGACAATATATCTCAATGGCAGCCAGGGGATAGAATCTATTTTGATATAAATGCAAGATTAAAATCAGGAGATGCAGATCATACTGGTATTTATTTAGGCAACAATGAGTTTATTCAAGCCTCTTCAAGCAAAGGTGTAGTAAAAACTCCTATAAATGATTTTTATAAGCAAAAAATCATTTCTGTAAAGAGATAATTACCCGCCATTCTTAACTGATAAAATCAATTGTATAGCTTCAAACTCTCTGATTGACAGTTCTTCAAATTCTTTTTTTGACAAACTCACAATTCCTTTTGTCATATAATCCACTTCAATAATTAATGGATGTAAAGGGAAAACTTCAGAATTATTTGGATCAAAGTATTTTTTTGCATGTAAATAAATTTCACTTACTTCTGAACTTGATAAATGCAAAAAGTTTTGATACTTCACCCAAAAATCTTCTACAAAATCAAACGATAAATCTTCGTACAAAAATGACAATTCATTGTCATTCTGATCAAATATTTTCAATATGGATTTTTTAATTATTTCTCTTTTTTCTTTTTCAGAACTAAAATAGAAATTTTTATTATGTTTTTTGAAAGCGGCAGAATCAATATTCAAACCTTCTTTCCAAGTTAATTCTCTGAAAATTATTTTATGATCTTGAATAATAACAGAATGTACTTTTTCAAAATTGAGGATTGCATCTTCTAATTTTAACTGGCTACTTTTTTCTATATAATTAATTATTTTATTTAAAGCATCTTCTATGTGCATTATTTAAGTATTCCAAAAAGATTCATGGTAATTTGATCTATCAAACTATTTATACCAACTTGTAAAGAACCACTAAATTCTGACATATTATTTGAATTAATGTTCTTTAAATCATTATTTGGAAGATATGTTCCTGTTGGCACTCTTGCTTTCCATTTATAAGTATGAGTATATCCACCGCCAGGCTGTATAGATATTGATGGATTAGACCAATCAACGTTTTCCATTGCATAAAAGAAAGGGCCACCAAAATACACAGATAGACCTGATGAGTTAGGTTGTTGTAAAGTTTTATTAAAACAAAAATAAGTTATAGATCCACTTACTTCCCTACTTTGTAATGAAGCAAATTTTGGACCAATATCATCTCTCTTGTAAGTATCTGTGTAAGGGTTTGTAAATTCTAAACTAACAGTTTGATTGATAGTCATAGAAAAATCAATAATTTTATAAGTTGGTGGTAAGTTTTTATATGTTTCAACTTTTGATTTCAATGAAAGATAATTACTATGGAAAGCAAAATCGACAACAAAATCTAATAAAGAAGCTGAACGGTAATGATGAAAATCATAATTTATACCAGCTAAATCTGCTGCATTCTCAACTATAGGATTGTCATTCAAGTCATTCATTTCATTATAAATACTTGGTTCAATGCCTGGTTTTTTTTTGGATGCTTTACTTGGATTTGTATTTGTGAATAATGAGACATCAGGAGACATTAAAATTTTACCACCAACAAAATTGCAATCTATTGAAATGGCTCCCAGTGAGTCACCGCCCTTAGCACTAAAACTAATTGAGTTTAAAAATATTGGCCCATAGCTGTAATGAGCATTTATAGAACTACAAACCATCAACGGAAATAACGGCACTATTGAAGCTAAATATACAACAGTTTCAGCAGCATATTGATCATTTAAATAATTTACGTATGCCGGTGAACTTGACAAAAAATCGTAATTACTAATACCAATGTTTATTAATGGACTGAAAGAAAAACTTCCACTGTATTGTTGAGCATTATAAGATGGGGAATTATCTAATACCAAAGGAAGAAAAGACGACAATCTTTTGTAAACTTCTGAACCTGTGTCGTCTGAAAATCTATTAGCATATAATTGTTTCCAAGGAGCATTAGCGTCGATAACTCTATGGTCAAATCTTGTATTTATAGGACCAGGCAATTTACTGGCTAACTCATACAAATCCCAGATATAAGATGGAAAAAGCTTACGTGTGCTATGATTACTTACTGAGGAACCATAAGACATTTGCATCAAACTCATAATAGTTTGATCTAAATCATAAAGTGATAAAAGATAAATATTATGAGTTTTAGAAGCACTATGCGGCAAAACTGTATTAGTATAATTTGGCATATCTATCTCCCGTCTGTAATTTCAAGCCATCTTGTAGCTAAGTTTTTTACAATGTCATATTGCATTTTATTGATCAAATCTTGATTTACTGAATAAATGGCATTTTCTTGTTCTGAAATAACTTGTAGCTCTTTAAAAAAAGAAACTAATATTGATTTGCAAAATACAGAAGACCTCAGCAATGGCTTACCATTCACAGAGTTGATGATACTTGAATCTTCTATAATTTTTGACATAGTTTCAAAATCTCTTCCGGATGCAGATGCTTCAACAACAACATCTCCATCTTTTTGAATTTTAAAACCAATGTTATTTCCATTGTTGTCACATATATATCTGCCAACAATTTGCACTATGAAAAGCTTATTTCTATCAACAAAAATACTCATTATAATTCACCTGTTGGTTGTGGGTAAGGATCATAAGACAAACTATCTACAACCACTGACCAAGATATAGAATGACTTTGCACATTATCGACAGATGAGTTTGAAGAGTCTGGTGACCAAGTAACTTGTGGTAATTCTAATGTAAATGGACCAAAGTCAAACTTAATTCCACTCTTATTTATATTACTTGGACCAGATAATCTCTCAGCTAATAACCATGGTTTCATTGGGCTATTGTATTTAACAGTTCCACTTATAGTTCTACCATTAGAATAATAAGCATAAGGTTGTAGATTTTTATTAAAGTTTTCAGTAGTATCACTTGATTTAGAATTTAATGAATAAACAGGTTCTAAATTATTCTTAAAGTCAATCGTCATCTCTACTATTTCAAAATCTCTCAAATCATATTCTTGGTACCCGTGGAAAAGTTTTGATGTTTTAGCGTCACCTAAGTTAAATGTATAGTTTGATGTTGATGCTTGAGAATTTGAAACAGATACCAAAGTTGAATTCAATAAATAATTTGGTTTTCTATCATTAATATTTGACATAATAGTATCAAAGTTATTAAAGAAATTCTTTTGGTATTTTCTGTCCAAATCTGTAAATTTAACACTTACATTTGCAATAATGTTTTCCCCTGGTACAAGTCTAAGTGTTAAGGAGTCAACTAAACACCCACTAAATAATCCTTCTTTTGCTGAAAACATTGAGAACGATGGCTCTCTATTTGTGCCTGGATTTGTACCATTGGCCCATAGATATGATTTATAAGGTGTGTGATTGTATGCAGTTGAAGTTGTAAAAATGATAGTTTTACTTGCTTTATCTATGCTTGAAACAACTAATGTTTCTGTTGTTTCAGAATTATCATCTGATTTGATATAAGCATTATATCCAGTGCCTAAACTCATAAAATCTGAAATATTATCAATAACAAATCTGTTAGTAGATCCAATAGCAGAATTCATATTATCAGATAAAACTCTGCCTACAAAATTGTTTGTAGATCCTTTGTATCCTTGAATACAATAATCATACAATGCTGCAAATGATGGATCTACATCACCCCATGATTCAATTTTGACTGGCATTGTGAAATCAAAAGAAAAATCTCTTTTATCAATCTTAAATGTTGTTGGGCTTGCGCCTTCACCAGCCAATCGTTTCTCGAAATTTGAATTTTGCTTATAATTCAAATTCATATTATTTATTGAAAACATATAATCTGTGTTTAAACTACCAAAAGACATATCATAGTAAGGATCATTATTTATGTCTCTTGAAATTGCTACACAATCAAAGTAACCCATTTCATATGATGGGTAATGAACTTCATTTAAAAAGCTCAAAGTTCTTACTTGCCTTTGCAATTCATGTAATCCTAAAATTTCAGTAGTAGTAATTGAATAAGGATAAATATATGAACCGTATAAAAGACTATGCAATCTTAATTTTTCTTCTGTTGTTATCGGATAAGGTCGAATAAAAGCTTCAGAATTTAGTCTGTGTAAGCCAGTTTTTTCTACTGTATTTATTGGATATGGAATTATAAATGCTTGACTATATAAAGTATGAAGCCCTAATTTCTCCTCACTATTTATGGAATGTGGATAAATGTAAGCTTGTGCATACAGATTATTAAGTCCTAATTTTTCATCAGAAATTTGCGAATAAGGATTTATAAATGCTTGACTATATAATGTATTTCTCTCTAAAATATCAAGTGTTTTAATTCCATAAGGTTGAATAAAAGCCTGTGAATACAATGTGTCAAACCCAAATTGTTCACTTGTATTAACGGAATATGGATTTACAAATGACTGAGCATAAAGTCTATGTAGTCCTAATGTTTCAAGAGATTTTATTGATCGGTCTTGTAAATTAACTAATGAAGTGATTCTATTAAAGCCTAATTTTTCAAGTGTTACAATTGGAAAATTAGTTATATTTACATTTCCAGGATTAATTCTATGTCTGCCTAATGATTCTTGTGCAATTTGCCCAAAGGGTCTGATATTACTGACAGGTGCAATCCTGGTACCTGGTGGTGGTACTTGTAAATTAACTGTTTCAATGGATTTTGTTGAATAAGGGTTTATAGTTACAGGTTTTGAAATAAGAGCATGATAACCAGTTTGAAAATATCCATTAATTGGATATGGAGTAATACTTGGAAGAATGTATGTGAATGTTACTAATACACTATCAAGTCCCCAACTAAAAGAATTTTTTGCTACACTTGACAATCTAAATCCTGCTGCAAATGTCAGTGCTGTACGTGTTGTAGCCCAAGTGAGTGGATTATATAGTTGTGTAAGTTGAGTTGCCGTTAAACCAAATGACAAATCATAAGTATAGGTTGTGTAAGTTTGAGGCCAAATACCTAATTTTTCTTGTCTTGGAAGTGTATAAGCGGCAACTCCAGGTGGAAGAATCTGCATTCGGAACAATGCATCAAAAGCTCTTGCAAATGTACCAGATCCATCATCAGAAGCCACTTTTCTTATAGATATAGTGATATTAGTTATTGTCCAAGAAGTATTAGGTTTTACTGCAAGATTATTTAAAACTAATTGATCAGTGTATGTGTCTAAACCAGCAGTAGTAGGCAATGTCCAAGGACTTACATTGATATTATATGGACCAGAATCTTGATCAAACCCCATATAACTTGTGTCATTTGCTTGCAATACAGTTATATCAGGATTATTAATAGATACAGGTGGTGTTAGGTTTGGAGGATTAGGTCTTGAACCATTTACAAAACCTATCCAACTCCATCCGTTTCCACCTGGATTATTAGTTGTCACATTAACATTATTAATACCAGCTGGATATGTAAATCCAGCATTTGAACTTGATACATTTTGAAAATACGTGGTAAGCGTTGGCATATTTTACCTCAGCTTACGGTACAGTTTCTACTGTAATTAAATCATAAATGTCCCAAAGAATTGGTCCATTTCCTACTCTTGTTACATCAGTTCCAGGGCTAACTATTACATTTGTTACTCTGTCATATAAATCAGTTTCTGTCCCAAGCAAGAATCTTGTATCTCTTGGAGTTCCTTTTGGTACTGTTGCAGTCATTATAACTTCTGTTCCTCCAGTACCATATTTTGCAGTAACAGATACTAACAATTCATTCTTTATAGTTTTGTTAGTGGTGCTGGCTATTGCGACAGAAGATCCATTAAAAATTAACCCTGTATCATCAACAATATCATCAATAGGAGGTACATAAACAGACATTCTTCTTGCGGTGTTTGCAATTCTATTATTGAACTTTATGCCTCTTCTAAAAGATTCACCGACAGTATTTCCATCATCTAAATAACCCCTAACTAGGAAATATGCACTTCCACCAGTACTTGACCAAACGCTTGACCCGTCAAAATCTGTGTTTAATGTTTTTATTTGACCAGAGCCAGAACTTAAAATTCTTGTTCTAAGTGAGGTTGTACCAAGCCCAGTTGAAAAATCAACGGGCTTATTTACTACAAACCAATAACTTGTGTTAGCATCAAGATTCACTCCAGGATTAAACTTAACAGTATAACTTGCACTTCCTTCTAAAATATCAGTGTAAAGAAGTACAGGTTGATCTGTCAAGGGAGAATTGTAATTGGGAGAACTTCCAGAATTTTCATAAATGGTAAAATTTAGTCCAGTAGATCCAGTTGACGCAACTTGATTTGGAGCATTGAATCCTAATTTCAGAGTCACTCCACCAACAAAACAATCTTCATTAGCAGAAATCTTAAAAGCTGTATTTTTATTTTCTAAATTTAAAAAAGAATTATCAGTTACTGGAATTATTGTAGAGTAAGGTGGATTTTGAATATCATTTACAATAGTTATTCTTTTCTCAGTTGATTCTGTTGATAAACTTGGTCTTTTATAAATATGATAGAACAAAGCATTAGTAGTTCCTAAACCTTGCCATTTTAATTCAACCATATAATTTGAGTTTGTAACATTTGTTGAGACTTTGCTTACATATGTAGGAACAGTTTCAACATAAGATGTACCGGCTATTGAAGAAATTGCTGTAACGCCATAAATCTGTGTGCCTGGTAACAATGAAGACATACTCGAAGTTGAAGTTATTACAGTACCAGTCAATTCAGAAGTGCCAATTCCAGAAGTACCTAAAACAGCAGAATTATATGAAACTAAATCCCCTCTAAAAATAGCAAATGTATGCTGCAAATCTAAAGCTGTTCTACTGTAATAAGATTTTGCAAAATTTGCTGGAAACTCAAATCTTTCTAAACCAGAAAAAGAAACGCCTTTTGAATAATATTGAGTTGGTCTAAAAGGCTGTAATGACCAAAATTGATTTGAAGTAAGTGTTGTATTTTGTATTAATTCAGCAGAGTAAGATCTTATTGCGTCTATAAAATTATTTAAAATAAGATCATTTCTATAATTACTTAAATTTGATATTGCTGCATTACAAGAATTTACAACATCTTGGACATCATCTGTATTTCCTAAAATTAAATTACTTGAAGTTGAAGTAGGAATATCACTTACTGTTCTAATAAATGCATCTTTTGAAGATCCTGCAACCCTTGGGTCTTCTGGATTTTTAGCTAATATTTTAGAAACAGGTAACCATGAAGATGGCAATGGTGGATAATAAATAAAAGCTGCAGGGTCTTCGTTTAAAGTTTCAACTGGAAAACCTGTTAAATATTTTAATTTTGGTTGAAAAACAAATTTCACTGGGGTATCTGTAGCTATCGTAGAAGGTAAAACTCCATAGTTTGAACCATTATAGAAATTTGAATCAACAATTAATCCAGTTCCTAAACCATTAATACCACTGAATTTTAAATACACAGATCCTACATGAGCTTCTAATGGAAAACCTAAGTTGGATGCATTTTCAGTTGAAGCTACATATAAAATATTAGACCCTGATGTAGATGCTGTACTAACTGTTGTATTGAATGTTTGGATAGCTTTTTGTGCTTCAGATAATGGCAATCCAACAGTGATTCCATATTTGTGAGCAGTAGACCCAGATCCAACTAAATTATAGTCTTTAATAAATTCTTTTCTTATTGGAATTTTTTGCTGAACAAGTTGAATTAAAGAGCCATTGTAAGACACTGTACCAGACCCAAACATTACATTATATTGATCAGAGGTAAAATCATAAGAAGGTAAAAAACCCAATGGGGTTGTTTCTATAATTCCAAAGTATGGATAGCCTGTTTGTGCTGTTGTCAAAAGGTTATTGATTTCAAAAATAGCAGAGGATGGAGTATCAATATCACCGACACCAAGAGTCATAGCATCAGATATATTTCCTGCATTTTTTGCTATCTCTAATATAATTTCTTCTATTTTTGATGATATTGCCATATTAAATTACCAAACTATGTGTTCCTAATTTTTGCCGAGATATTACACTACTTGGTTGAAATTGAAACACAACATTTATACCAATTTCATTACTTATAAAGTCTCTAAGTTCTTTTGGAAGCTGAGGATTTGCAGTTTCCCAATATGTTTGAAAATCTGGACTCCAACCATCTAAATCTATCCATTTTTGAACAAGAGTTTTAATATTCAGTAATAAATCAGATTCTAAATTTAGTACATCTTGGTTCGCTTGAATAACTCTTGGAGCAATTTTAGTATATAAAATTTCTTCTGGTAAACCAAAATAGCCTCTTGGTTTTCTTTCATCTCGCACAAAAATAAAAACTCTATCTTTTTTATACTCGTTAACGTACATTTCAACATCTAAAATAAACTTGAAAAGCATTACACTTGAAGATGAATTGTTAGTTGGATAAGGAAAAACTATGTCTGTGTTGTATTTTAAGATGTCTTCAATGTCTTCAAATGAGATATCTTTAGAATAAATACATGTATTTCCAAATAATGAAAATTTAGATTTACAAAGTGAAAATTCAATTTCATCGCTTGAAGTTAACCAAGCTGCTCCTAACACATAGCAATTTGATATATCAGTAAGATTATCTAAAATATCTGATGCAGAAAAACCAAATTGATTATCTGTTTCATTGGGTAATTCAACCCTTACATCAGAGTTATAACTTAGCCCTTTACCAAATACCAAGATATTTTTCATCATTTCTGGTTTTGATGGATCTAAATAAGATAAACCATAGTTTAATTTTAATGAATTTTCATTGTTGATAGCCAAACAATATTCAACTGTTGACTGAGCATAATCTGTGGAAGATAGTGAAATATTGTAAGATTTTACAAGGTTGTTTAACATTAATGCTGAAGCGTAATTTGGTGTCACTATTTACTCCTCAAAACAATTCTGTCACCAGGAGATGAACCAAAATTTGCATTATTAATATCAGATAATGTTTTTCCAACATAAACTAATGATAATCTTTGAATATCAGTATCAATCAATATAGGATTATTGGATGGTATTTGATAAAAGCTTTCATCAATTTTTTGCCAATTAGCTGTTCCATTTACTTTCCACAAACCTATCAAAGTTTGACCAGTTCCTGCTAAGTTTTTGAAATTATTGAATTGAACTTCTAATACCACTCTTTCTTCTATTGATGAAAGTGTGTGTGAGAAAGTCATACCTGTTGCAGAACTTGTCTTCCAATTGTCCACTGATGGAGTAGAAGCGTTATTTACATAGACCCTTATTCCATATGATGATACAAATTTGAAATCAATAGATGTTCCTATACTTGATTTGGTAGTAAAATCTCCAAGGGCATATCCATTTAAATAACTATATTGAGAATTAACACTATAATTTTCATAATCTAAATCATATGATGCTGTAATTAAATCAGAACTAATATTTTTATCTAAAAAATTATAATTATATTTTGCTCGCATATACCAATTTGTAATCCAAGTAGGTGTTTTTTCAAGGGTTAAAGTGGTAGTGGCTAATCCTCCATTTTTATAATAGTTTATGTTTAAATAAATATCATTTGCTCTACCAATGAATGTGGAATAATTTGTTCCAAAACCTACATTTGAGTTTGTAAAATTACTTAATAAATTTGAAGATAAATGAACATTGTAAGTATTATTAGATGGAGTGTAAATAATATTTGTAATACTTGTACCAGCTGATATTTTAGAGTCTGCTGAAACGCCTAAACCTATCATTATTTTATTTGAATAATTTGTAGCTCCAATAGATACAATATTAGAGCTTGCAGTACCAGAAGAAATAATATTTTGTTTTTTGAAAGTTACAGATCTCGGATATAGATACAAATCATCATTGACATTTTTACAATTAAAATTCCAATAACCATCTACATTATATGAATTCTGTTCTCTATATCTATTAGGTGGAGCAAGAATTAAATTGCTATCAATAAAATCTCTATTTAATGAAGCATATATTTCTTCGTCCAGTTTGAAAAATTCAATAAAAGCTGTTCCCTGATAAGAAGTCCATCCTATTGAAGATTTGTAAGCTAAGTTTGTAGAAGCACCTATAGCGGAGTTTTCTAAAATCCCAAGATCAAATTTGTATCTAATAGAATAATTTTGTTTATTCAAAGTTATTCCGCTACCAGAAACTGTCAAACTTGTAGAAGATCCAATTGCAGAAATTGGATACCATGTATTAATATTAGATCCGTTTGTTGAACCCACACCTAATTCTGAATTAATTTTATATTTTGAAAAATCAGCATAAGTATTATTATTTTTATTGTAAATTCCTGTGACGCTTTCATTATTTATATTAATAGCACCACTTATATTTGGATCATAAATAAGTGGCAAAGTGTCAGTATGTAAAACAAGCCAGTAAGTTTTGTTTTTAAAGAATTTATAATGTAACTCAAAATAGCAGTCTTCGGGCAAATTGGAAATATTTTTAGTATATATTGAGGATCCTGAACATAGAACTTCATCTGGAAAACTATTTTTATTACTGTACAGATATGCTTTGACTATTGAGTTTTGATTTATGTAATCAGAAGTATTTCTAAGTTTTATTTTGAAAGATTTTACTTCTTGATTTTCATTACAATTTATCCTTATAGCCAAATAGTTATAAGAAATACTTTGTAAACCTCTGTAAGTACTTTGATTTACTGAACTGCCTGTACTTGAAATAATAGCTTGATCTCTTATATTTTCAAGATAATTTATTGTATTGTCAGTAGTTGAGAATCCTGATTTTGCAACAATAAATGAATCTGACCTCATATCAAGAATATTATCTACTGAACTAATTTTAGGATTAACTTCATATCCATATAAGTGCGAAGTGTTATCTACCCAGAAATAATTTTGATTCAAAGTGTAATCAGAAATTGATAAACTCAATTCTGTAATTGTATTGAAATCATTCGTAGGCTTTAAAGTATCCACTACATAGAAAGAATCAGTAATTCCAAAACCAAATTTTGCAGCAATAATTTGATCTTTAGTAAGCAAAGAATTTTGAGATAATAAGTTGCTTTCAAATTCAGACTCAGTAATTCTTGAAGAATTTATAGGTGCATTTTGTTTAAAGTCTATTTCAGTGAATCTTTCAGGCTTTAAATCAGGAATAACTGCTGAATATCCATATATATTGAAATCTGATATATCAGTCAATGTTGAGTTTTTATAATAACCAACTACAGATAAATTATTATCAACTCTATATTGGTAATCTGAATCTGATAATAAGTATTTTGAAGCGCCTAAAAATACATCTTTAATTGAATATTCATTATTAGAATTTTTAAACTTTACCCTAAAAGTATAGTCTTTATCAAGTCCATTAAGAGATTCTGTCAAAGTATCCAAATCTGTAGAATTTATTTTCTCCAAATACACCTCAAACTTTGTGTTACTTGATAAAAGTGTATTTGTATTATATAAACTTGTTCCATTAAATCCAGCTATAAGAGTAGATGGTTGAATGCTTACAAAAGAATCAATTGCATCTGCTGCGTCTGAATTAAACTGTATAGCGAATGGCTCATTTTCGGATAACAACAATTCATCTTTTGGACTTTTTAATAAGTTATGAATTGATGTTTTTTCCAGAGAACCATATGAATAAAAATGACCATCACTCTTAATTTTATTAATATCGTATCTTGCAAATCTTGATATTATTCTTGTTGCTATAGCACTGAAAATTTTTGTGTAATCATTTCTTCTTATTTTTGATGACAATCTCATAAATGTTTCTAAAAAATATTTAGTCAAATTTTCATCAGACTGTGGAGAAATTAGTGCATTGTCAGCAAGTAACTCAATATAAACAATAGCTCTGTCATTTTGCAACTGATTATCTAATGCAAAATTTTTAGCAAAACTATTTCCATTTGCTGGATATTCGCATATGATATTAGCAATTAGATTGTAACTTTCTGGCACTTCGGGATAATAAGTGCAATCTTCCCAAGAGTCTGGAATTTCTGTATATGGAAATGGTTCGCCTACGATAATTTCATAATCAGAATTTGGCTCGTCATAGTATAAGCCTGAATTTTTGGAAATAACTCTTATTCCAATAAAATCTTCAAAATATAAATTTTTAGATCCAAGTGTTGTATTAGTTGAGCCTGTTGATCCTAATATATTTTCATTGATTTTATATCTAAACGGAGCTTGTATATAATTATATTTGTTCTCTCTGTAAATATAATTTGTAGCATTTGTATTATAAAGATATACATTCTGGTCATTGATTCCTGTTTTAGAAAAACCAATACCACTTGTTACTCTTTGATTAAAAAATGACTTTGTAGCAAATACATACCAGTTGCTGCCAAGGGTTGAAGGTAAAAAAGTTACACTTGTACCAGGAAAATATGCTGGATAAGATGCCTGAAAATATGTATCTCTTGTGCCCCAATATATAACAAAATTAAAATAAAGGTTTGTGGTCCAACCAGACCCTAATGGTAAAATTATTTTGATTAAATAATGATCCATAAATCTTGCAGTATTTCCTTGACCATTGCATTCAGAAATATCAAAAGCTAATTTATCTAAGGTTTCTGATGTACCAAAAATACCCATACGATTATTAATGTTTGGGTCGGAAAGCCCTAAAGTTAAAAGACCTGTATGTGAATAAATTGCTAAATCAATAGGTAAATTATTAAATGGGTTTACATTTTGAACGCCAATAAAATATTTTTTAGGAATAACTACTCTACACTCGGTCAACAAAGATCCTGTTTCATTTTTGACCGTTACCCATCGAGCAAAATTAAACAATGGTACTCTTGAATATGCAGATCCTGTGTATCTTATAGGATAAGGATAACTATTTCTGGATATTCCCGTTCCAGGTTCACTAAGAGTATTGTAAATTATATAATTTGTGTTTGCTAAGCCAGAAGAGTTATATTTTGGGATATAATTTGAGAAAGCATTATAATCGTAAATATTCCAGCCTTCTAAAGATGGTGGAGGGACTAAATTTGGATTCCAAATACTTGTAGTTGCAAAACCAGTTAACTGTTTTTTTACAGCTATTGAACCACCTTGCATTACAAAATCAGCAATATCAAGAGTATTAAATGTATTGAATTCTGATGATGTATTTCCAAAAGCAGACTTTTTATTTAAATCATAATCGTGAAAAATAGTTGATCCACGAAATTTGATAAAATTATTTTCAAAAACTAATCTTGCGCTTTTGCCAGAAACGGTATCGCCTATCAAATTTTTTAATGCTTTTTTTGCATTACCAATTTGATTTCCAGCAAATATAATTCCTTTTCTTTTTGCAGTGCTCATTATCTATAATTTATTGCGTTAGTTGGTACATTGTCTGGACCGAATTGAGTTTGTTTTACAAGTTCTTTGGCAGTTATTGTAATGCTTCCGCCTTTCATTAATGCTCTTCCAGTCGCATCATCAGAAAATGTACCCTCATTACAAGCTACATCATATAAAATTCTTATTGGCTCAACTAAATCAGTCTGCATTCTTAAAATATTTTTTTCTGCTGTTGCTGATAAGTTTGTAACATTTACAGAATTTCTTACATCCTCATACATTCTTAAAAAAGATTCAGTTGCTAAAGATGAATTAGGTAAAGTAGGTGATGCTATAGAAGTTGGGTGAGTTTCTGACCACAGAGTGTCATAATCTGATTGAACAGTTGTAGCGTAACCAGAAAGAATGTCATCTCCGGCATTTGCTGGATTACCATGAGTTATCAAAAAATGTTCAGGGGATAATGTAAACTTTTGACAAATTGGACAAATTTCAACAATCCACATTCTTCTGTGTTTTCTTAAGACTGTAAGTATTAATCTTGTTGCTTCTTGAACTAATCTTTCAGAAAGATCAATATTATCAGCCCCAGCGTCGATCTCCACATTTATACTATGAGTAAACTCTTGCATTCCAAGTGCAATATCTTTGATATTACTTTTACCGCCCTTAAAGGTTACAGAAAGATTAGTATTTTTAACATCTCTTTCTCCAACGTACCAAGCTGTAATAGGCCGGTCGTAAATGATTACTTTGCCATTATTGTCTTGAGGCATTTCATAAAAAAGTATCCCTCTTAAGGTATCGTAAATTCTATCTAACATTTACTTTACCTATTGACTTTTGCCTTTAGAGGTGCCATCTTTTCTGGGATTATTTGGAATACCACGCAAAGTAGATCTAACAAATCTGTCTCCTCTTGTGTTTCTCTGACCAAACAATCTTATTTCTCCATTTTGAATTCTTACAAGTTCATTCATTGCAAAATCAAATCTATCTTTTTGAGCTTCAGAAAATTGTTTGTCAGCGCCTTGAAGTGCTTGGGAGTAATACATTTGAGCTGCTAAAATGGCACAAATAACAGGCACTGGATGAGGATAGGCTACTTCTCCACCATTATTCATTTGTTTCAAAGGAACATCATAAATTATGGCTAAATTAGCATCTATTTGAGCAGATGCTTGTTGAATAAAAAAATCCAGATTTACATTTGAAGCTGTCTCTGGAGCTGGGTTTCTGAAATTAGGATTTGGGTTTGATCCTTCAGTTACAACATTTGGTGGTAAATACTGCTTGACTTGGTCAGTATTACAATATGCTCTGGCCATTAGTTAATCCTCCAGACTTTGGTTTAAGATATTTAGGTACAAAATTGATGCCTTCTTCAGGTCTCAATAAATTCATTTCTTCTGCTGTTTTTCTATCTAATAATGTAAAAACATCAGTATTTTCGAGGTCGGTAGCAGAAGTGGCCCCTGAAGAAACAAATTTTGGAAAATCAATATTGAGATCTCTGTAACCACCAATTTTAGAATTGAAAATTTCTACTGCATCTGGAGCACTATCACTTCCTTGCAGTTTTTCGAATAATAATGCTTGTCTTTTTGTTATATTAGAAGCAACAACGAAACCATTGTATGAATGAGCGGTTCTACATGCTTCAGCAAATGTTAGATTAAGTTTTAAAGGTTGTTGCATATTGTAAATATACAATTCTGTACCTTCTTGACAAATATATGTTTGACCGGGAACAACAGTTATATCCATCTGTTGATCTTTAGCCATTTGTACTGCTTTCCACCCTATTGATGAATTTGTAGGCGTTAATATACCAATAATATCAAGACCCTTAATGATAGCAGCTGTAAGAATTGATTTTATTGTTGAATTTAAATAGTTTTCATCAGCAAAAGCTTTTTCTTCATCAATGAAAACACAAAGATCAACCCTTAATACGTGCTTTCTAAGAGCTGTACATAGTTTTGAAATTTGATACCATGAGCGTTTCATACATAGTTTTTTCTAAATATTTAGCCTGCAAACCTTGATTATCTTTTA
>Ga0209086_10000827_pt1 | contig 25600 bp, 27 predicted proteins | sample M_130207_XF_Meta_FD_187312 | JGI IMG/M metagenome (GOLD analysis project Ga0209086, IMG submission 187312) | Freshwater microbial communities from Lake Montjoie, Canada to study carbon cycling - M_130207_XF_MetaG (SPAdes) (version 2) | ecosystem: Environmental > Aquatic > Freshwater > Lake... | reverse complement strand
TCAATTAATAGGGTTATTTAGTTTAGATACGATATAATAAAAAATATCTCGCAAAAATATTGAAACTTTATCTATAAAATCGGCGTTTTAAATGTCCAAAGGTGTAAAAGGTTGATACGCTCTAAATGAAATTTATTATACATAAGTTTGGATCAACCTTTTTTAAAGGTTGATTACCACGAACTACCAAATCCACCACCTAGCACTGAATTCGCCGCCATCGGTTCAGAAAATCCCTCTTGTTGACCAGGGGTAGCTGCTCCTACTAAAGGTGTTGTATCTTGTTTATACATATTATTGTAATTGGGCAATTGTTGAGGAGCCATAGTATTTTGTTGTGGCATTGACATGTCACTTGTTGGCAATGATCCAATAGATGTCCCATCAGTATACAATGATTGATTCATTGCCGATTGATTCATCGACGGTTGATTTAGTATACTTTGCCCTGAAATGGGTTGACTCACTCTTACATTAGATTGTTTCCCATTTTTGCCCTTTTGCGCTGGCTTACCGTCCCATAGTTCCATTAACCTATCAACAAGAATGCTGACCTTCTCTCCCAATTTAGTTTGTAGACTTAAAGTAATCATCAATACTGCTAAAATAATAAATACAATATTAAATTCAGGGTAATTCATTCCACTATAAGTTGGTACAAATGTGATGATTCTATGAATAACCAATAACCCAATAAACATGACTATTATTTGAATCAGTATTTCAGCCGATAGTTCTAAACTTCCTTTATTATCGTCCGCCTCCGGAACATATTTGGACATTGATTTATTTAAAAGGATGACTGGGATTATTGCTACTAATGAATATTGAATAATATTTAACATGTCTGATTTTGATTCATCGTCAAAATTAAAAACATGTTTAAAAAAGTCTTTTTTTGAATCTATGTTGTCCATATCCCTATAGGGTATAAAAAGAAATTAAAATAATTTTAAAATATTGTCTTATAAGTATTTAAAATTGTTCTAAATATTACTATTATAATGGAAAATAAGGATAATAGTGAAAAGAGTGAAAAGAGTGAAAAGAGTGAAAAGAGTGAAAAGAGTGAAAATAATAATGTAAAATTAGTTTCAGATAATATTTTTAAAAATATGAATAAATATTCGCATGAGGAATACCAATATTTACATCTAATTGAAAATATTATTGACAATGGTGTCATGGAAGAAGGTCGAAATGGGAAAACTCTCAGTATATTTGGTAATTCGATGCGTTTCTCATTAGCGAATGGCACAATCCCCATTTTAACTACTAAAAAAACTGCTTGGAAGACATGTTTAAAAGAGCTATTATGGTTTATTCGCGGTAAAACAAGTAATCATTTGCTAACAGAACAAAATGTACATATTTGGGACGCCAATTCTTCGCTTGAATTTTTAAAATCACGAGGTTTAAATTATAGTGAGGGTGAATTAGGTCCTATTTATGGTCACCAATGGCGACATTTTAACGCAAAATGGGAGGGTGATAGCCATGATTATAGCGATGAAGGCGTAGATCAGCTACAGCAAATTATCGATCAACTAAAGAATCCTGAGACGCGAAATAGCAGACGTTTGGTTTTGAGTGCGTGGAATCCTTGCCAGCTTAACTTAATGGCGCTCCCCCCTTGCCATATTTTATGTCAATTTAATGTTCATGGTGGCAACAAGTTGAGCTGTGCTATGTATCAACGTAGTAATGATGAATGTTGTGGGACACCATTTAATATAGCTTCTTACAGTTTTCTTACACATTTGTTAGCTAAACATTGTGGATTAGAAGCGCATGAATTTGTGTATTTTAAAGGAAACTGTCATATTTACGAGGATCATATAGATGGGGCTAAATTACAAATAACAAGAGAACCTTTTCCATTTCCAACTGTAGTAATTAAGCAAAATAGAGAGAATATAAATGATTATGAATTGGACGATTTTGAACTACATAATTATCAGCATCACGAACCTATAAAATTTACAATGGTTGCTTAATTTGTGGAGTCGATGGATTATAAAATATGAGTGCGTAAGTAATATAAAAACATAGTGTGTATAATAAATATTAAAATGAGTAGTTCAAGATCAATTGCCGCTGCTAGGAATAGAAGATCTGGAGATCCTCCGCCACAACAACAAATGAATAGTCGGCCGGTGACTTCGATTGCGTCCCATGCCGCTTTCGCGCCTCAACAACAACAACAACAACAACAACAACAACAATCTCGTGTTAGAACCGCTCCTCCTCCTCCTCCTCAACAACAACAACAACACCAACAACAACAACAACAACCCTTTAGTAAATTATCCATATCCGACGCAATCGGATTAGTTACATTACGTTTAGGACGTGTGGAACAATTTATGATTGATGTTCAAGAAGAAGGTGGTATTCATACAAATTCTACATCTAGTTTACCTGATAATACAAAATTAATCGACAATAGTGTTTTAGCCAGTATTATCAACAGACTTGACTCACTTGAAAAGAAGGAAGTAAATAATGAGGTATTTTCTAAATTAGAAAAGGATATTAAGGACGTGAAAGAGCTCTGCTTGAATTTATCCGCTCAACTAGAATCCTTTACCAAAGATACGAATGATAAATTTAATGATTTTGAAACAGCTATCACCGATATAGAAAACAGCATCCAGCCAGCCGAAAATGTAGAAACTTTGACACCAGCTCTAGAGCAATCTCAAACCATTACTGACAATATTATTTTATCAACGGACTTAAAAAGTATTATTAATCAAGAATTAGCCAACGCTGTATAAAATATAATGAAAACATATTAAATATAAATAGAAATATTATTTATACTTAATGAGAATCGTAATTAATAATAAAAATAAAAAGGATTTGTTCGTCTCTCTTTTTCAAACTCTAAAAAATTGTACAAATATTGTACGTGTTATGTTTAACACCGATCGCCTCTATATTCAAGGTATGGATAAATCTCACGTTTGTTTATTTGACGTGAATATTTTACATTCGTGGTTTGACGAATATACTTTATCTGATGAATTGGTTGTTTGTTTTGACACACATATTTTTCACACCATAATAAGCAGTAAGCACGAGTCGCACGATATTATTATTCATTCGGACGATGATTCCGAGAATTTAAATGTTGATTTGATCGCGCAAGAAAATTCCAAGCAGGGCGAATTTAACAAACATTTTAGAATCCCTCTAGCCGATTATGAATCCGAACTTATGATTATTCCAGTGGTAGAATACGACGCGGAGTTTACCATCGGATCCAAGAAAATTTGCGAAATTGTGAATCAAATGATGGTTTTTGGCACGGATATCAACGTGAAATGCTCTGAAGAAAAAATCAATTTAACAACTACTGGTATTACCGGCGAAATGTTAGTCAATATTCCGATAGACGATTTAAATGAATATAGCATTATAGAAGGCGAAGAAATTGACTTGAAATACAGTATTAATTACATTAATAAAATGTGCTTAACAAATAAACTATCTAGTGAAATCAATTTCTGTATTAGTGCGAATTTTCCGATGAAAATCCATTATGATTTAGGCAATAGTAGTTCCATCGTATTTTTTATTGCTCCGAAAGTATGCGACTAATGTAATATAATATAGGAATATAGGAATATAGGAATATAGACTTAACTTATCCTTCGTTCTAGTCGACAAAAATTATTATTATTTTTTATTAAGAATATGACAAAAATAATAATAGGGTTCTTCATTTTTTGCTTAGTTTTATTTATATACTTACATGTTCAGTTTCATTTGAAGACTAGCGAAGATTTAGAAATGTATGAGATTGATCAAGCATCTAAGGATAAATTGGAAGAAATTTGCGATATTCGGCAACCAGTGCTCTTCGATTTTGAGAATCAAAAAATTATGGAAACGTCGAATAAAACATATATAACGAATAATTATCACGCTTTTGAGGTTAAAATAAGGAATGTGAAAGACGACGATTCAAACTCCGAACTTTATATGCCGCTACCTTTACATTCAGCCATCAAATTATTTGACGAGGACAAAAAATCAGTGTTTTTTTCGGAAAACAATAGCGATTTTTTGGAGGAAACTGGCGTGATTAAGAATTTGCGATACAATGACGGATTCTTGAGACCATATATGGTGTCAAACTGTAATTACGATTTGATGATGGGTAGCGCCGGAACTTGTACCCCATTTCGCTACGAAATTAATTATAGAAACTTCTTTCTTTTGACACAAGGCAGCGCTCAAATTAAAATGGCGCCTCCTTATAGCACGCGTTATTTATATCCGAATTATGATTACGAAAACTTTGAGTTTCGATCTCCGGTGAATCCTTGGTCGCCTCAGCCAAATTATGCGGCGGATTTCGACAAAATAAAATGTTTAGAGTTTACTTTGATGCCTGGCAAAACACTGTTTATACCGGCATATTGGTGGTACTCTATTAAATTTAACAATAATACGAGCATTTCTTGCTTTCGTTATCGCACATATATGAATAATATTGCCATTACACCGTATATTGCTTTATATGCGTTACAAATACACAATGTGAAACGAGACGTAGCCAAAAAAGTGAGCATCAATGAATTAAATAATATCGAAATAACTATACCTAATAACGATCAAAATGAGAATGCTAAACATGAGCAAGATCCAAGTGAAAATAATATGGTAAATACATCTAATATAAAATCTACTGAAATAAACGATCTTCCGAGTCCAGAACCTGCCTCTATAAACGCATCTAGTATGGGATCAGAGATTCATTAATAAATATATTTCGAAGTATATTAATGCGTATATTATATTTATTAATTATATTAAAATAATGAAAAACAGTAAATGGTGCAACATTGTTTAATTATTAATTTAGATAATAGAACTGATTTGTGGAAAAATCTAGAGTCTTTTCGAACAGAATGGATAACCCAAGGCAAAATAGTTGAACGTATCTCAGGGGTCGATTATAGAAATAAAAAAAATGTAATAAATGAATTTATACAATTAAATAGATTAAATTTAAACGGCACTGGGTTTCGACATAAAAAAGACGCATTTTTAGGGGAATTAGGGTGTTTTATGGGTCATTATAATTGTTGGAAATATATAGTTGATCAAAAACTAGATAGCTGTTTGATATTAGAAGATGGTATACAAATATTACAACATAATTTTACAAATTTAACGATTAATAATAAACTAGATATATTATTTACAAACGAAGAAATGAAACAACACAATAATAATTTGATAGGTTATGGACTACAAGGATATATTGTTACTCAAAAAGGAGCACAACTATTGCTACAACATTGTCATACATTGAGTGCTCCAATTGATTTACAAATTCGTCATTTATGTAATATAAAAGAATTAAAATGGTCTGTATTATCTAAGCCATATGTAAAACGCGATCATAATAGAGTATCTAGTATAGAAGGAATTCAACTAAATGATCAGCAAAATTTAAATGATAAACAAAATACATCAAATATTATTCAACGCTTAATTTTAAGTTTACTTCAACGCAATGTAAATTTAGATGACTATATTGAATAATCGACTATATTCGGCAGTCATCTTTGGAGGATTCTAATAGGAAAATGACAATACAAAATTATACAATAAATAAAATATTTTATAATTATATAAATGGCATCATTAAAAAGATTCTTTTCGCTTTTGAAACCTTTTGGCAAGAAAAAAACGCGTAGAAATAAACACAAAAAAACAAGAAAACATAGGAGATCTAGACGCGCAGCTATGAAAGGAGGCTGAGGAGGAACACTAGTACCGCCTGTGGTTTAAAACCTTCTATAAAAATCGCATATAAATTCATTTTCTGGAATGACAATTTTCGCTACTAGACCCATGTAGCAACAAATTTGAAAAAGAAAATAACAATAATTTGTATAAGAATCGCTTATTTTTCTATTTAGAACCATGTAAATAGAAAAACGACCGTTTTTCAAAAATTTCTCCCTACAACTCCGCCCCAAATTCGCCCCAAATTCGGCTACAAAATTAAATCCGTAAATTCATCCATTACAGTATTATCTTTTGAAATTATATTCTTTATTTCACATCTACATAATGCGCAACATGGGTTACTCGCATGGTTACATTTTTGTAAAGATGTTTTTAAACAGCTACTACAAAATTTATGGCCGCAATTTAATGCAACAAAGTTTATCTCTTGTTTTGCTTCATAACAAATCGCACAATCTATATTTTCTTCTAATTCAGATACATCTTCTGTAATTTCTAAGGATAATACGATTTCAAACTTTCTATTTTCTGGTATATTTTGATTAGATCGACTGTCTTCATACAACATTCTAGATAACTCTCGCAACATATATATACTTCTGAGCAAACTTATGCGTTCATCTAGTATTTGACCTCGAAGTATTTCATATATTCTTGTTCTAGGTGCTTGAACAGAATTTGAGCGATCAATTCTAGTGCTAATAGATAATAACATTTCCGCAACAGACGCAATTTCATAATCATCGAAAATATTATTTAATGGAAGATCTGGTCGATTAAATAAGCTTATAACTGGTTGATCAGGCTGATCAGGCTGATCTGGTTGATTTGGTTGATTTAGTTGATGTTGTGGCTGTCTAAAAATATAATTTACTATTTTTGCTATATGAGAATTTATATTATTTATTGTTAATGATCTACATTTTCTAACCGCAAATCCTTTTACCAAAGTTGGATCCATGTGCGCACGATTGGCTAACCATGCTACAAATGTATTTTCAGAATTTGGTAAGCCATTTTCGCGATATATATCGTTTTTCTTATTTATACACTCTTCTTCAAAATTTATAAATCGTTGATCATTACACGTAGATATATTATGACCTTGACAATGACAAAATGAACAACGCCTTTCTGCGCGTCTTACATTATTTATAATATTTACTGGATAAACTATATTACGCACACTCATTTTTCAAATATATTATTTTCACAATTTGTATTTCATTACTTAATTATTTTACATTTCAATTTTTTTTTATTTTATTTTTTATCTATGTTATTTTTTATCTATGTTATTTTATTATTTTTAAGCAGCCTCTCTAAATTATTTAAATCATCTATCGTATTAACCCCTAAGATTTCAATTTGTTTTTCCGTGCTTATTTCATACATTTCGATGTTAACCTTTTCATTATTTTTAATAATTTCAATAATATCAGTCAAATAAAACTCATTTTGACTATTATTATTGTTTAATAGTGGCAAATATTTACATAATATTCCACAATCGAATACATATATTCCTCCATTTACCTTATGAACCATGGCTTCCGTTTTATTACAATCTTTTTCTTCCACGATTTTGTCAAATATACCGTTTTGTTCTATGATCCTACCATAACCTGTCGGATTTAATAATTGTGTCACCATTATTTTAACTGATTTCAACCCTTTAATCATGTTAGACATTGTCATTGGAGCTAACATGGGTACATCTCCTGAAACAATTAATACATTTGAATCTGGATAGCGTAATAATTCGTCCCTACAACATTGTATTGCGTGTCCTGTTCCTAATGCCTCTGGTTGATCAATATACATTATATTATCCATTTCTAACTGCGATTGCGTAATATCTTCTTCGATGATTTGTCTAAATTTACCAACCACAATCATTATTTTATCTATCTTCATTAAACTACTATTAAGGACCTTTAATTTTAACAAAATACGATTTATCATGGATATACCGGCTAATTTATGAAGCACTTTTGGCAGATCAGAATTCATTCTTTTCCCCATTCCGCCAGCCATGATTATAACGATGTTTTTTTTATCCGTGCTCATTTTATTACATAGAATATTGCTCATTTTTTAAACTGTTTTTACATTTCAAATATTTTGTTTTATGAAAGAGAGAATGGACACTAATACATTAATAATTATGAGTTAAAGATTTTTTAACATCTACATATATCTAGCTACAACAAAATGGAAAATAACGCAACATATAAAATCCATGTAAACGATCGGAATTATTCGTCGTGGGAAGTATTCGAAACAACTCAATTTCAGAAGATTGATTTGGATATTGATCCTTCTGAAAATAAACTATTTTCGAATGACGTGTTCACTATTGGCTTAAATAATAGTGTTACAATTGTTCATTCGTCAATAAGATCTGGCTCACCTATGCCAGGAGTATTAGTTATAAGCGGCAATAAAACATATGGAAGAAAAAATGGGAAATTATTGTATAAATGTTTACCTGACGATAAAAGGTTACCGCCTTTTTTGATCCCTTATGAAATCAAACATGTCGGCTTTTCAAAAGTGTTTGTTAACTTATATGTTACGTTTTCTTTTGTTGATTGGAGCGATAAACATCCATATGGGATTCTTAGCAACTCAATTGGACCAGTAGACGTCTTGGATAATTTTTATGAATATCAATTATATTGTAAAAGTTTGAATGCGTCTATACAAAAATTTCAAAAAGATACTACAAAGGCTCTTAAAACAAACTCTCATGATGCGTTTTTAAATATGAATATCCGGATTAAATATCCTGACATCGTTGATCGAACGCGCGATTATATTTTTACAATTGATCCTTATAAAACGGTGGATTATGATGACGGATTCAGTATTAACGAATTAGATGATGGTATACAGCAGTTAAGTATATACATTTCTAATGTGACTATCTGGATGGACGTGCTTAATCTATGGGACTCATTTTCACGCCGTATTTCAACCATCTATTTACCAGATAAAAAAAGGCCTATGTTACCCACTATATTATCTGATTGTTTATGTAGTTTACAAGAAAATGTGACTAGAATTGCCTTTGTGATGGATGTTTTTATAAAAGAGGATGAAATTGTTGATATTAAATATGAGAATTGTTATATTAAAGTGTCTAAAAATTATTGTTATGAAGAACCGGCGTTGCTCAATGATGCGAAATACAACTTACTGTTAAATACAACTATGAGATTATCTAAGAAAATTAAATATATTAATCATGTTAGAAATAGTCATGAAATGGTAAGTTATTTGATGATTTTAATGAATTATCAATGCGCTACGCGACTTATTCATCATAATACCGGAATATTTCGGTCTACTATAATGAAGAAACCGTCGGTTGATATACCTGAATCCGTGCCTGAAGATGTAGGTAAATTTATTAAAATTTGGAACAGTGCTTGTGGACAATATATTGACGGAAGCGAACTCCAATCTACGCGACATGAAATGCTTGATATGGACGCATATGTTCATATTACGAGTCCGATTCGTAGATTGGTCGACTTGTTGAATATGATTAAATTTCAACAAGTGATAGGATTAATTAAATTGTCTGAAAACACCGAGCAATTTTATAATAAATGGTTGGGGGATTTAGACTATATAAATGTAACCATGCGATCCATACGTAAAATCCAATGTGATTGTACATTACTTGATCTCTGTTCTAATGATCCAGATGTCATGGAAAAAGAATATAATGGGTATCTTTTTGATAAAATATCGCGAAATGATGGATTATATCAATTTATAGTATTTTTACCTGAATTAAAATTGTCAACGCGTATTACGCTGAGGGAAAACTTGGATAATTTTGAATCTAAAAAATTCAAAATGTTTCTGTTTCACAATGAAGAAAACTTTAAAAGGAAAATTCGTCTTCAATTGCTCTAGAAACAACTTTTGTCGATCGCAACCACTTTGGCGATATTTTTGATAATTTTATTTTCATTGTCCACGTCTTCATTTCCGGATCCCCCATACGCTTCTATATATATTTTATTAAATTGATCCGATTTTCTAGAGTGACTATTGATACAATCTGGGTACTTATCTTTAAAGAGGTTAATATTCATGCTATTTTTTTTGGCAATATGCTTAATTGCCTTTTTCAATTTCTTGTTACCTTCTTGTTCTTTTTCCCATTTGTCATTGTCTTTTACATACATAACTTCTCTTTTTGTATCGGCACAATGAATGGGTCGTTTACTAACATCCAGAGCTTTTAGATTTTTAATAATAATATCTGAGATTCCGGTAACAAAACCGACCTCGCCAATTCTCTCTAGATCGCACAACTGTAACTTTAACGAATCCACAAAATCCATAATGTTCATTGCATCTTTACAGGTTTCGTTTAAAAAGATTTGTAAGTTAAATGTTTTATTATGACTATTATTGTTTATCAGGGTATTATTATTGGTCCCATTTTTCATGACTTCATTAAAGGTCTCTAATATTTTATTTTGAAACTCTTGGTTTTGTTTTTGCATCTCACCATTACTTTTGATAACTTCTATAACTAAATTCGTTAATTGTATATTTTCTTGGGTGGCAACGACTGATGGAACACATTTGCTTTTATGAGCATATAAGCCTTGTCTATGTTTATATTCTTTTCCACATTCGCAAATATATTTTTTGGCGAGTTTTGGCGAGAAAGTGTAATCATTTTGTAACTCATTGTCATTCATTTTATGTTTCAGTGTCAATACATGTTTATTAAAGTCACTAATTTTAGAGCATATATAGTTACAATTCATACATGTAAAATTGTTGGCGAGTTTTGGCGAGAAATTTGTAATCATTTGTAACTATATAATAGTTACACAAAAATCGCCTAAATTATACTTGGCAAAAATCGGAAAATTTTATCGTAACAAATTTGAAAACTTTTAAAAAGTTGCCAGACCATAAAAATCAATTATGCAGCTAAAATCGATATTTTCGGAAACTATATTGCAAAACCCAAAAATGGACATTTATAAATGTCCAAAATCGACTTTCCCAAAATAGTCTTGGGAACAAAAATCTCATGTTTTATATATATTATTCCCAAAGTAACTTAAAGAGATTTATCGATAAAAACGACCTTGGCGATATTTTTGATAATTTTATTTTCATTGTCCACGTCTTCATTTCCGGATCCCCCATACGCTTCTATATATATTTTATTAAATTGATCTGATTTTCTAGAATGACTATTGATACAATCTGGGTACTTATCTTTAAAGAGGTTAATATTCATGCTGTTTTTTTTCGCAATATATTTTATTGCTTTTTTCAGTTTCTTGTTACCTTCTTGCTCTTTTTCCCATTTATCATTGTCTTTCACGTACATCACTTCCCTTTTTGTATCTGCACAATGAACCGGTCTTTTACTAACATCCAGCGCTTTTAAGTTTTTAATAATAATGTCAGAGATTCCGGTAACGAAGCCGACTTCACCAATTCTCTCTAGATCACATAGTTGTAAATTTAATGAATCTACAAAATCCATAATATTCATTGCATCTTTACAGGTTTCGTTTAAAAAGATTTGTAAATTGAACGTTTTATTATGGCTGTTATTGTTTATCATGGTATTATTATTATTGGTTCCATTTTTCATAACTTCATGAAAGGTCTCTAATATTTTATTTTGAAAATCGTGTGTTTGTTTTTGCATTTCGCCGTTACTTTTGATAATTTCTATAACTAAATTCGTTAATTGTATATTTTCTTGTGATGCTTTAGCATCAGAGACTATGGGTTGACTACATAGCTTTTTATGTTTACATAAAGACGGCATATGTTTATATTCTTTACCACAATCGCACACATATATTTGGCATTTTTCGGCATTTTTTGGCATTAAATCGTTAGCATTTGTTAGCTTTTGGTGTTTTGCTGTCAATAAATGCGCATCATAGTTACTATTTTTAGAGCATTTAAAGTTACAAATTTCACAACAATAAAAAATCGGCATTTTTGGCATTTTTTTATTAGCATTCATTAGTAATATAGACTAATAAAAAAAATGCCTAAATACTTATTGGTATAAATGTTTAAAATTTTATCGTCACAAATTGAAAAACTTTTAAAAAGTGTCCAGACCATAAAATTCAATTATGCAGTAAAAATCGACAAAATGGGAAACTATATTGCAAAACCCAAAAATGGACATTTATAAATGTCCAAAATCGACTTTCCCAAAATAGTCTTGGGACAAAAAATCTCATGTTTTATATATATTATTCTCTAAGTAACTTAAAGAGATTTATCAATAAAAACAACCTTTGCAATATTCTTGATAATTTTATTTTCATTGTCTACGTCTTCATTTCCGGATCCTCCATACGCTTCTATATAAATTTTATTGAATTGATCGGATTTTTTAGACCGGCTATTGATACATTCAGGGTATTTATCTTTAAAGAGGTTAATATTCATGCTGTTTTTTTTCGCAATGTGTTTAATTGCCTTTTTCAGTTTCTTGTTATCATCCTGTTCCTTTTCCCATTTATCGTTGTCTTTCACATACATAACTTCCCTTTTTGTATCCGCGCAATGAACCGGTCTTTTACTAATATCCATGGCCTTTAAGTTTTTAATAATAATATCTGAGATTCCGGTAACGAATCCGACTTCCCCTATTCTCTCTAGATCGCAAAGTTGTAACTTTAACGAGTCTACAAAATCCATAATATTCATTGCATCTTTACAGGTTTCATTTAAAAAGATTTGTAAGTTAAATGTTTTATTATGACTATTGTTGTTTATCAAGGTGTTATTGTTTATTCCATTTTTACAAACTTCAAGCAATTTATTATTTTGTTCTACAATTGATTTACTTTGCTCTATAAGCATATTTTTAAATTCATCATTTTGTTTCAGCAATTGAAGTATTATATTCGTGTCTAATACATCTATATTATTGATATTATTGATATTATTGATATTATTGATATTATTGATATTATTGTTATTATCCATATTATCCATATTATCCATATTATCCATATTATCCATATTATCCATATTATCCATATTATCCATATTATTGATATTTGGGATACATTTTTTTTTATGATTCCATAAACCAACTCGCGATTTGTATATTTTATCACATTTTTTACAAATATGCTTTGGGGGAAAAACATGTTCATTTTCTGTTAGATTTGTTAGTTTTTGATGTTTTGCTGTAAGTAAGTGAGCATCATAATCTTTTTTATTATTGGTTATGATGCCACATTTTTCACAGGAATACTTTGGGGAAAATGGGGGAAAATGTGTTAGCATTTGTTATATAATCTGTTAACATATTTTCCCCCTAAATACTTATTGGTATAAATCTTTAAAATTTTATCGTCACAAATTGAAAAACTTTTTAAAAGTGACCAGACCATAAAATTCAATTATGCAGTAAAAATCGATATTTTGGGAAACTATATTGCAAAACTCAAAAATGGACATTTATAAATGTCCAAAATCGACTTTCCCAAAAAAGTCTTGGGAACAAAAATCTCATGTTTTATATATATTAATCCCAAAGTAACTTAAAGAGAAAAAGAGAGAAAGCTGCGCGCCGGTTTCATTCAAAAAATGATAAAAATAATAAAATTGAAATTATATTAGTTTAAACATAATAATGTAATAATAATAATAATAATGACTTCATTATATGAACAATATAGCAAATTATCACTGAATGTCACGAATAGCTTATCAAAAGATGAAAAAAAAAAGTTCGGAATATTTATTTCACCTTATGTAATCATCGATAAATTATTTGATTGTATAAAAGAATATGTTGTCGAGAATAATATAGAAATTAAAAAAATATTAGAGCCGTCTTGTGGTACATGTGAAATTGTTAATTATTGCGATAAATATATGAACGACGTTAAGATAGATGCGATTGAATTAAATAAGACTGTATTTGATTCAATTAAAGATTTATCATTTAAAAATAATGTGAACCTTATTCAAAAAGATTTTATTCAATTTAATAATGGAGAATTCTATGATCTAGTAGTCACAAACCCACCCTATTTCGTGTGTAAAAAAGAGCAAGTACCTACAAAATATGAAGAATATATATATGGCAGACCAAACATATTTGGGTTGTTTATTATCCATTCGATTTTTATGACAAGACCGAATGGTATTTTGGCATTTATTGTTCCTAAGAGTTTTCTCAATTCATTATACTATTCTAGAATTAGAACTTTTATTAAAAAGACGTGTAAAATAATAGAAATTATTGACTTTGAAAAAGATAATAAATTTATTGACACGGATCAAGCCACCTTTGGACTAGTTTTACAAAAAGAAATGGTTGAAAACACTGTATTCGCTGAATGTGATTATTCGATGAAATTAGGTGAAACGTATATGTTTACGAGCGATTCTTTGATATTAAAAAATATATTTTTGGGATCTACTACAATCGAAAAAATGGGATTAAAAGTTAGAACTGGACAAATTGTATGGAATGAACATAAGGATATTTTAACGAATGATAAAAAAGAAACCGTTTTAATTTATAATACGAATGTAACAAAGGATCATTCTATCGAGATTACAACATTCAAAAATGATACAAAATTTCAATATATAAAACAAGAGGGTCGTACGGATCCTATTCTTGTTATTAATAGAGGCAACGGCAATTCAAAATATAAATTGAATTATGCGTTTGTTGATAAAGGTCCATATTTAATTGAAAATCATTTAAACGAAATCTATTCCAATACGCAAATAAAAAAAGAGGATCTGATGAAACTATATGAGCAAATTACAAATAGTTTTAAAAACCCAAAGACCCAATTATTTATTGATTTATTTCTAGGTAATAATGGTTTATCCAAGACGGAACTAGAGACCATCTTTCCTATATACATTTAAAGGTGTACCTTTAAGAAATATATGTGTTTATTTATTTATTTATAAATGTGAATTTCCACCTAGGATTACATAATCCCAAATTATTACCATAATTTAATCGCACCCTTATATCATATTGGAAATTTTCCACTATAATATCAAAACACGCACCTTTCATGGTATTTTCCTTTATTCCGGCAATATGTATATTTTCTACATTATCTAATTTTTTAACATGAAAATCTACACAATCCCATAACAAGAAGCATTTATCCTTTTGAGATTCCTTTATTTTTTCCGCAATTTTGTCAAACTTAAAACTACTAGAATATCTAGTTAAATAATCTACAAACGACTCATTTGCGATTTCTCTTTTTTCTTTTGTTTTATTATTTTTTTTATCGTATAAATGTTTGAAGAATGGGTGTTTATATTTAATATCATATACATTTTTTAAATAGATCTCCTTTGCTGGTTTTGGTTCCGTTATTTCATCATCACATGCCAAGTATTTATCAAGATAATTATCATAATAAAACTCCGTGTATAATATTGAACAGATATCATATTTTTCTTTACAATCCTTATCATACAACTCGAGGAACTGTGTCAGCTCAGATACATTATCATTATTATGTTTAAATTCCAATTTTACATCTTTTACCTCTTTTACCTCTTTATTCACTTCATTCAAAAACGACAGTTTGAAATCGTAATTAAATGCCATTCCACCCATTTGTTCTATTGCTATTTTTGTGTAAGGCTCGGCACAAAGTAAAGGCATTTTAGACATAAATTTGGCGTGAATGTTTTTCCAATTAGCACCATATTCAATGTCGTTAAAATAGGTTTCATTGTAATTGGGCATATTTGCGATTATATTTTCACGTATCTTATTTAACTCGTTATTTGCTGACCTATCAACACCTGCTGTTAAGAAGTGATTGATCTGTTGGATTTCAGGCAAACCAGATTTTTTTCCAAAACTACCCTTGGGTACTTTAACCTTGGGTAAAACCTGAGGTTTTGGTAATTTAACCTTGGGTTTGGATACTTTAACAGTTGGCACCTTAACATTATGCATACGTACCATTTGGAGGAAATTGGCGGTATTAGACGAAGGTGCTCGAATATATTCAGTAGACATCGTTGACGGATTATTCTAAAATCTTACTTTACTAGTTTTCTTATATTTATTAATTGTGAAATAAAAAAGGGATTGAAAAGGGTATCAATTTTTTTTATTTTATGAGGAAAATGTGTATTTCTAAAATTATATAACTACTGTAATAGAGGTTACCGTTTTCGTTTCTGTATTTACATTACCTTCACTAAATAAATATTTAATTGAGTCATAGGCATCAATAATTTTTTTAATGTTTTTATATATTTTATTTATTTCATTATTTGATCCATTTAAATATTTTATGATCATCGTAGATTGTTTGAACCCAGTTTTTACAATAGATAGAGTGAAATGTACATTATGCCTTACACTCCATTTTTTACCCCAATATTCATCATTTTGAGTGTTATATCCAAACGACTGGAGATCACATTCCTTAAACATAATATCCGTAAAATCGTTTAAAATGCTTTTGTCAATATTACATGATATATGTATGGTTGGCATTATGGTATTTGTCATTTTTAGTTTATTATATGAATTGTATCTTTTATTTTTGAATCCGACACCAAATGATAGTGTAGTCTCTGACAAATAATAAGACATATTATTTTTTAAATAATTTTTATTTTTATTTTTTAGTTTGATAATTGATAATTGAAAATTGATAATTGTTTTAGATATTATGTAATAATGACTGTTAAAAAGATTCAATTTTATTTTTTAGAATACTTGTAAAGACTATATCCAAAATAATATAAACAATTTGGTATAATATATTATATAAATCTATCTACATAAAATGGTTAAAATATGCTCAGTAACAAATTATCCTCTTGATAGTGAAGAGAAATATAAAGAACATTTTGAACAATTTAAATATCCGCTACATATTTTTCAAAAATGGGCGATTGAAGGAATTGTAGAAGGTAATCATGTTCTCGTAACAGCGCCGACCGGTAGTGGTAAATCTTTGCCGGCTGAATTTGCGCTAGATTTTTTCGTGAAACAAGGGAAAAAAGTGGTATATTGTAGTCCTATTAAGAGCTTGTCTAATCAGAAATTTTATGATTTTTCGCAAAAATATCCTCATATAACAGTTGGACTAATTACTGGTGATATAAAAACAAATCCAGACGCCAATGTGCTGATAATGACAACCGAAATATTGTTAAATAAATTGTATCAGATTAAAAGCAATTCGCCGCAATTGAAATCGGCTACTTCTTTTGATATGGATATTCAAAATGAATTAGGGTGTGTAATATTTGATGAAATTCATATGATAAATGATTACGATAGAGGAACCGTTTGGGAAAATTCTATTATGCTTTTACCCAGACATATACAACTAATTGGGTTATCTGCTACTCTATCTGATCCGGAAAAATTCGCGTATTGGCTCGAAAATAGGGGGGAGCGTGAAAATGTGTCTAAGAAAATAGTGTACTTAGCTAAGAAATATGACAGAGCAGTTCCTCTGACACATTATTCGTTTATTACAACAAATCAAGGCATTTTCAAAGCAGTCAAGGATAAAACTACGCAAGAAGAGATACGTAAACTTATTGATAAACCTATTATCATTCAAGATGCGAAAGGTGTATTTAATGACGTCAATTATTTGAACATGAATAAAATGTTGAAATTATTTGAAGCAAAAGAAGTGCGAGTAAAAAGATCGCATGTCTTGAATAAAGTGTCGGAATATTTAGTTGAAAAGGAAATGTTGCCGGCTATTTGTTACGTTTTATCTCGAAAACAGCTTGAAAAATGCGCGCATGAAATAACCGCAAATCTTTTAGAATTTGACTCGAAAATACCTTATACAATTGATCGCGAATGTGAACAAATCATTCGAAAGTTGCCAAATTATGAAGAATATTTACATTTGCCAGAGTATTTGGACATGGTTCAATTATTGCGTAAAGGTGTTGCGATGCATCATTCCGGTCTCATGCCTATATTACGCGAAATTGTCGAGATTCTTTTTTCAAAAGGTTATATCAAACTGCTTTTTGCCACAGAATCGGTTGCGATTGGGTTAAATTTGCCGGTTAAAACATGTATATTTACGGATATTTATAAACACGATGGTAATAATTTAAGAGTTCTACAAGGACACGAATTTGTACAGGCTTCTGGTAGAGCAGGGCGACTGGGATTGGATACTGTTGGACATGTGATTCACCTTAATAATTTATTCCGAAATATTGACACGGTAAGTTATAAGCAAATGATGAAAGGCGCGCCTCAAACACTCTTATCGAAGTTTAAACTATCATTTAACCTTTTATTAAATTTGATCGATATTGATAATAATAATAATAATAATAATAATAATAATAATAATAATAATAATAATAATAATAATAATAATAATAATAATAATAATAATAATAATAATAATAATAATAATAATAATAATAATAATAATAATAATAATAATAATAATAATAATAATAATAATAATAATAATAATAATAATAATGAAACTGGAGAATATAAATCATTAACGAATGATTATGAAGGTAATGAAAATATCGTAAATTTCGCAAGAAAGAGCATGGTTACGGATGATTTGAATAATCAATTGAAGGATGTCACTAATAAAATAAATACATTAACCGCTGATCTAATACCTATTCAAAATAGTGTTCCGCATTTAAGAACACCTCAAGGTACCATAGAAGAATATATTGAGTTACAAGAAAAAAAACCATTTTCAGTAAATAAGAAGCGTAAAGAAATAGAAAGACAAATACAAAATATAACCGAAAATTACAAGTATATTGAGCAAGATAAATTAACTATTCAACGATTGTTGACAAAGGAAAAAGAATTAATTGAACTACAGCTACAATTTAACGGAGTATCAAAATATATAAATAATAATGTTCAAGCTATTTTAGATTTTCTTCAATCGGAAGATTTTATCGTGAAATCTGAAACGGATACTGTAAATGTAAATGTAAATGTAAGTTTAAAGTTATCTCTAAAAGGACAAATGGCAACTCATTTACGAGAAATTCATTGTCTAGTTTTTGCTACGTTGTTCGATCAAAATATGATGGATAGTTTATCGTCCAGGCAATTGGTGGCATTGTTTAGTTGTTTTACGAATGTAAATGTTCCGGATGATTTTAAAGATAATGTGCCAAAATCGGATGATAAGATTACGCAGAATATAGTTTTGAAAGTAAGCGAGATGTATTCAGATTACCAAAATAAAGAGTTTGAATATAATATTAATACTGGATCAGACTATAATATTCATTTTGATCTAATGAATTATATAACACGATGGTGCGATTGTGAAAATGTGACAGATTGTAAATTGATATTACAACAATTAGGAGAAGAAAAAGAAATATTTTTAGGTGAATTTGTGAAAGCGTTATTAAAAATAAATAATATTTCGAATGAAATGGAAAAAATCGCAGAACTGACAGGGAATATACAATTTTTAAGTAAATTGAGGGAAATACCGAATATGACACTTAAATATGTTGTAACAAATCAGTCACTTTACGTATAAAAATATCTATATAGTATATATTACATGAAATTAGTTATTCGTACATTAGTATTCCATTTTTTATGTATAATATTATTTGCTTTGATGTATATGTTTTTTTCAGAACAGTTTGAAAGCGGTATTGAAAATAAAAAATATACTACTATTATGGATTTTTTTCTATTAAGTACAACAATACAAGCTGGTGTAGGCATTTCAGATTTATATCCAATTACATTTTATAGTAAAATTGTAATGATAATTCAACAATTTTTAGTTATATCTACTCACGTATTTACACTATATATTTTTAATTTGTAAAATGAAGACAAAATATCGAATATCGAATATCGAATAATAATATATAAATATATTTAGACGTAACTAAATATATTTACTAGCGAAATGAGTTTAATAAATAATAAATATACCATAATAGAAAAAATAGGCAGTGGATCATTTGGTTCAATATATAAGGGAAAAAATATAAGGACTCATGAATTAGTAGCCATAAAAGTGGAATCGATTAAAACGGAATATAAATTATTAAAGAATGAATCTACTATTTATCAATACTTGTTACATAATATAGGTATTCCATCCGTAAAATGGTTTGGAAAAGACGAAATAAATTATTATATGGTAATTGATTTATTAGGCGAATCTCTACAAAATGTGAAAGATGATAAAACCACATTTTCACTTAAACTAACTCTACAAATTGGAATACAAATAATCGCGCTATTAAATGTAATCCATCAAAAAGGGTTGGTTCATAGAGACATAAAACCTGAAAATTTTTTATTAGGGACGAATAATAAAAATAAACAGATTTATATTATTGATTTTGGATTTTGTAAGAGTTTTATAGTGAATGAAAAACATATGAGCATACGTAATACGAGTAGTTTAATAGGAAGCGTAACATATGCTAGTTTAAATGCCCATGATAATATAGAATTAAGTCGGCGCGATGATATGGAATCGTTGTGTTATATGCTTATCTATTTTTATATTGGTAAATTAGATTGGCAAGAGTTGGATGGTATACAATTAAACAAAGAAAAAACGAAAATAGTCAAACAAATGAAGGCAAATATAGTTGAAAATAAATCTGTTCCTGAAATATTAATTCATTTTTTAAAGCAAGTTAGGAGTTTGGAATTTGAAGAAAAGCCAAATTACATTATTTTAACAGATATGTTTAAGAGAGAAATAGATTTATTATGACGGAAAGGGTTTAAATATATACTGAATATTAATAATAAATAAATGTCCTCTAATAATACAGAATATATTGAAACGATATTTAATGTTTTTTTAATGGTAAATAAAAAGGCAACCGATACAAAAGATCGCAAACTTACATATATTGCGTTGGCTATATATAATTATGTGTTGCGATTATCGAAAGATGCGCAAATAGATTTAAAAACGGTTACAAAAACAAATCATATTAATATGGTGCCCTTTTTCGAATATGTCTCAAAAAAAGAAATACAATTTTTGGATTTTGACAACATTGATATGGCGGATATTGATGTTTCTAAAAATGATGATATTGAAAGGTTTATTTTATCTCATATTTATTATATTACGCAACAATAAAATATGATAAGAATGAATCCTAATATATGATGTAAAAGGGTATAAAGATATTGTATTATATAATATTATAATACAATGACAAGTAAAGAAACTGTTACACCTTCCACAGGTACAAACTCTGCTGCTGCTGAGCTCTTAACTGGACGCGTTAAGTGGTTTAATAACCAGGCTGGTTATGGTTTTATTACCGTAACTGATGGAAACCGTTCTGGATCAGATATTTTCGTTCATCATAGTGCTATTGGTGTTTCTGACCAACAATACAAGTATTTGGTTCAAGGAGAATATGTTGATTTTAAATTGACCGAAACCCCAGGAGGCGCTCATGCGTTTCAAGCAGCAAATGTGTGTGGTATTAAAGGAGGTAAGCTTATGTGTGAGACTCGTCGCGAATTTAAGCTTACTAGGAGCAATTATAAGGCTCCTAATACTGAAGTAAGTGTTAAGGAAACTCCTCCAAAATTGACCAGGACTGATACTATTAGCAGTACACCTAAGGCACCTAGAGATGCTGAAAAGAAAGAATGGACTGTTGTTGGTGAGAATAAACCAACAGTAGCCAGAGGTCGAGGAAGACCTCCTCGTTCAGCTCAAAAAGAGTCTAAATAAAATGTTGGTATTAATTTAGAAAAATAATTGTATAAATATATTGTTTTAAAAAATATATTCATATTTATATTTATATTTACATATAATATAATGGAAGTTACTGATAATTCACCGGAGATGTCTCCGCAATCTATGGGGAAGCAAATGGGTGGACGTCATCGTAGACGTGGAAATGGTCACAAAGCCGTTTGCGCATGTCCTATTTGTAAAAATATGAAACGTAGTAAACGAGGTGGTGCTGATGATGAAGAACCTAGTATGACATCGTCATTAGTTCCGACACAATCTGATATCGAAACCGGAAATATTAACGAATATAAAGAGGGTAATGACGAAAAGGTTGGTGGTAAACGCACACGCAAACATAGAAAGTCTAGAAAATCCAAAAAATCCAAAAAGTCTAGAAAATCAAGAAAGTCTAGATCAAATAGACGCCGTTAAATAATAATACTTATATAAAATTATATAATACTTATATCATATTTATAATAAAAGTGAATTGAAAATGGTAAAGAATTTTTCAAATAAATTTGGAAAACCAGAAAATACTATTTTTGTTATGGGTGATTATGATAAAGGAGATTATCATATGAAAGGATTAGAACCTGTTATTTGTAATAAATTTAGAAGAATATTTAAGAATGCTGGGTATAAAACATTTTTAGTAAATGAATTTAGAACTTCAAAATTGTGCAATTGTTGTCATAACGAATTGGAACATTTTTTAGAAAGACAAAGTCAAAAACCAAAATACAAAAAAGAAAATAAAACAAAAATATGTCATGGATTATTACGATGTCAATCGGTTAAGCATAATTGCGAAATAATTCATAACAGAGATAAGAATGCTGTGCAAAATATGCTGAATATCGTAAGTTCGGTTCTACGAACAGGAAAACGACCAGACGTATTTTGTAGAGTAGTCAATTCTTAAACTTCATATCCGTTTCAAGACGGATACTAACCAAATTTTTGCATTTTTGCTTATTTTTTTCGTTGTTAAGTCGGCGTTTTAAATGTGCAAAGGTGTAAAAATCCGCATATTTAGAATATAATAACTTAAATATAATAGTATATAATTATTATTAAATATGTCTTATTCTTGTTATAATACTATTACTATTATTTGTGATCATATTAGTTTTTCTGATGAAATACATAATATTATTCTTGAATTATATAGAAGCAAAGAAATGTGTGAATATAAAGAATATAATGATTATGAAACAATAGAAATAAAAAAAAAAGGGAAAAGAGGAGTTGTATTTAATTTAATTAGTGAATGGCAACCTGATTATGAATGGTTATCATATTTATTGGAGAAATGTCCTAATTGTTTAATTAAAAATGAGTGGTATCAGGTTGATGGAAGAGCAGGGGTTTGGGTGGGATCTATTGATAATGGAGGGAAAAAAGATATACAAGATATACAATGGGATGACATACCATTAGAAGGAAAGCGTGACATATTTAACGACCTTATATAATTCATTTTTTAATCGCATACCAGTAATATACTTATATCATATTTATAATAATATGATATAAATTGGTTTAAAGTTTACTAGATAATGTAGATATAGAATGAACAACTCTGAGAGCATTAATCACGAAGATTTATCTGTTAAAAATGATAACCTAGATACAGATACTCTTTTTGAGCAGTTTGATGCTATTATTGATAGTATGAGTATTTTTAAAGTTCAAATAAATGGCTTACAACAACAAATAAGACTGTTAGAGAAAAATGTTAAAAAACAATTGAAAGGATTAAAGAAGGAAGTTATTAAGAGCAAAAATAAAGGCAATCGCAAACCATCTGGATTTGCTAAGCCGTGTAAGGTTACAAAAGAGTTATGTGACTTTATGAATAAAACGGATGGATCCGAAATAGCTCGAACAGATGTAACACGTGCTCTAGTTTTATATATAAAGTCAAACAATTTGGAAAATAAGACAAATAGTCAAATTATTATCCCAGATATAAAACTTAAGGAATTATTGGGAGTTGAAGATGGTCATGAACTAACGTATTTTAATATTCAAAAGTTTATGAATAAACATTTTATTTCCAGTAAAAATATTGTAGAGACGGCATAAAATATAATTTTTGTTATGAATTATATTTTAGATATTATATTCGTCTAATAATTATATGGATTTACAAAATACCAATGTGAAAAGGGCATTTTATACATTATTTAATAATGATATCAAAAATTACATATTTATTTATACGCCACCAAAAGTAGGCTCCACTACTTTAGTGTCATCATTAAGAATTTCATTAGGAAATACATTTAAAGTAATTCATATACACGATGATGTTATGTTGAATGTTCTTACCGGAATTAATAATGTAACCGTAAATGAAATTATTACATTTGCTTCAAATGAAGGAAAAACTGTGTATGTTATTGACGTATATAGGACACCTATTGAGAGAAAAATGTCCGAATTTTTTGAAAAAATATCACCATATCATTTCAATAATAGCGAAGAGAATATAAACAAATATAGTATAAAAAGGGTCTCTGATAGGTTTAATAAACTTTTTCCTTATTTGGAAAACGGTGATCATTATTTTGAAAAATATGATATAGGAGAACCACCGAAGTTCGATTTTAATAAAAAATACACCCTACAATTTGTAAACGGAATTAATTATATTAAACTAAGATTGTTAGATTCGAAATTTTGGAGTAGTATACTTTCTGAAATACTTAAAACGGATATCGTTATCATAAATGATTATCAAACAGACAATAAAAAAATAGGGGATTTGTATAAACGTTTTAAAAATGAATATCGATTACCTTTGAATCATTTGGAATTAATAAAGAATTGTACATTTTTTAACTTTTATTATAATGAACAAGAGAGAAACGAATACTTACAAAATTGGGGAAATAAATTAGGTCCTGTTTTTGAACCTTATACTAAAGCGGAATATGATTTTTATATGAATATTTGTTTAGAAAATCAAGCATTCAATGATATCCAGTCGGAACATTATATTGATGAAGGATGTTTTTGCCAATTATGCGGACAAAAAAGATCGAAACTATTTATTGCTGCGAAAAAAGGGAATGTGATCACTGACAAAATACTTCATAATAAAGTTGTTTCTGAAGAGGCGGAGAGAAAAACAAACCTCTTTGTAAACTTACACAATAAAAAACACAAAAATAGGTTTTTGTTGACGAGCTCCTTTAGTTGACGAGTAATGAGTTATATATAAATAATAAAAATGAAATGCTTTTTGGTAATTATATTATAGATACAATTTTTTTGAATAATATAATTAATTATAATGTCGACATTTTCTGAAATCAATGATTACTATGGGGACGAATGTGAAACAGAACACTTTTATAAAAATGGTGAATCTGTATATTATTCGTATAAAGGTGTATTTTATACAGCCGAATATCCAGAACATTTGGCAAAGCTTGAATATGATTTTAGAGAAGCAGTATATGAAATCGAACATTCTGTTGTCGAAGAATCCGTTCAACTTGATGAATTACTCGAAGCAGAATGTAGTGAATTGCGTAGGCAGTTATACGAAAAACATGGGTATGAAAAGGGAGAATGTGACGCAATAGAAGGATTAATGCGGTTTATCAAGAGTTTTACGAATCCGGAAGAAATGCGTAAAAAGATAAACACCGCTCTTCTCATACCTGAGTCAAAAATGTATAATCAGAACTGGGCTGGAACTGAATGGGATTGGTTTACCGGACAATTGAATAAAGATGAGATAGCTCAATGGACGTTTACTGATGAAGAACGCGAATCTATTCGAATTTCACAAGAGACCATTCGTAATATGGTTGAATCCAGTAAAGCTGAAGATAATGTATAATATATTTCTGACAAAAATAAATAAATGTATAAAATGTTTTATTGTGTTATGTATTTTTTTTACATAAATAAATTGGATCGCTCCAATGAAAAGGAGGGGTCGTAGGGGAACCTTGGTTCCCTACAAAAGACAAAATTTTAGTGTAGAGTGAAAAAAGTGAAAAAAATAAAAAATTGAGAAAGGTAAAAAATAGAAT